>Ga0209541_10005576_pt1 | contig 21913 bp, 22 predicted proteins | sample RifCSPlowO2_01_FD_184027 | JGI IMG/M metagenome (GOLD analysis project Ga0209541, IMG submission 184027) | Groundwater microbial communities from Rifle, Colorado - Rifle CSP2_plank lowO2_0.1 (SPAdes) (version 2) | ecosystem: Environmental > Aquatic > Deep subsurface > Groundwater | place...
TTTTTATCCCATTGAAGGATAAGTTCACGTTCTTTTAGACTTATCATGAATATCAAGAAGTCTAACTCCTTTATATGCGTTTCTTTTGTCCTATACTATTACAATGGTTTCTATTCGATAGAACTAGAAGGCTGGGACTTAGAGTTATCTTCTTGTTTAGACTTTGCAGCAAAAGATAGAGTTGCCTGTTTTAGTAATCGATATAAAAATTTGGATTTGTTGGCTCCTGGAGCAAAGATTACATCAACAGCAACATCAGGAAGTAATGGTTGTGCAAGTAGTTCTTCTTCATTTCAAACTTGTAGCGGAACAAGTATGGCAGCACCGCATGTCGCTGGAGCAGCAGCAATACTTCAGCAAATGTACGATAGAAACTTGACATCTGCAGACATAAAAGCTATTTTAAAGATTACAGGAGAAGCTGTGAAAGATCCAGAGGTAAATGGTAGGTATTTTCCAAGAATAAACGTTTATGATGCAGTTCGCTACGCTCCATTTATTGACGTTCTTAACGAAGATTGGCCATTTTACCATCACGACTTGAGAAGAACAGGTTTTACAAAAGTAGAAGGAGATATGGCAACAAATTCTATGAAGAAATACGGATTAGGATTTGAAGGAGAACTTGATGCAGCCTATTTCGACTATCCTTCTATCGCAGACATTGATAGTGACGGAGCAATGGAAATAGTTACTGCAACAAGTAGATGGGGAACTGCTGGGGAGTTTGATGGGAAGTTATATGCTATATCAAATGCCCTGTGGTGGCTGAATCCCATTACCGGGCATCCGTCCCAAAATGATCTTGGAAATTTTGAACAAGACTGGAAGTTTGAACCAAAGGCAGGATACATCATCCCCAGAGCACCCTCTATTGCAAACCTTACGGGAGGCAATGATAAGTTTGTTGTCTTCATTGCACAGCCTAACAATACGAACAATAATGCTTACGTTTATGCAGTAAACGGGAAAACTGGAAAAGAGAAATATAAGTATGAGATTAAGAAAGATCCATTGCAAAGTAACTTTACTCTTCCCCAATACGGACAGACTGCAGTTGTGGATATAGATTTAGATGGGAAATTAGATGTTCTCTTTACTGATTACGGTCCAAGCAAGAACTGGCAAGGGTACTTATATTGGCTGGATTCTAATCTCAGGCTCAAGGGGAAGTTCACAATAGGAAATTACAACTTCAGTGGCGGCGCAGTGGGAGCAATTGCTGTTGCAAATATTAACAAATCCAGTGCTTATCCAGAGATTATCGTTCCTAGTTCCTTTGGGATTTATATGTATCAATACAATGGAACGAATCTTTCAAAAGCATGGAATAATTCTGACGCCCGTATAGACTATACAGCTGTTATCGCAGACGTGGACCTCGATAATAAGTTTGAAGTTGTTTACACAACTCAGAATGACGATTCTATTTGTAGCTCCATAAGTTGTACCAAAAAACTCCACGTTGTTAATGCGCTCACAGGAGTGTCAGAAAGTAGCGCGACACTTACCGATTTTGGAAAAGAAGTAGCTTCAGTTGGAAATCTTGACACGGATGCACAATTAGAGATTGTTCTGCAGACGAGGGCACTTTTCAACCGAGGCAATGCTTCGTACGGCCATATTCGAGTCTTTGATGGAAAAACGTTAACACAACAATGGCAATATCCCTCGGGGAATACAAAGGATACGACATACGCAGCACCAGATGTCTTTGATATCGATGGTGATGGAGACTTCAATGTTGTTGCAAGTTTTGAAGACGGTGAGCTTGTTATGCTGGACAATGACGGAACCTACCTTTTCAGCTACAGCCTCGGGGGAGATATCGCCTCTGCACCCGCTGTCGCAGACTTGGATAATGATGGGAAGGCAGAAATTGCTGCAAAGCACCTGACTTCAACCAGCCCTTCTGGTGTTACTCGCGTCTTTAATTATGAGAATTATCTAGACTATATACCTGGGCAATTTAGCGCTCTCGACTTTGTTACGGAAGACCTTGCCTTTATCGGAAACGAAAACAATATCCCCCAGTTAGATATTCTTAAGGATGTTTATGCGAAAGAAGGTGATTTCGTTAATCTTACTGCTTCAGGAATAGATTTGGACAATGATCCGATTGTGTTCAATTATACGTACCCCTTTGACAGCAAGGGAGACTGGCAGACAGACGTAAACAGTTCCGGCAACTATATCGTTACTGTTGAGGCATCTGATGGAAACTTAACTGAGGAACAAGATATCCTTGTTGTCGTCTACAATAGCAGTGTTACGAGACAAAATAATTTCTCTGATAGTGCTTCGCAGAAGAATCTTACCTTTAGCCAAGCAGGAAATATGACTGTATATGTTAACGTAAGCTCTCTCCAGAAAATATTACGAGCTGCACTTGAAGTTTTCGGCTTTACATTGCAGAAAGAAAGCAATACATATCAAGAACCGAATGCGACCGTTATCCAAGCAAATGAATTGAATATCTCTGCAAACAATGTGACCGATAAAAATTGGGATACGTATTACTCGGCAGGATCATTAACTGGCGTTATTGTAGAACTTAAGGATTTAACTGTGCCTGCGAATCCAACGCACCTCGTTCTTCACTTGAAGCTCCAGATTTATCCTGCTGGTTACGGTGACGTGGGTTTATACAACTACAATACAAGTACGTATGAGATTAAAAATGCCATCCAGCCCTTTACAAATGCAAGCAAAGATTTCTATATTGACTTTTATGAAACGAGTCCTTTGTGGGAAACGAATGCTACTCATTATTCTACCAGAGTAAATGAGCTGAACACCTTTATAAGTGGAAACAAAGTGAGATGGTACTATAGATATGTAGGCGACTGGGCGTACCAGAGAGTATATGAAAGTGAAGTGAAGTTTGAGGAAGATCTCCAGCGCCCCACAAATGTTTTTATTGACGTCGGCAATGACGGATCAAAAGACTTTATTGTTGAGGGAGAATTGTTTGAAGATACCGCAATACAACGACAGCTCAACAATTCTAAGTATAATGATACATTTAGGATCCCAGTCAATTCTTCCGTGACACGCTATGTGAGATTACCGAAGAATATTACCCTTTTTGATGCAGAAGTTTCTATAGGAGAAGCAGAAACAACGGGGCTTTCCATAAAACAAACAAAAGACCTTCATGTCCAAAGTGTTCTTCCAAATTACCAAGAGAAGAATTTCCGGCTAGGTGATTATACATTCCATTCAGTGATTACTGTTGAAAATAACGTGACTCAGCTCCATCTTGAACTGGTTGGGGAAAATGAGGCCGGTCCAATTACCATTAGAGACGTATTCGCACAGACAGATGATGTCTATCTTGGACACGTTGCCGTAAACAAGAAGTTTGAGAATATCGGAGATGCAATCGATCTTCGCATAGATCTCAATAGGGAAGTTAATGCGAGAGTGTATAATGTCCTTGATTATTTGATGTACAACTATTACTCTCTAGACGAGAATGAAAAGACAGAAAATGGTGAGCATAGGCAATATGTAGGGGCAGAGCTATGAAAAAGATAATCCTATTCTTCCCGGTATTCCTTTTCTTCCTGCCAATAGTCTTTGCTCATGGTACGTGTGGTGATCAGAATGCTGAGATAGAAGTAATGACCGATAATGATGCTCCTGCTGTTGGTACCTGTGAAACGCAAAATGCCGCAGGAGACCCATGTTATGCCTACAGACTCACTGCAAGTGATTTCTTCCAATCTTATTTAATATTCAATCTCAGTAAATGCGACATGGAGCTTGTACCTTCTGATATTGTTACAGCTAAGCTTAACTTTTCTTATATTGATGGCGTCGATGATATAGATTTCAGCATAGAAATTATAGAAGAAGACAAAAAGGTAACAAATTATTCCAGCTATCAAACAGACCTGAAAAGCACAAGCACCGGTATAACTGGATACTATTTAGGCGATGGTGCAGATTTCCTTAGTCTTTGTGATACGAGCGGATCTTGGAACCAATGTCTTCTGGATTATACGACAGAAGTAAAAAACTATATGGTTACAAACAATTCTGCCGATATTAATAGATCGATTACCTTTAGATTTGGTGGAAATGCAACAGGAATGAGAACAGCCTTTTACGTTGACGATTACACACAGAGCTCCTCCCAGTCGTCACATCTTTACCTTTATACAAACAAAGCGCCAAAACTTAACTGCCCTGATCAACAAACTTCAGAGAATGGTAATGCCAGTGATATTAACCTAGACTTATGGTCTTGCCTTGATGATGATGATACTGGGGCAACGACAACGTTCTATATCGCTGCAGAATCGCACACTGCATTGATTGATTGTAATATCACATCCAGTAGGTATCTCCGCTGTAATCCTCCAGCTGTAAACAGAACAGGGTTCTCGGACGTTTTTGTCCGTGCTATTGATGATGGATCTAAAGAAGGAAATCAGACCATTCGTGTTACTATAAATGGAACTGCCGAAGTAACTTTAGATATAAATGGTGCAGAAGCTTGGGTTGGTTATCATGGAGAACCAAAAGTTGTTGATATTCGACCAGAAATAGAGAAGTTCCTAGATATCTGTGTACCAGACAGTGATGGAGCTTGTATTGTTCCGTTGAGGTTCTATTCTAACTTCTCTACAGTAGACATGACCATTAACTGGCTAAGTATTGCTTATTTTGTTCCCTATTTTGAATTTACGCAAGCTGCACAGAATTATGTTACCAACCAGTGTGATCCATCTATAAGCACATGTCTTGTGCCATTAACTTTTGGAACATCAACACAAGGAGTACTCAACCTGACGAATATACAGTTTTATTTCACAAACAATACGCTTCCGACCATCGAAAACCTTTTCGTCAATACGACAAATCCAAATAACTATACGAATGGCACAGTAAATGTGAGCTTTAGCATTAGTGATCCTGATGGTGATTCTCTGATATATAAGATTGATTGGTACCTGAATAACCTTCTGAATATGACGTTTGCAAATCAGACGAATATTTCTGCAGGGAATACAACAAAAGGAGATAACTTTACTGCGATTGTTGCTGTATATGATGGTACAAACTGGGGGGCAAACAAAACAGGAACTGTTATCATACAGAATACAGAGCCTATACTCGGACGTTTAGTAATCAATAGTAGCGCAGGGACAAATAGTACTACTGAGAATATTTCTGTTTTCAATGTAACCCTGACGTTCGATGAAGATAATGATACCGTGAAAAATATTTACAACTGGTACTATAATGATACGCCTTACTACATAGCTTATCTCCCTTTTGAGGGCGGAAGTAATGATACATTCACGAAGGACTTTAGCGGCTATGGGAACCACGGGAATGTTTCTGGTGGAGCTTCTGGTTCCAGAATGCAATGGAACTCAAGCGGTGGGTATGATCGAAGAGGGGCATACACATTTGATGGAATTGATAGTCATATTACTTTACCAAACACGACGCACTTTACTACAGACCTCGAGAACGAATTTACAATTATGGCGTGGGTGTACCAGAATGATGACAGTGGAACTAGTGGCGAGGCACTCTTGGGAAGTAATGGGACAGACATCAATTTTAGAAATATTCAGTTGCTTTTTAATCCACCAAACAATAGAATTGTTCTCAGACTCACCAATGGGACCGCGAATACTGTGTATGGAAATGATAGTACTATAGCACCTGCACAAACATGGTTCCATGTTGCAGTAACCTACAAGAATGGTAGCTATGTGCGCATCTATATCAATGGAACGAAGCGACTTGATCAAAGTCCTCTAATGCAATTAATTGCACGTAGGCAGTTTACCTTTATTGGTACAGGTAGCCCAACAGGGGCATTAGGAGATTGGAACGGGACTATCGATGAGTTTATCCTCCTTAATCGCTCTTTAACAGATGAGCAAATCCGTCTTTATTACAGTAACCAATCTTATATTATTTCCAGTACAATTACTTTGAAAGAAAATTGGACCGCACAAGTCTACCCTGCGGACAATGATACTGTAGGTCCGGCTGTTAATGCAACACTCCAGATAATAGGTTCCGTTCTACCCACACAGGGAAATCCCATTATTAACTCCAGTTCTGGGAAGAATATAACACGAGACAATATTACTATTTACAACCAGTCTACTGTAGATGCAGACAATGATCTTGTGAAAAATATCTACAATTGGTACGAGGACAATGTTCCATTATACATAGCTTATCTTCCATTTGAAGGGGGAAGTAATGCAACCTTTACAAAAGATTATTCTTCTTTGAATAATGATGGCACCGTGAATGGACCAACGTGGATTTCTTCTAGCGGGTACGATGGCTGGGGCGCATATAATTTCTCTGGGGGAGCAGCAAACAACATTTCTCTCAGAAACTCATCTGCTTCTAATATCACGAAAAACCAGCTCACTCTCGTCGCGTGGATAAAAGTACAAGGCAGTGGTACTCGCCAGATTCTTGCGCGTGCCGCAGGAGAAAATGCAACACAGAGACAATACGGTCTCTATGTCACAAGTACAGGAGCATTGGGTTTTGAGACAAGAACGTCTTTTGGTGGTGTTGACGCCTCTCGAGGATTCATTAGTAATAATGTCTGGACACACGTCGCCGGCGTGTATGATGGGAGCAATATGGTTTTCTACATTAACGGTGTTCAAGTGGGAACCAGTGCGCTTCAGGCAGGAAACATTGTTTCACAGATTACGAACACAACTATAGGAGAGTTTCCTGGAGGTCTCAGTAAATTCTCTGGTGTGATTGATGAGGTAATGATCCTTAACCGGTCTCTCTCCTCTCAGCAGATACTCCTAATAGCTCAAAATAAGACACACGTTATTCATAGTTCTGAGACGTTCTTTAACGATACCTGGACAGGACAGATTTATCCAAATGATGGCTCAGGAGATGGAGTTGCTCTCGATGCGAGCCTTACTGTTATCAACAGCAAACCGACGCAGGGAAATCCGACTATTAATTCTAGCACAGGTCTGAATGTCACAACAGACAATATTACCATCTACAATGTATCTACTGCAGACACAAACAATGAACCAGTTAAAAATATTTATAATTGGTTTGTGAATGATATTCCTTTCTATATTGCATATCTCCCCTTTGAAGGTGGAAGCGATTCAAGTCTTACGAAGGATTACTCATCAGGGAATCATGGAGGAGAAATTAACGGACTCAATTGGAATCTATCTGGAGGATACGATGGACGCGGCGCATACTCCTTCTCAGGGGTAGGAAATAACATCACGCTCCGAGAATCACCAAACGGTACTACTCTTAACATTACAGGGAACCAGCTGACATTGGCAGCATGGGTTAAAGTCCAGGGCAGTGGTTTTAGGCAAATTATCGCACGTGCAGCTGGAACGAACACGATACAGAGACAATTTGGGTTGTATATTACAAATACAAATGCGCTCGGCTTTGAAACAAGAACTTCTTCTGGTACCGTTGATGTTTCCAGAGGATCTATTAGCAATGATGTCTGGACGCATGTTGCCGGGGTGTATGATGGAAATAATATGACTTTTTATATTAATGGTGTCCAAGTCGGAACAAATGCGTCTCAGACAGGAAACATTGTTTCGCAGATTACGAATGTGACTCTAGGTGAGTTTCCTGGTGGGGTAAGCAGATTTGCTGGAACTATAGATGAGGTAATGATCCTTAACATGTCTCTCTCCGCTCAGCAGATTCTTCTTATCTATCAAAATAAGACATATATGATTCACAGCTCTATGACAACGACTAACGATACTTGGAAAGGACAGATTTATCCAAATGATGGCTCAGAGGACGGAATTGCTCTCAACGCGAGTCTTACTGTTATCTGAGAAGAAGTAAAAAATGTACACGTGCTCCATATTATTACAAACAATTAAAAAGAAAAATGGCTCACAGTGAGCCCATAACTTTCTCAAAGTAACTTACTGGTCGTATGTCTGTGATTGTTGTCTTGTGGACAATCCATTTTCTGTCTTCGCTGATCTGCACCGACGTTTCGAGAATCGGCTGCTTATTCAGCTGCTCTATTTTTATGGCGCTCAGTTCCTGTATTTTTGTTTTCTTCTCCATTGTTGGTTCCTCCGAAGGTTTTTCTAATCCAATAACACTGCTTTTGCTTCTTTGATATTTTGGGTCTCTATTGCGTGCCAATACCTCTCAAATTCTGGCTGTGCCAATGTTAATACTCTTTTCCCGACATCGTCGCTATTATCATATTCTTTTTTTGTATCGAAAAAAATATCTTCGTATTCAAATCGAACGATATCCGCTACTGTATCTTTATCAGAGTCAATAAAATACACGTTCCTTCCTCCCCCTTTCTCTACTTTTAAAACTAAACCGCATATTCCTTCATAAAGTTCTATATGCTCAATGGAAAATCCATCTACAGAGAGCGATCCGTTGAAATGATAGCCAGGGAAGTCATCCTTACATCCTGTCACCCAAAACATCAATGCAATAATTCTTGTTTTTATGTTCGTCATTTTGTTGCCCTCACGTTTTGTTCTGAGTCACCAGCTCTGCAAGAAGCTGTTATATGGGGTGACTATTCTTCTGTACATCGCCCATTTTGTCGACGATAATCCGCTCTTTCTTATCCGAGATCTTCGTGTCTAATTTCAGCATTCTTTTCAAGTGTGTTCCCAGATACCGCATCTCAATCGTCTTGCCTAATTTTCTGTACTTTTGAGCATAGTTTCTATTCGTGACCACGAAAAACCATACATCGTACCCCTTATTCAGTTCGTTTACTTTTTCCAGCAATTGTTTTCTTGCTTTCTCGTAGACTGTCCCAGTTTCTACTTCTATCGCAATTTTCTTTCCGTGTAATGTAAAAGTAATATCTGGCTTTTTTGTAGCAAACATTTCTACCTTAATGCCATGCTGTTCAAGATACTGTGCGATATCTTTTGTGACAAAAAAGTGATTAATGCTCTCGTTGAATCTCGGTTTCAGCAGAAATTTTTCCACCTTTCCTAAAGCGATGCTCTTTTTTTCAACAATAAGGTATTTCTTTGCAAGAAGATATTTTATCTCATCAAGATTCAAATCTCTATGCTTATAGAAGCCTTTCTCACTGTCGACATTAATCGTTACTTTTTGCTGTTGCTTTTCCGTTTCTATCTCATTCGCACTTTTAGGTGTTTCCTTCTTCGTTGTGTGCTGCTCAGTACTTTTAGAAACCGTCTGTCCTTTCAGAAGTTCATCGGGATTTGTAGTAATAAGCTTGTGCTCTTCCTCTGATGCCACAACTTTGAGCTCAAAGTGATCGTTGTCAATGATAAGAATGCCCTCCCCGACCGCGGCAGTTAGGAGGTACTCTTTTTCCACATGTGAGAGATGAAATGTCTTGCAGACGTCATAGATAACTGCAGGCTTCTGTTTCATAAGCACCGTATATGCGCTGTTTGCAAGCACCGATTTTCCTGCCTCAGACGTTAAAAGACCTTCCACTTCTTGGTTTATTAACAAGAGACCCAGGTTAAACTTTCGGCAGGTTTTGACAATCTCAAAAATGTACGAGGCGTCCTCTGTGCGTGAAAGCAGGCTCCATGCTTCATCAATAAGTAGGATTTTTCGTTCTATATTTTCCCGCATTTTCATATATACATAGTCTAAGACAAGGAACATAATCACCGGTTTAACTGGTCTGGGAATATCCCCTATATCAAAGCAGACAAACGTATTGCCAAAGTTAATGTTGGTGTGTTTGTTCAGAAAACTGAAAACACCGTCCACGTAGATGCTCAATCTGTTTATAAGAGAATGAAGCGATGATTTCTCTATGACAGTTGCTCGTTTCTCCATAGATTCGAGAGTCTGAAGCAGGTCTGAAAGAGTTGGTGGCTCATTATTCCCCTTAAACCATTTATAGAAACGTTTTATCATTACTTTGTACGTTTGTTTCGTCCATGGGGAATAGTCCTGCTGCTGAATCGCTTGAACAAACCCCATAATATCTTCTTTCGTCACTTCATCAAAATCTTTCCCGAGGATCAATGCTGTCGTTTTCAAAATCTCTAGATACTTAATAATCCTAGGTCTACTCATACCCTGAATCACACAGTACCGCTGGAATTCAAAGATTAATTCTTTATTTCTTCGCGATATTGGCGCTTTCTCTACATTCTTCACTTGGCATGCGAGCCGTTGGTCGTACCTGTGAAGGTCTACATTTGTCATGTTTTTTCCTCCCACAAGAAGAAATTTAAACCCGTACTTAAGCGTTGTATTACGCTTGAGTTCCCGTCGAATTCGTCCGAATTGACTTGGAATTTGGGACGGCGTAAGAACTAATATTCAAGCGCCGAGGCTGGGATTTGAACCCAGAAATCCGTGAGGAAACAGGATTAGCAATCCTGCGCAGTACCAGGTTGTGCCACCTCGGCAGTACCTTTTTCAAAACAAGCACACGTTTAAAAGTTTTGTGTTAGGAGCGGAGCGCTTTCACGTTCCCGTACAACACCACCATAAGAACACCAATTGCCAACGCATTCACCCATTGAGGAATATAGAACCCCTGCACGCACACGCTCCAGTCCTCAACGATACGAAACGCGTGCACCACAATCACAAGGGAAACAAGAACACTGGACACCAAAAGCATCTGCTGTTTCCAATCTTTTTCCATACCGCAAAGAATGCCTTTGGAATTCATAAACATTTCCATCACCTTTTTAAATTTCCTTCCACTTCACTTTTTAGGAATGTTCCTCACACTCGGAGAAATTATTCAGCTGATTGTTCTTACCGTCGTACTCGGCTATATTTTCTCCAGCTTTATCCAGCGACCAAAACCGTTGTATGAACTCAGGCCATGGTTCGACTGGGACGATGTTAAGTTTGCTGCAATGGTGGCAGCGCCTGCCGTGATCCTGCACGAGTTTGGGCATAAGTTTGTTGCACTGGCGTTAGGCTTAGAAGCAACGTTTTCCATCTGGCCCACAGGCTTGTTTATCGGTATTGTTCTGAAATTATTGCACTCTCCCATTCTCTTCCTTGCGCCAGCATACGTTTCTTTTTCAGCAAATGCAACGGCGATGCAAAGCATCCTCATCAGCGTTGCCGGACCTGCAGTAAACCTGTTGCTCTGGGGCATCAGCGCGCACGTGCTCAAAACAAAAAGAAGGATGACACAAAACGAACTCGTTGGCTGGGCAATTTCAAAAAAATTGAACTTGTTCCTCTTTGTGTTCAACATGATCCCCGTGCCACCGCTTGACGGATTTAAGGTGCTTCTCGGAATCATCCACCTTTTCTAGAACTATTTTTTCTTTCCGAACTTTTTCTTTACTTTTGCTTTCACTAATTTTTTTACAGCTTTCTTGAACGATTTCTTCTTTACAAGTTGTTTCTTAGGTATTTGTCTTTTCTCTTCTTCCTGCAACACCACCTTCTCGATATCGTCAATCATCCGCTGGATGTTAGCAATTGTTTTTTGATTATTCTGCTCTTGCAATAATGCCCCGCATTCCTGGCAGCGAAACTCAACTTCCATCGCGTGCTCCATCTTCATCCGCATACAACCAGTCGGACAGACATAGAATACGCTTTCCTGTTCGCGCCCCAACCTTTCCTTTAACATTTCTAACTGCTGGGACTTTTGTTTTTTCATTGCATTGGCGACGCTGCGTCTGTTCAACGACCAATAATAAATGTACCAGCCTTTTTTCTTATCTTTTTTTCTGAGAAATGAAACGAGGTTATGCTCGTTCATCCGATAAAGCATGTTTCGTGTTTGGTTCACGGTGACATTGAGATCTTCTGCAAGCTTGAACTCGCTAACATTATCTTTTTTGAGAAGGAGACGAACTAATGGAAGCACGTCATCCCCCACCAGTTCCCTGGCGAGGTCTTCCACCATCTCGTTACTCAGCTTCATAGGACACTTGGAATCTCAGGACGATTCTGCCTATTTAAGACTTTTGCTTTTTTATACGAAAAGCTTTTAAATTGTTTTACTCTGTTAGAAACCTAACACAATCATTGTGGTACGGAGGTGTACGCCATGGCCTTATTCGGAAAAAAGAGGGAAGAGAAAGAACTCCCACCATTACAATTTCCTGAGTTACCAAAAAGTGTTCCTAGTTTTGAACCAGAATCGTTCGATGATGACGTAGATATGATAAAGAGCGCTGTTTCTTCTGCACCATCTGTCAGTATGAGGCATGTTCTTCCATCGTCACTCGGCGGAACAGAAAAACCATTGTTCGTTAAAATCGAAAAGTACCGAGATGTTATCGATACGTTGAAGAAACTCAAAGCCCGGTTGAGTGAAGCAGACACTATTCTCAGCAAACTTAACCACCTCAAAGAAGAAGAAGACAGGGAACTTGCTATGTGGCAGAGTGACCTTGAAAAAATCAGGAACCAGCTTCTGGACATTGATCGAAAATTGTTTGAGTAAAAAAATGGCTGTAAGTAGAACGTCGGAGCAGAGCGTACATGTGCGCATTGACACGCCAGTTGATAAGCGAAAAGCTGTGCTCCAGACTGCCATCGATGCTGTGGAACTTCTCAAGCGCTCTGACAATATTAAACATATTAGGCATCAGAAAGCTGCAACACTGCTCGAGTTCCAAAATGTATTAGCAAAAGTTAACCGGTTAGCAAAACTTCTCCGCATGAGCGAACTTCCCCTCGATAGTGAGGAACTAAGCCATGTACGGACAGTAGATGGCAAGCACGCCTTTGCATCGCATGTCCATCACATGAATAAAAAAGTAGTAAAGCATACTGAAGAGAAGCAGAAGGTGAACTCTTTGGATTCGCAATTGGACGCGCTCCGCAGAAAGCTTAATACTCTTTAATTCTTTACAAAAAACATATAAACCCTGTTAGACTTTTCTGCCTCCATGCTTCCCGATAAGGTCATCAAAGAGAAGTACAAACCTATCTTCTGGAAAAATCCCGAAAAATATTATGCGACGACCGTCTTGAAAGAAGAAGGGTTCACGCGCAGCATCTGCAAGACATGCAAGAAGCCTTTCTGGTCCATTCTCAAAAGAACTGCGTGTGGCGACCCTGCGTGCTCCGGTGAGGGATTTGCATTCATCGGCAAAAGTCCTGCAAAAAACTCTCTCTCATATGTTGACGTCTGGAAAAATTTTTCGAAAATGTTTACAAAATTAGGCTATACTCCTGTGAAACGGTACCCAACGGTTGCACGGTGGAACCCGACGATGGAGTACACCAACGCGTCGATTGCAGCATTCCAGCCGTTTGTGATATCCGGTGAAGTAGAGCCGCCTGCCAATCCGCTCGTCATTCCCCAGTTCTGTCTTCGATTTGGCGACACAGACAACACAGGAATTACCATGTCGCACAACACGGGCTTTGTGATGATCGGCCAGCATTCTTTCGTATCGCCAGAGAAATGGAACCAGAATGAAGCGTTCCGGCACATGCTTGCATGGAACAGCAAAGGCCTTGGCTTGAAAAAAGAAGACATGGTGTTTCACGAGGACGCGTGGGCCGGCGGCGGAAACCTAGGCTGTTGCATGGAAATGTTCTCAAAAGGATGCGAGCTCTGGAACCAAGTCTATATGCTGTATGAACAAACGCCATCGGGCGTGAAAGATCTCAACATCAAAGTCCTCGACATGGGCCTAGGGATGGAACGAAACGCATGGTTCTCGCAAGGAACCGGCACCATCTATGACGCGACATTTCCAACGGTGATCAAAAATCTCGAGAAGATAACTGGCGTGAAAAAGAATGAAAAATTGTTGCAGAAGTATACGCCGCATGCAGCTCTCCTCAACGCGGACGAAGTAGCAAACCTCGACGTTGCCTGGAAAACTGTTGCGAAAAAAATAGGCACGGACGTAAAAAGTTTAAGAGAAGATATTCTGCCGCTCTCGCACCTCTATTCCGTTGCGGAACATATGCGCAGCGTGCTTGTGGTCTTGAATGATGGCGGATTGCCGTCAAATGTTGGCGGCGGGTACAATCTGCGAATGCTCATCCGACGGTCCCTTGGGTTCATTGAATTGCATAATTGGAACGTGTCATTGCCCGACGTTTGCGGGCGGCACGCACGTGCACTTAAAAAACTATACCCTGAATTAGAAGAAGGACTAGAAGACGTGGAGAAAATTCTTGACGTTGAAAAAACAAAGTGGCACAATACCATAGAAAAAACCAAAAGTATCATTGCACGCTTCACTCCTCAGGAACTTACAGAGAAAAAGTTAATTGAACTGTACGATTCCCAAGGCATCAGCCCAGAGATGATCCCTTGTGTCAAAGCACCAGACGATTTCTATGCAAAAGTTTCCGAAATGCATGAACAAAAAGCACATAAAGCAGCGACGGTGAAAGAAGAACATGTTGCTATCGGCACCGTACCGGATACGAAAGCATTGTACTTCCAGGACTACAAGCGGACGTCGTTCACTGGAACCGTCTTGAAAATTGTTGATGATGTTGTGGTGCTCGACCAAACTGCATTCTATCCTACCTCCGGCGGACAACTGCATGACCTTGGCACACTCAACGGCTGCGAGGTTACTGAAATCTGGAAACAAGGAAGCGTGATTCTTCATAAAGTAAAAAATATTTCGTTCAAGGAAGGTGCTGCTGTTACCGGTGCGATTGATGTGAAACGGCGAATACAAATGGCACAGCATCATACCGCGACACACATTATCAACGCTGCTGCACGGCGAGTTTTAGGTCGACATGTGAACCAGGCAGGCGCGTTCAAAGATGTAGACAAAGCACGAATTGATCTCACTCATTATGAGTCGCTTACGCCAGAACAAACAGATGCCATAGAAAAAGAAGCAAATGCGATCATTGGAGAGGGAATTCGTATCGATAAAAAGTTTTATACACGAAATGAAGCAGAGCAAAAGTTTGGCGTGAATATCTATCAAGGAGGAATTGCGCCTGGAAAAATGCTTCGCATCGTTGACATCAAGGACACAGATGTTGAAGCGTGCGGGGGAACGCACCTTGACAATACCGCAGAAGCAGAAAAAATTAGGATATTGAGTTCTTCAAAAATCCAAGATGGCATTGTTCGGATCACGTTTGTTGCTGGAAATGCGGCGACGCAGGAAGAGAAACAGGAAGGAGATATTTTAGGAACGCTGCAAAAACTTTTGAAATGCGAACGCAATGAGATTCCCTGGCGTGCAGAAGAGTTATTTATTCTTTGGAAGGATATTGTGAAAAAGAAACGAAAGAGAGAAAAGGTGCTTGTTTCCCACAAAAAATATGCTGGCGATGTTCTTGCTGAGACTGCGAAGATTTTGCAAACGCAGCCTGCCCATATCGTGAAGACGGTGCAGCGGTTTTTAGATGAAATGAGTATGTAAGCTGTATTGTTATTGTATATACATATATAATCTTTAGTATAGTCTTCTTTATATACTATGTCTTGTTATTGTATACTTATGAAACTCATGACTTTTAAGCTCTCTGAAAGCCTACTTGATGCGTTGGACAAAGCAACAGAAGATTTCCATTTTGCGAGTCGGACGGAGTTCATCCGCGCTGCCATCAGGGATAAAATTGATCACTGCCATGAAAAAAGAGCGCAACATGGATATCCACAAAGCCATACGCCAGAGAAAAAGAATATGGAATATACCGGGTAAAATCTACCAAAATATTCAAATACTTGTACACGAATCGATGCTGTATGGAAAGAGATGCGTATATTTCTCCCTGTCAAAAATACCGTTATTGGTTGTACCGCTCTTGGGATAAGACAAAGAAATCGTGTTCCTTCATCATGCTCAATCCCAGTACTGCAGACGCTGACATCGATGACCCCACTATTCGACGATGCATTGCCTATGCACAGAAATTTGGCTTCGGTTCCTTTTACGTCATTAATTTGTTTGCCTACCGTACTCCGTACAAGAACGTGCTGAAGAAAGTGGAAGATCCCGTGGGACCGGAAAATGATGCATGTATCGAAAGCATTGCCAAGAAGGCGGAGATTCTTATTGCTGCATGGGGAAATGATGGCGCGTACATGCATCGCTCGCGTGATGTTCTTGCAAAATTGTTGAAGAATACAGGTAAAATATATTATTTGCAACTCAGCAAACTGAAAGAGCCGTGCCATCCATTGTACTTGAGGAAGGATCTTTCTTTAGTTCCAATGTAAAGCAAACCTTTTAAAGTAAAATACTTAAGTGAGATGCATAAGTGAAAAATAGTGAAAAATTATTCGTGTACGGAACGCTTCAAGAAGCAGATGTTCAGAAAAAAGTTCTTGGAAGAATTTTAAGAGGAATACCGAGTAGTCTCTCCGGATTTAGAAAATCAACCATTACCATTGATGATATACTCTATCCCATCATTGAAGAGGATAAATATGCAACTGAAGACATACACGGCTTTGTTTTGGAAATCGAAGAAGAATATCTTAAACTCTTAGATGTCTATGAAGGTGATGAGTATCGAAGAAAACGAGTCACGTTGAACAGTGGGCTTTGTGCGTGGGTGTATCAAAAATAACCCAAACCTTTATTAATATTCTTGCCTCCTTGAAAAACAATGGAAGTAAAATTATCAGAAAAGCCAAAAAATCCTATAATCCTCGAGGGGTTTCCTGGTGTTGGCTTGATAGGCACGATCACGACAGAATATCTTGTAAAACATCTCAAGGCAAAGCCTATCGGCGAAATTTTTTCTAAAGATTTGATGCCTATGATTGCAATCCATGAACAACGAGTAGTGCAGCCTATCGAAATCTATTACGTGAAAAGCAAAAATCTTGTTATCCTTCATGCGCTAACGGACATCCGTGGCTTGGAATGGGATATCTCCGATGCACTAATCGAACTCTATAAACAACTGAAAGCAAAAGAAATTATTAGTATTGAAGGGATCATGGGACAGAGCGAGACACCAAAAGCATACTATTACACCAAAAATCAAAGTGTGGTGAAAAAATTTGAAAAAAGCGGTGCCACGCAGTTGAAAGAAGGCGTTGTCACAGGTGTGACGGCGGCGTTGCTCGTGAAAGGACGGGAACTTAACTCCACAGGTATCTTTGTCGAAACGCACTCGAACCTTCCTGATAGCTTATCATCTGCAAAAGCAATTGAGATGCTTGATGCGTACCTGAACCTTGGCGTCGACTACAAACCACTAGAAAAAGCAGCAGCAGAGTTTGAAACAAAGCTGAAAGATTACGTAGAGAAAATGCGTGATACTGCAAAAACCAGCGATAAAAAGACAATGGAATACTTCGGATAAGGTTTATAAAGTATTCTTTGTTCTCCGACGATATGTTTTCGTACACCAAAGCACTGTACCAGCTGAATATTGTTTTTCCCAATAAACAGTATGGCGGCGTCTATGCACTGGGGCCATTGATTATTTATAACATGGTGAATCAGCGAAAGAACTGGTATTGCGAGCGCGTGTTTCTTGATGCAGGAAAAATTACTGCACCTCTTGTTGGATTTACCCTGCAGTACGAACTTGATGTTCCCAAAGCGCTGGCGATGAAGCCAAAAAACGGAATCACGTTTGCGGGAGGACCACTCGTGCAGATGTACCCGGATATTCTTGCAGAACATTTTGACTTTTTGCTTCTCGGTGATGTGGAAGCAGTGCTGGATAAAGTTCTTGATGCCTATGAAGAAGACAAAGAAAATTTTCTTGCGCGCATCCGAGATATCGACGGTGTGTTCATGACTGGAAGAACTAAAAAAACGTTTCCCACAATTCCCATCGATGATGCACCGTATCCCATCGTGCAACCATTTCCTCATACTCTCGATGACCAGTACGTGTTTGGGAAATGTTTTCTGCTTGAGATCGAACGCGGTTGTCCGTTCCTCTGCAAGTTCTGTGCCATCCCAGTGTTCTACAACGAAAAACTACAGTTCCGAAGCCTTGAAAATCTTACCCACATTATCGACCAGGGACTTGCAATCAACAAGGTGAACAAGGTAGTGATTTACGCTCCGTCATTCGTGCACCCGCAACGAAAAGAAATTTTGCGTTACCTACTTAAGAAAAAGGTGCGCGTGAGCGTGCCGTCGGTTAAAGCAGAACACATAGACATAGAAACATTACAGTTGATTAAAGCCTGCGGACAAGAGTCCATTACCATCGCACCTGAATGCGGACAACGATTGCGCTTTGCACTGAACAAAAAAGTTCCTGACCAAGCGTACTTTGATTTTGTGTGCCGATGCAATGACGCAGAGATTCAAAAATTAAAATTATACCTGATGATTGGTTTGCCAGGCATGACACAGGAAGACCTTGAAGAACTGGTGACGTTTGTTAAAGAAATGCAACATGCGTTTCATGGAACGCTGTACCTCTCTCTCAATACGTTTGTCCCGAAACCAGGAACTCCCTTAGAAAATTTTTATTTTGACAAGAAGACTGCAGAAAAACAGGCGCTGTTCCTCAGAAAAAATCTGAAAGGTCTCCGAATGAAAATCACATCATTCTCTTCATCCTACAAGGAAGGGACGTTACTGAGAAAACAAATTACCTCTTCTTCAAAATTTCTCACTTAAAAAAGAGATATCAGCACCATCACGCATGCAGCAATCAGCGGGATCCATACATTATCATCTATCCCTGTCTTCAGGTCTTCAAACAGCATTGAAAGGACACTGCTTGCAAGCGCAGCTGCGACGTTGACAAACAAGAGTGCGCCGATAAAAGAAAAAAGAATCGCCAACAGCGTGCCTTCGACAGACTTCAAGTACTTGTACGTTCTCCGCGACAACAACTTGCCGAAAATATGCGAGACTGCGTCACCTAACGATAAAATCATCATCGATGCAAGCGCAATCTTCAATGGAAAAATGAAGACAACAATAATAGAACCGAGCATGAACAAGATGGGACCTTTCCCTGGAAACGTTTTGCGAAACTCTTTGCGCTCGAAATTATCCATGACCCGCGATGCTATGGGCACACGGTAGCGCGCACACAACTGCGAGAGCAAGATGCCACAGAGAAAGATCGCAATCAGATGCACCAACGTAAAAATGCCAAGATACAACATCATCACAAGAAAAATGCCAAAGCCCATATGCATGAGCTGGCGCCGAAGTTCTAACCGCGAAAGCATTGAAGACTAAAAGAACGAGTGTTTTAAAATACTTGTGGAGCTTATAAAATAAAAAAATTATTCTTTTTTTGATGTTATTCCAACAAAATCCTCATTTATAACTAGTGATTTGCCGTAGTTACAAGAAACGGACGTTCCATCGCTCCATTTATCAATGCTCCACCTATCAAAAGGTCCTATTACACCAAGATATTCACCTGTTTCCGTATTAGAAATTTCTAGTTCTAAGTATTCTTTCTCGAAAGGTCCCTTTTGATGATGCAATATTTCTAGGCTTAGATTTCCTACTTCACAACCACCAACTCTTGTCACATCATCATACGTGCATCCGCTTACCAGTGCTGCCAATCCTACTGCCATTGTTGTTTGTTTCATATCTATCACTCAGAAAATTTAGGGAAAATAGGGAGTTTAAAAGAATTGCGTATCTCACGCGTATGCAGGATTCGAAGAATTGTATCCATTTTTTTCTGCTGACGGAGACGTGTACGTTGTTGTCGCTGATTGCGCGCTATATGCTCCTTCGGTTTTCAAGGCACTTTCTGCCGTGTACGTTTTCACGCCTATGTTTCCTTTCTTGTCCTGCTCGAGATGAAACTCTGCGCCACAGTTGCATGTTGCCCAGTAGCCTGGACGATTTGGATCGTGCGCACCTTGGTAGGTGTCTGCTGCACCAGAAGACGTTGCCAGTTTGTACGTCTCGCTTGTTGCTTCTTTCTCAGTTTTGTACGCCACTTGCCTCTCTTTCTTTTGTAGCACTGGTTGTTCTTCAGGTATTGCTTCTTCTTTTATTTCCTGTAATCCCAAACGTTCACGGAGCACATCTTTTTGTTCGCCTAACACTGCTTCTCCAGGGACGAAGAGCTTTGCGTCTCCCAATTTAGTCCGCTTATGCTGTGCTTGATGCTTTTTCCATGCATCAGAACCTTGGAACGCCTGCAGTACTTGTTTCTCCATTTCCTTCGGAGACAGCGTTTTTTCTATGTCTGATAGTTGTGCGAAAATAACCATTCTTTCCTTTAAGACATGGCTAAGGAACGCTTATAAAGGTTTCTCCATGGCTGAGGTAGACTTAAAAATAGCAAATTATTTATTTTTGGTATGCGGTACAAACAATTTCTTACTACTATTAATGGAGAAGAAAAACGATTAGGTATTCTTGGAGAATGTCATCTCTATACTACACAAGAGAGCAGATTTGCAGAAGAGATTGTACTACAATTTGAAAACTTTGCCGTTGAGGGGACATCAAAAGCAAGTGTTCTTGGTGTTATCGCAGATATCTCTATGCTGCCCGCCTATATTTGTCTCTCTGGCATACCTGAAAGGTCGCCAGATAATGCAACTGCTTTGCAATTTGCTCGCCTTTATCAATTAATGACTTTTGAGCTCGAAGATCAATACCGTCTCACCTCTCTTCGCGCAGGTGCATTTGTTATCTGTGGAGTTACTGACATCGTTGAATCACCATTTGCATACTTCTGGCTCAAAAAGAACGGAGATCCTTATACACCTGGAACAAAAGCGTATGCGAAACTAAAAGAACAAAAAGAAAAACCTACACTTCTTTCTCGAATAGCAGACTTTGCAACTGATGTTGAAGGAAGAGATATTAAAATGGCGCTACGATCCTTTGAAGTCCTAAAAACCGTTCCAAAGAATTTGCTCGTGTCTGTTGGTGATCATCACCTTGATGGCATCGTGAGCCATTGGCACAGAATGCTCCCTCTAGAAGAAACACGTTCTGTCTCTGAAGAAGAGGTTGCATACAAGCTTTGCACATAAAAACCTTTATTAACTTCTCTTGCCCCATTACAAATAACATGGCAAGTGCTACAACTATTACCAGTGTTCCAGCAAAAATCCAGATTGTGAAAGATGGATACAAAATTAAATCCAAGGGCGTTTTTAATATGGAAGATTTGTACTTGGAGCTCTACCTCTGGTTCCAGCATCACGGATACGCAGTAAAAGAACTAGAGTACCGTGTTGTCCAACGCCCCGGCGGTCCAAATCATATTGAAATTCTCTGGCATGGGACAAAAATAGTGGATGATTACACGAGTTATATCATCACGCTGAATGTTGGTGCAGACCTGAGTGACGTTGAAGTGACACTGGATGGCGGAAAGAAAGTCAACCGGCAGAAAGGAATGCTTGAGTTTCGCAGCGGGGCGCGTATTGAAAGAAAGACGGATGTCTGGGAAGGGAAATTGCTCGGAAATATGCAGGCGCACGTGTATGATATGCTCATCCAGGACAGAATAAAGGCGCAGAAGGCAGAACTGTTCATGGAAGCACATAAGCTGTACGATGAACTGAAAGCGTTCATGATGCTCTACAGATGAAAAAATATATTTTTCTTTCTGTTATGTTGCTGCTGCTAGACCAAGGAAGCAAATGGTTTTTTCAGGAGAGAACAGTTGCGATTTCTTTTCTTTCATTGCATCCTGTGACTAACACAGGTGCGTTGTTTGGATTGTTTCAAGGATGGAACACTTTGTTTCTGGTTATTTCATTTCTTGTGCTAGGATTTGTGTGGATGTCATTACGTGACAAGCCGATTGTATTCAGTTTGTTTAATGCTGGGATTGTAGGAAACATGATTGATAGAATTGTTTTCGGACACGTGCGGGATTTTATTGACGTGGGATTCTGGCCCGTGTTTAACCTTGCTGACAGTTATTTAACTATTGGCGTGTTGCTTCTTTTGCTATCTTTTGTGCGTAAAGAAGTTGGAAAAAAGCATATTCCTTCTAGAAGAACACACTTCTGAGTAAGAAGTTTTATAAATTTCTCAGCCTTTAGAACATACGTATGGCA
>Ga0209541_10005578_pt1 | contig 21910 bp, 21 predicted proteins | sample RifCSPlowO2_01_FD_184027 | JGI IMG/M metagenome (GOLD analysis project Ga0209541, IMG submission 184027) | Groundwater microbial communities from Rifle, Colorado - Rifle CSP2_plank lowO2_0.1 (SPAdes) (version 2) | ecosystem: Environmental > Aquatic > Deep subsurface > Groundwater | place...
ATTTTCTATATTGAAAATAAATAGATAGGTATAAAAAAATTAAAATTAAAAATAATTAAGATATCTTATTTTTAAAGACGACATTGTGTTTAAGATATATGTTTAAATATATATTAATTAATTATAATAAATATAATATTATATTATCCTATTTAAAAACATATCTGTTCTTACATAAAAAGTAATATTATTTATAAAATAGCAAAAGTTTAATTAATATTATGAACAGTTTTAATATATATTTTTAGGAATTAATAAATTTGATTGCATTTAACACAAGAAGATTAAATAAAACTTAATATGTTTATTTTCTATTAATTTATTATTAATTGAAATTAATAATCTATTTGAATTTGAAATAACTCTTATAAATTATATTTACTAACAAAATGATAAACAAAAAAGATAAGTATTTAAAGAACAAACATTTCTTAAAATTATTCCAAACAAATTATATTTTAAGTGATTTCCACTTGAAATAGGGGTGTCAAAACTATAGTTGTCAAAAAAGAGGTTTAATCGCCAATTTGTTTATATAGATGACATTTGAATTATAACCAAACACACAATCAAAAATTAAAAAAGAGTATTTCCATCAGAAGTCAAGGGGTGTCTATGTCCAAAATCGGCGCATTTTTCGAGAATTTCCTAAAACAGGATTCGATCTTTATAGATAAAAATCCCCTCCTCTCTTCTTATTTACCGGAAGAAGTAATTTATCGAGAAGAATTGTTACATGAAGCAGCCAATATATTGGCACCGGCATTACGCGGGGAAAAACCTTCCAATTTGTTTATATATGGAAAAACAGGTACCGGAAAAACATTATCTATAAAAAGTGTGCTTCATTCTATGGAAGATATTGCTATTAAGAATAATATTCCTCTTAAAAATGTTTATATCAATTGTAAACTTAAAAGAGTTGCGGATACTGAATATAGGTTAGTTGCTCAACTTATCAAAGAATATGGAAAAGAAATTCCTCCGACAGGGTTACCTACTGATGAAGTATACAATATTTTTTATAAGTTATTAGATCAAGAAAAACATGTTTTATTGTTAGTTTTAGACGAAATAGATCAATTAACCCATAAGATAGGTGATGAAATTTTATACAATTTGACCAGAATAAATTCTGAATTAAAAAACACTCAATTAAGTATAATAGGTATTTCTAATAATTTAGTTTTTGCAGAAAATTTAGATCCTAGGGTAAAAAGTAGTCTTTCTGAAGAAGAAATAATATTTCCTCCTTATAATGCTTTACAAATACAAGATATTTTAAGAAAACGAGCAAGCATAACTTTCAAACCTGAAGCAATTCAGCCCGGCGTAATCGAAAAATGTTCAGCATATGCTGCAAGAGAACATGGAGATGCTCGAAGAGCAATAGATCTTCTAAGAGTGGCTGGAGAGTTAGCGGAAAGAAATGGTTCATTTATCGTAAATTTATCCCATTTGGATGAAGCGGAGAAAAAAGTGGAATCAGATCATATTATCAACGCATCTCTCAATCAACCCAAACAGTTTCAAGGAGTGTTATATGCAATCTTAATGGTTTCTCCACAAAAGAAAAATGTTTTTACGGGAGAAATTTATGAAATTTACAAAGATATATGTCAAAAAACCAAATCTAATGTCTTAACCCAGAGAAGAGTATCTGATATTTTAGCGGAGATGGATATGTTAGGTATAATAAACGCAAAAATAATTTCTAAAGGTAGATATGGAAGAACTAGAGAAATAAATATCTCTTTAGAAGAGGGAATTATCTTAAAATTAAAAGAATTACTTGAAAAATCATTGGGAATTTCCAGCAAATAACTTAATTATTATTTCATTGTGATTTAAAAACTCTCTACACTTCACCAAAAATTTAAACCTAAAATATGATGGAAGACAAACAACATTTAATCGAAAAACTCTTTGAAAAAGGGATTTTAATAAATAAAGAAATGTTAGAACAAAATGTAGATTCATCTCTCATCCAAAAAATAGAAAATGAACCGGACATTATGGTCTTAAATTCTGATTATGTTACTATTATTCATCAACAGACCAGTTTAGTAGATTGGTACGAAATAGACAAACATAGGGTAGATGCAGAAAAAGAAAGAAACGATGATTTATATCAAAAAGAATTACAAGAACAAAAAAAATTAACTTCCATTTTTATTTCTACTTCATCCGATCACTCTCAAGAAATATCTAATTTAGAAACAGAATTACAAAATTTTCCATTATCAGAATTAACTTCTGAAATTATTCCCCTTTCTGAATCTTCTCCGTCGTCTTCATTATCTCCATTTGAAATAACTGCTCCTCCATTTCCCAATTATGATACTCTTTTATCTCCACAAGTTAATCTTGAAATTAATTCTGAACTAAATTCTACCATTATCGTAACTTCATATGAAACTATTGCTCATAAATATGATATTACTGATTTTACCAATTTCTTTGTTTCCAGATTCAAATTTTTAGAAAGTATCTTACGTAATAGGCAGGAGATGGAAAATATTCTTACCATAAATCGAGCTTTTTCTAAGAAAGAAAAAGAAAAAGTTTCATTAATAGGTATAATCGCTGAAATATCTACCACAAAAAATGGAAATCTTATGATTATTTTGGAAGATCTTACTGGTAGGATCAATGTACTAATTTCTAAAAGTAAAAAAGAATTATTTAATTTAGGTAAAGATTTAGTAGTGGATGAAGTAATAGGTATCAATGGGACAAGCGGCGATAAAATAATCTTTGCAGAAAATGTCATTTGGCCCGATATTCCTATATCTCATGAAATGAAAAAAGGTGAAGTGGAAGAATATGCCATTTTTCTTTCTGATATTCATTTTGGTTCCACCCTTTTCTTACACAAAGAATTCAATCGTTTTCTACGTTGGATAAGGGGTGAGAGTGGAAACGAAACACAAAGAAAAATGGCGTCTTTGGTCAAATATGTTTTTGTAGTGGGAGATTTAATCGATGGTGTAGGAATTTACCCTTCACAAGAAGATGAATTAGAAGTAAAAGATATAACTGCCCAATATGATGGTTTTGCTAAACTAATTAGTCAAATTCCTTTAGATAAACAACTTATAATGTGTCCTGGCAATCACGACGTAGTACATTTAGCTGAACCCCAACCAGTTTTTTATAAAGAATTTGCCTCTGCTTTGTATAATTTGCCCAATGCTATTTTGGTAACTAATCCGGCCATGATCAATATAGGGAAAACAAAAACTTTTTCGGGTTTCGACGTACTTCTTTATCATGGATACAGTTTTGATTATTTTGTTGCTAACGTAGAGTCTATCCGTAACGGCGGAGGATATCATCGCGCAGATCTAATTATGAAATATCTATTAAAACGCCGACATTTAGCTCCCTCCTTTGCTTCCACTCCTTACTTACCATCATTTGCTGAAGATCCTCTTCTTATCAAGAAAATTCCCGATTTTTTTGTAACTGGACACATCCATTATTCTAAAGTTGCCAATTATAGGGGAATTACTATGATGAGCGGAAGCTGTTGGCAGGGGAAAACCTCATTCCAAGAAAAATTGGGACACGAACCGGAAGCAGCTAGGGTCCCTTTAGTTAATTTAAAAACTCGTGATGTTAAAGTGCTTAAGTTTATCGATCCGGACCAAAGTGAAGAAAAAAATAATGAAAATAAAGAAACCAAAGAAATCAAAAACAGAGAAAGTGAAGAATAACTAAAAATTAAATAGATTAGAATAAAAATGGTTGAAGCAAGCACAGAAATTCATCAGTACTTTAAAGATCTTAACGACGGAGTATTAGCTTGTTATGATTTGGCGGCTAAAGCCAGAAAAAAAGGATTGGATCCGGAAGAAACAGTACCCATCCCCTTAGCTAAGAACATGGCTGAGAGAGTAGTTGGTCTAATTTCGGTAGTTGCACCAATTATTACTAATACTACTATCACTTCTCGGATTTTAGAGTTAGAAAAAGAATATGGTACTTTGGATTGGAGGGTTGGATTTAAGATTGCTGAAGAAGTAGCCAAAGAAAGTTTTTGCAAATTTGAAACAAAATTGGAAGCGATGGAAGTGGGAATCAGGGTTGGTTTTGCGTATCTCACTTTAGGTATAGTATCTGCACCATTGGAAGGTTTTATCGGTTTAAAGATCAAAAAGAGAAAAGATGGCAAAGAATATTTTGCTTTACAATATGCTGGGCCGATAAGGGGAGCAGGAGGAACGGCGGCATCTACTTCTGTTCTTCTTTCTGATTATGTGAGAGTTAAGATGGGGTATTCCACTTACGACCCAGACGAAAATGAAATTAATCGTTATGTTATTGAAATTAGTGATTATCATGAGCGAGTTACCAATCTTCAATATCGCCCTTCAGAAGAAGAACTGCGTTTCATGATCTCTCACCTTCCTGTAGAAGTTGATGGTGATCCTACCGAAACCATAGAAGTTTCCAATTATAAAGATTTACCCAGAATAGAAAGCAATTTAATTAGGGGAGGAATGTGTTTAGTGTTAGCTGAAGGGCTTTCCCAAAAAGCTCCCAAACTTTGGAAACGTCTTTCTAAATGGGGAAAATCATTTGATTTAGAATGGGACTTTCTGGAAGACTTCATCAAACTGAAAGAAAAAATTCATGCAGCGCATTCTTCTAAATCAGGTTCCGACGTGGACGGGGGCAAGAAAACTGTCAAAGCTAACAATACTTTTATCATGGATTCGATTGCAGGAAGACCCATATTAACCCATCCTCTCGCTCCAGGAGGATTTAGGCTACGTTATGGGAGAAGCAGAGCATCGGGATTTTCTGCAACAGCTTTACATCCGGCAACTATGATAGTCTTAAATAAATTTATAGCTATAGGTACCCAACTCAAAGTAGAAAGGCCCGGTAAGGCCGCTTCTGTGACTGTTTGTGATAGTATAGAAGGCCCCATAGTTCGTCTTAAATCCGGCGATCTTTTACAATTCAAAACAGAAGAAGAAGCCAAAAAACTTGCTCACGAAGTGGATGAGATAGTATTCTTGGGAGACATTTTGTTTAATTATGGAGATTTTTCAGAAAATGGACAATTGCTGGTTCCTGCGGGATACTGCCCAGAGTGGTGGGCGCTAGAGTTAGAAGCGGCAGTAAAAAAATGGCGCGAAAAAGAAAGTTCCGAAAAAACAGAAAAATTGTGTGACAAAATAGAAATATCCGAAGAACGTTTGCAACAATTAATTCAAGAACCATTTACTTCTATTCCTACTTGGGAAGAAGCATCCCTTCTTGCCACTACTCTTAATTTTTCATTACATCCTAATTATTTGTTCTATTGGAAACTAGTATCGGGAAAAGATCTTTTTTCTCTAGTTTCTTGGTTAAAAGAAGGACGAGTAAAACGTGATGAGCAGGGTATAAGTAAAATTGTCCTTCCTTATTCTGATAAACAAGAATCATATATTAAAGGAAAAAAATGTTTAGATTTTATGGGATTACCTCACACCATAGTAAATAAAGAAAATGTAGTTTTAGCTCGAAATGAAGCTAACAGTTTAGCTTTTTCTTTTGGATTTAAAGATCAAGCTGGACTGGACAAATTAGAATTAGATATGGAAAAAATTTCTACTTTGAATGGATTAGAAACAATAAATCTCTTCAGTCCGGTAGAATCAAGAGATAAAGCGGGGACTTTCATTGGTGCGCGTATGGGCCGTCCCGAAAAAGCTAAAATGCGGCTTATGACCGGTTCCCCTCAAGTAATGTTTCCCGTGGGAGAGGAAGGGGATCGGTTGCGGAGTTTCCAATCTGCGCTACAAAGTGGAAAAGTTCAAAGTATTTTTCCCACTTTTTTCTGTGAAAAATGCCAGAAAGATATGATTTATCATTCCTGCGAAGAGTGTGGCCAATTATGCATAAAAAAATTTAATTGTCGTAATTGTGGAGAGTTAACTCAAGAAACTTGTCGTCACGGTCAAGGTTCCCCTTACAAATTAATAGATTTAGATATTAAATATTATTTTGAGAAAGCTAAATCACGTTTAAAAGAAAATGTCCATCCCGATTTAATCAAAGGAGTTAGAGGAACTTCTAATAAAGAACATTTAGTTGAACATTTAGCCAAAGGAATATTAAGAGCAAAACATAATATTTACGTTAATAAAGATGGTACTACCCGATATGATTGTACTGAATTACCTCTTACCCATTTCAAGCCAAAAGAAATAAAGACTTCCATAAAAAAATTACATGAACTTGGTTATAATAAAGATATTTATGGTAAAAAATTAGTTGTTGAAGACCAGTTGTTAGAAATAAAACCACAAGATTTAATCTTGCCGGGATTTGATTCATTGGACGAATCTGCCCCGCAAGTGCTTAAGCGCGTAGCTGCGTTTGTTGACGATTTGTTGGTTAATTTTTACGGGCTAGAACCTTACTATACCATAACTAAAGATGAAGATTTAGTCGGACATTTAGTCATTGGTTTAGCTCCACACATATCCGCGGGATTAATTGGAAGGATCATCGGATTTTCAGAGACACAGGGATTAATTACTCATCCCATGTATCATGCTGGCTTACGGAGGGATTGTGATGGTGATGAAGCTTGTGTCATGTTGTTGATGGATGCATTATTAAATTTCTCCCGACAATATCTACCCGAAAGAAGAGGAGCCAAAACCATGGATTCTCCTTTAGTATTAACTAACTCTTTATATCCTACCGAGGTAGATGATCAAGTGCACGGTATTGATGTGGTTTGGAAATATCCTTTAGAATTATATATGGCCGCCTTAGAAATGAAAGCCCCCTGGGAAGTAAAATATGGTCCAGAAAATAAAAAAATCACCCAATTAGGTGATAGATTGGGTACTCCATTACAATACGAACAATTTGGTTTTACTCATCACACCGATAATATTAACAAAGGGGTTCAATGTTCTGCTTATAAGATCCTGCCATCTATGGAAGAAAAATTGATGGGGCAGATGGAAATCGCCCGAAAAGTTCGCGCGGTTGATATGAATGATGTTGCCAAGTTGGTTTTACAAAAACATTTTATCCGTGACATTAAAGGTAATTTCAGAAAATTCTCCATGCAGCAATTTCGCTGTGTTAAATGCAATGAAAAATATCGTCGTCCACCATTAACTGGAAGATGCAAGTGTAATGGCAAATTGATATTTACCATTTCAGAAGGGTCGGTAGTTAAGTACTTGGGGGTATCATTGATGTTGTCAGAAAAATATGATTTTTCTCCTTATTTGAAACAGACTTTAAACATTTTGAAATTTAATATTGATCACTTATTTGGCAAGGAAAAAGAAAAACAGTCGGGGTTGGGAGATTTTATAGGGTAGGGTTCTGTCTTCTTTTATTCAGAAACAATCTCGGCGTGAGGTATCCCTTTTATCCACAAAATCTTATTGGCTTCGATATAATCCATTTCTACTGCTATAGCCACAGCAGCTTTCCCGGTGAGATGAATATGTCTGGCGGTTAAAAACAACTCTTTAACTTCCTCCTTATTTTTTTTCTCTCCTTGATAGAATTCTTTGGTCAAATCCAACTGGAATTTTCCTTCTTCAAATTTTTTACCCATAATCTCAGAATCAGTAACTACTAACAGCAATCCATGATGACTCTGTTTTTGAGCGACGGTAAAATTCATTTTATTATCAATTTAATTTTTAATTATTTGTTTTGAACTGCAATCTTATTAAATATTCTTAACCGGTTTCTTTGCCCCACAAGCTTGACATTTCAAATAAGTGATCTCTTTTTCTTCAGTTAATATGGTATCGGGTTTACCACATTCTGCACAATAAACAAATTCACTTGCATATTTTTTAATCTTTTTGTTAATGGCGGTAGCGGAAACTTTAGTCCCAAACAAGACTCGTTCTCCCATAAACTTACCGGGGGTAGCCAATTCTCGCAACAAATATTTTAGCAGATGTTCCTCTTTTCTTCCTAAATCTTTGGCTATTTTTTTTAAATTGATAATTACGGTCTTATTTCCTTCTATATGGCCCAGAACTTTATCTATAACAAATCTTTCCGCTCCAGCAGCATGTTCCGGCAGTTCTTCTTCTGCTTTTTTAAGCAGGGCTTCATAATCATCCATAACTTTGAAATTAGACTCTTATTTTATAAATCTTTAGGATGGGATCAAGGGGGAAGCAAAATAAGCTCCCACGTGCCAGAATCCGTAACGTTTATATATTCTCAAGTAAATATAGTCTCCAAAAGAGGTGTTGAATATGCCATTAGAATTGGGTCAAGTAATACTTGCTGTTATTGTGGGAACATTAGCTGCGATAGTTTATTCTCTACGTGTTTTAATATTGTTAGAACGTCGTGTTGCCAGCATGGAACAAAACATCCAACGGTTAACTTCTAAGATTTTAAAAGAAGAAAGCGCCATTGAAAGGATGATGGGTCGGAAAAAGTAAATTATCTTTTCTTTTTCTTAGTTTTTTTAACAGCTTTCTTTACTGCTTTTTTAGCTTTACTTTTTTCTTTCTTTACTTTAATTTTCTTTTTCACGACTTTCTTATATTGTTTAGCTGATTTACGTTTTTCTTTCTTTATTTCATGTTCTTCAGTTAAATCCTGTTCCAGCTCAGCGATCTTTTGGATCAATTCTTTGACTTTTGCTTCGTTGTTATCCTGAGAAATAAGCTTACCACATTCCGGACAGCGGAAATCGAAACCAATAGATTGATCAAAATTTAACCTAACACATTTACTTTCACACACAAAGAAAATTTCTTTTTGTTCTTCTTCTAACCTAGATTTCAACCGTACTAATTGTTCTCTCTTAATTTTGAAGTAACTAAATCTCACGTTATCTGGAATCAGTGTCCAATAATAAATATACCATCCTTTTTGCTTGTCTTTCTTTCTGGTAAATCCCACTAAATTAGAATTGTAAAGCAGGTATAACATCTTACGGATTACTTTAATATCTTTCTTAGTTTTAGTAGCTAAATCAAACTCAGAAATGTTCGATTTACCTTGTAACTCTTTAATTAAAGGGGTGCCATCTATTCCTAGAATTCCGATCAATATTTCTTCAATTTTGTGGGTAGTTAAGCGCATTTTGGTGTTTTTCCGGATAGTTGATTTAATTCTTTGGTGAGATGGCACTTATAAACATTTCGTTGTTGGGGCGGAAATGTTCAATTAGGGTTGTCCACTTCTTCACTAAATCCTTTCATCAAATCTTCTACGGTCAATCCTTTCATTTTAGCCATCTCTAATGATATGGACCATGACACTCCCGTTTTCTGCAGATCTTCCAACATTAAAAAATACCATGGTTCTCCCGGAAATCTGACACCCAACCAGGCTTCAGCACCAAATTTGAGGGAGAATTCATTTAATTGGTCTACATCTTCTTGGGTGAGGTATTTTTTTTTATCTGCCGTAACTTTACATTCAATAGCTAATCTTCTGATGGCATTTCCGGCAAGTAGATCTGGCGAAGGATACTGTTGACTTCCCGACCCGGCCGAGCGAATACAAGACCATCCGTTTTCATTAAAAATCTTAACTAGTTCTCTTTCTCCTTTTGTTCCTTTGGCTTTGCGATTGACCATCAGTTAAAATCTCACAATCTCACTTTCATAAAATCTTCTGCAACAGAACTGTTAGAAAAATAAGTCTTAGCCTCAGCCAGAATCTCCGATGGTTCTTTATATCTCTGGCTAATGTGGGTAATTATCAATTTCTTGGCATTATTTTCTGAGGCCATAATGGCGGCATCTTTAACCGTCAAGTGCATGTATTTCTCGGTTTTTTCTCTTATATCTTCTAAATGGGTTCCTTCTGAAATCAATAAGTCAGCATCTTTAGCTAGAATATTTGCCCCTTTACATAAAGTAGTGTCAGCAACATAACTTATTTTCCTACCTTTAACTAAAGTAGTTATTTCATCTGCTTTAATTTTCTGCCCTTTGAAAATAACATCTTCCCCTTGCTGCAATTTTCCTAAAATTGGTCCTTGTAATCCTAATTTTTCCGCTTTATTTACTATAATTCTAAGTCGATCTTGTTCAATAAAACTATATCCAAAACAAGTAGTAGAATGTTCCAATTTTTGTGCTTCCAATCTAAAATCATTATTTTCAAAAATTGTTCCATTTTTCACTTCAATCACTTCAAAATCGATGATATCTTTAGCCGCAAAAGATTTCAATAAATGTTCAAAGTATTTTTTGGAACCAGGTGGACCGTAAATCTTAACTGTTTTATCTTCCTTATCTGCGCCCATGCTGCTTAACAATCCCGAAAGACCAAAAACATGATCCCCGTGCCAATGACTAATTAATATTCTAGTGATTTTAGCTGGTTTTAATCCCGCTAGGCGCATTTGTCTTTGGATTCCTTCTCCACAATCAAAAAGAATGTTTTCTACTCCTGCCTGCAACATAAATCCGGAGTGGTTTCTCGTTTTAGTAGGTTGCATACAACTAGTTCCCAAAAAAGTAATTTCTATGGCCATATTTGTTCCAATACTCCTTCCAATTCTTTAAGAGAAGCAATTCTTGGTTCAAATTCTCGAGCAATTTTACGATCTACCAAAATAGTTTTCATACCCGCTTTTTGTGCTGGCACCATATCGCTTTGTAAACTATCTCCTACTATTACACAATCTTCAATTTTAACTTTTAATTCTTTAGTAACATATTTCAAGAATTTTTCGTCAGTCTTGATCATTCCCACATCACAGGAAAGGAAAGTCTTATGGAACAATTCTTTCATCTTGAATTTTTCCAGGACGTTCTTAATTCCGAAACAATCGGAGTTAGAGATCAAAACTACGGTATATTTTTCACTCAAAGTTTTGAGAACAGCAATTGTTTCCATATATGGTTTAGCCAACATCCAATTTTTATTCCATAATCCTATTAACAATTCCAATTCTTTTTGATTTGGTTCAATGGCAAATTCTTCGTAAACGCTCTGAAATGCTTCAGTTAAACTAGAAAAAGGTTTGGTCATCATGGCCCTTTCCATTCTAACTACATAATCGGAGAAAGGAGCATCAATACGTAAAATGTGCTGGACCTGTTTAGTTGGGCTCCACACGCCGTTTTCTACTAAAGTTCCCCAAAAATCGAATAATATTACTTTTTTCATTTTCTTCAGTTGTAAAATAAGGGTGGCTCTATATATATTTTGCTGATTAAAATGAGTTTGGGCTAAGAAAGGGGGATCGCTCCATATATAACCCAGAATTACCCCTAAATCAACCATTAAATATTTATAGCCCTATCCGTTTCTAAACGATATGGATCTACAAGAACGGTTAGAATTGATCAAAGAAGTGGGAGAGGAAATAGTTACTGAAGAGGAACTTATTGAACTTCTAAAAGAGAAAAAACACCCTATTGCTTATGATGGTTTTGAACCTAGCGGAAAGATCCATATTGCTCAAGGAGTTCTTCGGGCTATTAACGTCAATAAATTAACTAAAGCTGGAATAAAATTCAAGTTCTGGGTAGCCGATTGGTTTGCGTTAATGAATAATAAGATGGGTGGTGATTTAGCCAAAATCCAGAAAACAGGAGAATATTTCATCGAAGTTTGGAAGGCTTGTGGGATGGATATGGAGAATGTGGAATTTTTATGGTCATCTGATGTCATGAACGATACCGAATATTGGCTCAAAGTAATTAACATTGGTCGATTAAATTCAGTCACTCGAATAACTCGTTGTAGTCAAATCATGGGCAGAAGCGAAAAAGATACTCTTAGCGCAGCTCAAATTTTCTATCCTTGCATGCAATGCGCTGATATTTTTCATTTGAAAGCAGACATAACTCAGCTAGGCATGGATCAGCGTAAAGTAAATATGTTAGCTCGAGAAGTTGCTCCTAAAATGGGTTTTAAAAAACCAATAGTAATTTCCCATCATATGTTAATGGGTTTGGGACAACCCCCCACAACCGATTTAACTGGTGCAGATCGTTGTATAGAGTTAAAAATGTCTAAGTCTAAGCCAGATTCGGCTATTTTCATGACTGATTCTAAAGAAGAAATTATTCGTAAAATAAAGAAAGCCTACTGTCCAGAAAAATCAGCACAAGACAATCCCATTTTGGAATACTGTAAATACATTATCTTCGAGAAATTTCCCTCTTTTAAGATTGAAAGACCAGAGAAATATGGGGGCAATTTAGAATTTAAATCATATTCGGAATTGGAAAAAGCATTTGTTGCCGGTGATTTACACCCCATGGACCTAAAGAACTCTACGGCGAATTATATCAATCAAATTCTAGAGCCAGTACGACAGCATTTTGAGAAGAATGTTAAGGCTAAGAAGTTGAAAGAAGAAGTGGAGGGGTATGAAGTGACGAGATGAGAATTTAAAGTTATTTTCTGTTTGAATCCTATTACTGTTTTTTCTTTCACTTTCCCTGCAGCATTACAAAAGCATAATGATTAAAGTATTTCTTCATAACTCTTTTTACATCGACAACGGTAACTTCTTTTACTTTATGGATATAATTTTTTAACATATGAGCATCACCCGCTTGTTCGAAAGCCAATAATTGATCGGCAATTCTCTGACTTTCTTCCAATTCTAAGTAATATGCACCTTCTACAAAATCTTTAGCTTCCTGTACTTCTAATTCGGTAACAGATAATAATTTTTTAAGTTCTTCTAACATCAATGACTTAACTAATAAAGCATTCTTTTTATCTACACTGGCAAAAATAGCAAAATAACCAAAACTGATTTCATTGACGTTCTGTGTTCCTAAGTCGTAAGCCAATCCGCGGTTAGTGCGTATTTCAGTGAACAATTTTCCACTCTGACCTCTTCCTAGTATGCCATTAATAACTTCCAAAGCATAACTATCGGGGTGCCCTTTAGTAACTGTATTAAAACCGATAGAGACATAAGTATTAGCGATATTTTTCTTTTCGGTTTTGGTTATGTTCTTAGTTGCAAATGGTTCTTTTATACGTGGCGAAGTGTGAAGAATACCTCTCTTAAAGCAAAATGCTTTTTCAATCTCTTTCTTCCACCCTTTAATATCACCTACAACGGTGATAACCATATTGTTAGGGACATAATGTTTGTAAAAATAATTAACTATTTTTTCTCGGGTTAATTTTTTGATGATGTTTTTATCTCCGTAAGTGGGATATCTGGCTGGGTTTTTTTGAAATAAAGTAGATTGCAACAATACCCATTGGTAGAAACGAGGATCGTCAAAGACCATATCTATTTCTTTCAAAACTACATTCTTTTCACGAGTGATATGTTCTGGCTTGAATAAAGGATTTTGTAATATGTCAGCCAAGACTTCCACCGCAGTAGAGAAATGTTTCTTTACAACTTTAACATGGAAGCAAGTGCGCTCATTGGTAGTATAGGCATTAAATTCTCCTCCTATCTTTTCAATTTCGTTAGAAATGTCCCTATTAGTGGGTCTTTTTTTAGTACCTTCAAAGACCAAATGTTCGATGAAATGAGTCAAACCGCGCTCAGAAGGGGATTCATCATTACTTCCCACTTTAACCATAATCTCTACAACCACAGAATTGACCTTTTTAGGCTCAAATATGATGGTTAGTCCGTTAGGAAGTACCTCTTTTTTCATGCGTTTAAACACTCCTATAAGTGATTTAATGGTGTTTTATAGGCGAAAAGGTTATTTTTAAGGTTTATAATGGTTACGGATGAAATGAATTTAGTCATTTCCCAAAAGAAAACATTTTTCAACCTCGGAAATATACCTGTTACTAATGAAATTAAAGCTCTTTCAACAATACCTCCGAAAGCAAAAGATTGATCTAGCTTTCTTAGTCCATCCTGATATTAATATTACTTACTTCACTCAGCTGAAACCGTCATTTGCCATGTTACTTATCACCTCTAACAAAGCATCTTTTTATCTTACTAAACTGGATTCATTCCCCCAATTGAAAAATATCTCTTCTCAGATACTGGGAAAAGGCTGGGAGAAAAAGATAGGCAATAAAAAAATAAAAAGAATAGGGGTAAATAAAGAATCACTTACCTTAGTTTACCAAGATAAATTAAAAAAGCTTTTTCCCCAGGCAAAATTAGTTGATGTTTCTGAAATATTGAAAGGATTAAGATCTCTAAAAGTTCCGGAAGAAATAACCAAAATATCCCGAGCTTGCAAAATTACTTCCGATGCTTTCAATGATTTAATCAAAGAACTTAAAACCAAGAAACTAAAGACGGAACAAGATGTATCCCTATTCTTAGAAAGTGAATTCCGCCGAAGAGGAGGAGAAGTAGCTTTTCCCACTATCGCCGCTATGGGTAAGAACGCAGCCATTCCTCACCATATAACTTCCAACCAAAAACTCCATAAAGGATTCTTATTGATCGATTGTGGAGCATCGTATCAACATTATAATGCCGATATGACTAGAATGATTTATTTGGGAACCCCTAGTGTATCCGAAAAAGCATTTTATGCATTGTTATTGAAATCCCAAGAAAGTGTCATAAGCATAATAAAAGAGGGAATTCCATTCAAAAATCTTGATGATATATCCAGAAAAAACTTAGGCAAATATTCTTCTAAATTTGTCCATTCTTTGGGTCATGGGATTGGTTTAGAGGTTCACGAAGCACCTTCATTTTCACCAGATCCTAAAAATATCATCAAAAAAAATCAAATATTTACTATCGAACCGGGTATTTACTTCCCTAATAAATTTGGATTAAGAATCGAAGATACCCTTTACTTTGATGGAAAAGTCAAAATTCTTACCAAAGCCTCAAAGAAGCTTGTGAGCCTAAACATTTTTAAATAAACTTTAATTCAGCAAGGTATATTTACTAAACTAGCGAAAAGACTGAAAATTTCCGCAATGTTTATAAATAGCACATTGGGGCTGTAGTGTAGCCTGGAGAAGATAGTTATCTTCGAGCAACTATCACTAACGGTTTGGGTGTTTAATCACAAAAAAACCGTTGAACCCCGGTTCGAATCCGGGCAGCCCCATTTTATACTTACGGAGGACCATTATGTCAACAACTAAACGATTCGGTACGCGTTATGGACGAAAACTCAAAGTTAAATTTGGGCAGATTGAAGCCATACAGCGTTCTAAACAGAAATGTCCTTATTGCAAGAAATTTAATGTTAAAAGAGTAGCTATGGGTATTTGGCTTTGTAGCAAATGTAAGGTCAAATTTACCGGAAAAGCATACTCAATCTAAGGTGCCAAAATGTACTATATATGCTTTGATTGTGGAAAAAAAGTGGAAGGAGAATACACTACCACTAAAGTTCGTTGCCCTTATTGTGGCGGAAAAGTTCTTTACAAAGACCGTAGAACGGTAAACAAAGTCAAAGCGCGCTAGGGGGTTAAGTATGACTTCCTCTAAAATAAATCAGTTACAGCTTCTACAGCAAAATTTACAACAAGTTGTTAATCAAAAGCAACAGTTTCAATCTCAAATGATAGAATTAGATTCTGCCCTGCAAGAATTGGAAACCACCGATAAAGCTTACAAAATAGTGGGAAAGATCATGGTGGCCTCCCCTAAGAATAAACTGGTCCAAGAATTAAATGAAAAAAAAGAAGTAGTTGAAGTTCGCATTAATAATTTCGAGAAACAAGAATTGAAATTAAAAGAGAGCTTGGAAAAAGCTCAAGCTGAAGTTATGAAAGAGTTTAAAGAGGAAAAAAAATGATCTCCCCCCTCGTTTCAGAAATAATAGCCCACTTAAATGAGCTTAAAGAAGATGGGGATACCAGCAAAAATCTAAAAGCTAAGTTATCCCAAGTTATTGCTTTGTTAAATAGCAACTCCGAATTATCCGTAGATAAATCTTTATTATTATTAGAAGAAGTAAATTCTTTGGATCTTAGTTCTTATCATCGAACCCAAGTATGGGATATTATCAGTTTACTAGAAAGTGTTAAGAGATAATGGGTTAACCTCTAATTTTAATTTAAAGATTTCTTCAACAAAGAATTAACAAAATATAATGTTTCATCTTCAGTTTTAATTACAGTTTCAAAATAACCTATCTTAATGATCTTCCCAGAGATATTCTGCACTTTTATTTTATCTCCCGGACGTACTATTTTTTTAATACTAACTCCAGCAACAAAGCTGGGTATGGCGTCTTTTAACCACACTATCAAAGAAAAGAAAATCAACAGCAGTAATACTCCCCCTAAAAAGTAAGGGATCCATCTATATCCTATCCCTATTCGATCTAAAAATATGATGATAGTAATGAGGTATATGACATAGGAAATGATATTACTTACATTTCTCTGTAAATTATATTTTTTAATTCTTTTGGGAGCAAGTTGATTGAGTCCAATCTCTCCGATAATTTTGTATGATATTTTTTTTACTAAGAGACCAATCACTAATCCTACTAAAAGTATAGTTATACTAGCTCCAATATTATAAATATATAATTGCATCGATTGTGCCATTTGGATAATGTTAGTATAAAAATTAACCATGGTTTGATATCAATTTAAGTGTATATAAAGATTTTGGGTGCTCTCTGCAACAATTTTCCATCCTTTCCTCAGAAACCCTTAAAAACCATTCTCTTCTTATCAACACATGGTCGATTATAATCAGCAAATCAAAGAACTCGAAGATGAGATGAAGAAGACTAAGTACAATAAAGCTACTCAGGGTCATTTTGGTTTAATCAAAGCAAAGATTGCCATGCTTAGAGAAAAACAAGAATCTCGTTCTACCCAGAAAACAGGCAAATCCGAACACGGTTATGCTGTTAGAAAATCAGGAGACGCCAGTGTTTTACTTCTAGGTTTTCCATCAACTGGTAAGTCTACCATCTTAAACAAATTAACTGATGCTCATTCCGAAGTTGCTGCCTATGCTTTCACTACCCTTACCGTTATCCCAGGAATTATGGAATATAAACAAGCTAAGATTCAAATTCTAGATGTTCCTGGAATTGTGAGCGGGGCTGCTTCTGGTAAAGGTAGAGGTAAAGAAGTTCTGGCTGTAATTCAAAATGCCGACATGATTTTGATTGTAGTTGACGTAACTCATCCTGAACATTATCCGGCTATAATGAAAGAAGTAGTGGATTCCAGAATCCGTGTAAATAAAATCAAACCAGAAGTTTTCATCAAAAAAACTTCCAAAGGGGGAATACAAATTGGTAAGACTGTTCCTTTGGATGTTGATGATGAGACTTTGGCCAAGATTTTACGTGAATTTAAAACCAATAGTGCCGAAGTTTTAATTCGCAGCAAGATAGATATTGATGAATTTATTGATTGCATCGAAGGCAATCGTAAATATCTACCAGCGATAGTATGTGTGAGCAAAGCGGATTTGGTTTCCGAAGAACAGTTGAAAAAAGTGATGAAAGAAACAAACGCCGACATTGCCATTTCAGCAGAGCAGGATATCAATATTCTAAATTTAAAAGATCTCATTTTCAAAAAACTTAATTTCATGCGTATTTACATGAAAGAGCCAAGAAAAGAAGCTGACTTGAACGTACCTTTAATCATTCCTAACAACGCCTCCATACGTGATGTGTGTGAAAAGTTACATAAAGATTTTGTATCAAAATTCAAATTTTCCCGAGTCTGGGGTAAGAGTGCTAAATTCGCCGGACAGAGATTAATGTTAGCCCATCACTTGAAAGACGGGGATGTGTTAGAGATTCATTTGAGGTAGATTTTAAGAGAATAATTTCTTTATTTTGGTGGAAAGATTTTCCAGTTTGTTTTTCTTATTTTCATCCGGTAATATATTTTCTAATGGTTCTTGTTGACGTAAAACGAAAGGTTGGCAGTCCATCAATTCCAAGCTTTTCTTAAAAAAGGGAAATTTTCTACAGGTACTGGGGCGCTGTTCATAGATGGAACAATAATACCTATCTCCTTTTCTACGCAGGAAAGTACACACTTTGTTTTCCATCTTTAAACAATTTTTTTCTGTGGGATTTTCTTCCATAGGATCATAATCTAAGAATTCTTTGCGTTTCAACCCTGATTTTTCAATTCTTTCGATGTCCGTTTCACTTACTTTGACTATGGCTCGACAGCATTGACCACATTGGGTGCAGCGAAAGTTGTTGGGGTTGATATACGCGATGTTTTTAGTATCTATTTCGATCAAGGCTTCTTTAATATCAATCAATGGGCCGTAAGTTACGGCTTTTATTTTTTTGGAATGGGCGAAGGTTACATTTTCGGGGGAATCGGACACAATCATTACTTGTGAAGTGGTTAGCTTTAAAGTGGAAAAGATTTCGGCGTAAGTATTTGGGAGTTCATCTTCGGTAATTTTTAGAGTAATAAACTCAAAATACCGTTCAAACTTATTCTTCTCAATTTCCTCCAACGCCTTGCTGGAAGCAATTAGGGCTAAGATGTACCGTTTATAGAGAAATTCTAAAGTTTCTTTAAGTTCTTCTTCAGGTTTATTCTGCAAATCAAAGATGACTGTTTTATACATAAGATTATGAGAATGTAGGGGGATATAAAGGTTGTTCTGTGAAATTTAGTATAACCCCGACATCTTCTAGTTTTTATTCTTTTGTTGAAAATCTTTAAGAGATTTTATCAGGAGCGCAATAAACGCATATATACCTCCATTCATAAAAGCGGTTAAGATGATACTTGTATCTTGAAATAGAAAGAAAAATGGAAATATGACTTGAAAAATAACACCGGGAACAAGACCCATAAATGCAATAACCAAAATCAATAAACTTCCCGGACCACCAATCAAAAAACCGATCAAAGCCCATTTTATTAAACCACTTAATGATTTCGACTTTATTTTTGATTTATTTTTCATTTATGTTCCAATACTTTTTGGGTTTAAATATTTTTAGGACGGTTTGATAGTGGGAACAACTATCTCCCTTTCCTTCCAAACTTTTATAAAACACCTATATTCTTGAGTATACATGTGCGGAATAGTGGGGATATTCAACCAGAAGTATGCGTTCAAACAAGTTTCAACAGCTTTAGCTGTGCTCCAAAATAGGGGTAAGGATGGATTTGGGATTGCTTCCCAAGATAAGATGGATTATTATACTACCACAACGCTATTGAATAAAGCGGATAAAGTCTATTCCAAAGATCTTAACCTCTTTGGACATGCTTTACATGCCGTAGTTGACACCATCCCCCAGCCATTGAAAGGTAAGGGAATTCTCGCTGCTAATTGTGAAATATACAATTGGCAGGAATTGAATCAGAAATATGGCTTTAAAGCTAAGAATGATGCTGAGGTTCTATTGCATTTTTTAGATACTTTTGGAGTAAATAAAGAAAAATTATTGGAATTAGATGGGGTTTATGCTTTTGCGTATTGGCAGGGTAATGATCTGTACCTCGTTCGGGATATTCTAGGTGAGAAACCAATATGGTTTGCCTATACTTCCGATAACTTCTCCTTCGCTTCAGAAAAGAAAGCCTTGGAAAAATTAGGGTGTATAGATATTCAAGAATTAAATCCCCGCCAAATACTACACTATGATTTAGTCAATAAAAAAATAACCACTACTCTTCGAGATTTTTTTGTATATCTTCCCGAACATAAAGAATCCTATAAAACAATCAAAGAAAAAACCAAAGAATTACTTCATCAATCCATTCAAAAAAGAATTCCTGATCAAAAATTCGGCTTGCTTTTTTCGGGAGGGATAGATTCTACTTATATTGCCCATTACTTAAAAGAGAATAAGCACGAGTTTACTTGTTATATCGCTGCTCTCGATTCAGAAACTATTCCTTCTGACTTAATTGTTGCCAAAAAAATAGCCCAAGAGTTAGGACTTGATCTTAAAATAAAAACAGTTAAAGTGAAAGAAGTAGCCGAATACTTGAACACGCTTGTCCCTTTGATCGAAGATTCTAATGTAATCAAAGTAGGGGTAGCGTTGCCTTTTTATATTGCCTGTGAGATGGCTAAAGAAGATGGTTGTAAAGTTATTTTTTCTGGTTTAGGCAGTGAAGAGATATTTGCTGGTTATGAAAGACATAAACTATCTCAAAATATCAATCAAGAATGTGTTTCAGGGTTGTTGAAATTATATGAACGGGATTTATATCGCGATGATGTTATTACTATGAGTAATAATATGGAGCTGCGTTTGCCTTTCTTAGATATTCCATTGGTTAAATATGCTTTAAAGATTCCGGAGAAATATAAAATCAATAAAGAAGCAACTAAACTTATTTTGAGAGATATTGCCCTTGAATCTGGATTATCTAAAGAATATGCTTTTCGTAAAAAAGTAGCTGCGCAATATGGTTCCCGTTTTGATAATGCTATAACTAGATTGGCTAAAGACAAATCAGTAAATAAATCGGAATATTTATGGAATTTTTATCCTACTCATAACCTCAAATTAGGGGTATTATTTTCTTCTGGAAAAGATTCCTGTTATTCTGCTTTTATCATGCGTCGGATGAATTATCAATTAACATGTTTAATCACTTTGAAATCAACTAATCCCGATTCATATATGTTTCAAAGTACGGGAATTAATATGGTGGAATTACAGGCTAAAGCAATGGAAATACCAATCGTAATTCAAGATACTCTAGGAAAAAAAGAAAAAGAGTTGGAAGATCTGGAAAAAGCCTTGCAGAGGGCTAAGGAAAAGTATAAAATAGAAGGAATAGTAAGTGGAGCTTTATCTTCTACTTATCAACGAGACAGAATTGAAAGAGTTTGTGAAAAACTAGGTTTGAAAATATTTTCACCTTTATGGCATAAACCTCAAGAGCAGGAATTACGAGAACTTCTAACTAATGGTTTTGATTTCATTTATTCTAAAATTGCGGCAGAAGGATTGGATAAAACATGGCTGAATAGGAAAATAAGTGGTACAGATTTAGAACGGCTAGAGAAATTAAAACAGAAGATTGGCTTAAATGTGGCTGGTGAAGGGGGGGAATCTGAATCTTTGGTGCTAGATTGTCCCTTATTTAAGAAGAAAGTAGAGTTGGAAAAAGTAGAGATTATCGAAGAAAATAAGAACTGTGCGTATATAGTGATTACAAAAGCAAAGTTGGTGGAGAAATAAAACCATGAAAAAACCAATCAAAGTTATGTGCTTCGGAACTTTCGATCTTTTACACTTAGGTCACATAAACTATTTTCAACAAGCTAAAAAGTATGGGAATTATTTAATTGTGGTAATAGCGAGGGACGTGACTAAATTAAATCAACAAAAAAAGTTAATTTTCAATGAAAATGAAAGGTTGTTCTTATTACAACAGTTAAAAATAGTTGATGAAGCAGTTTTAGGTGATGTTAAGGATCATTTCAAGGTAATTTTAACTAAAAAGCCCGATATTATCTGTTTGGGGTATGACCATTCCATCGAAGAAAATGAGTTGCAGAATAAATTGAATGAGTTAGGCCTATCCTGCCAAATAAAACGAGCTAAGCCTTTCCATCCCGATAAATACAAAAGCAATATCTTTCGGTTAAAATTATTAAAATAAAATAGGTTTTCCACCGGTCTTGAGCGAAGCGTGACCGGTGGCGTAGTTTAATATTCTCATGATCATTTCTATCCTATGAAGTTAACCTAAAGCAAAAAAATACCCTCTGAGCCCTGTTCGTACAGAGCTGAGGGTCAAAACTTTACCCGAGGAAAGCTACGATTAACTTCTAATTAAATGTTACGGATAGCTTTAGCTATCCTTTTTAAAAAATAATAAAAAAATAAAAGGTGATTCTCATGAAATTAAATCCAACTAGATATAGCTCTGCAGTAGGTGAAGTGTGGATTATGCTCACACTTAAAGTTAAATATTGTCACAACATATTCGACAAACGTGCCATCCGTGAGTACACGGATGCAGTGCTGACAGAAGCACTGCAAAAATACGGAATACAGTGGAAAAAGAAAAGTTTTGACAGCAACCATGTCCA
>Ga0209541_10005584_pt1 | contig 21896 bp, 24 predicted proteins | sample RifCSPlowO2_01_FD_184027 | JGI IMG/M metagenome (GOLD analysis project Ga0209541, IMG submission 184027) | Groundwater microbial communities from Rifle, Colorado - Rifle CSP2_plank lowO2_0.1 (SPAdes) (version 2) | ecosystem: Environmental > Aquatic > Deep subsurface > Groundwater | place...
TCGCGCGGTCGGAACGGATTTTGAAATCGATGGTGCCGTCGGCATCGTCGTCGACGATGCCGCTCTCCCGGGCGGGGCGCGGGTAACTGCGCACTCGCCGTCACCCTTTGAGGGGATCGCCTACGCGACCCTCGAGTGGCCGAATATCGGTGAAATGCTCCGCCAGCGATTGGCGGAGCAGGACGTACCGCGGGCGCGTCGAATTCGTCGCGCCTCCCCGGCCACCACGCCGGCGGAGGACGAATTCGTCGAAGTGGAGGAACCGCCCGTGCCGACCGTTAAGGTTGGCACGTGGACAGGGGGACGGACCGATGAACAGCGCCGCCAGAAAATGGCGGTGCTGGCGGGAGTCCTTCTCCCGTACTCGGGAGGGCGCGACGTCGTCGTGTCCTTCACTGACTCCAAGCCTTCGGGGACCGTTGCCCCCATGGCGGGGGCGATTAACATCGTCCTCGGGGTTGGGGAACGCATTGGTACTACCAACCCCTCAGTAATCCTCGGGCACACGCTCGGGGAGTACTCGTGGCTCAAACTCGCGGAGGCGCAATACCTCTGCGACGCCGCCGGGGTCGCGTTTGTTCGGAAGGTGGGGGACGAGCTGTACGAAGTCCCCCATCTTTTGGGATACACCTGCTCCGACAAGGAGCAGGAAGTCTTCAAGACGATTCTGGAGGAGATGAAGATCGAATTCTTCACTCCTCCGGAGGAGCGGACGGAGATCCGCAAACAGCAGGCGGAGGCTCGCCGCATCGCCTCGCGCGGGCAGTACGTCAAGGAATGCGCGCGGCGGTTCGAGAAGACCGTCGCGGGCACCCGCGATGCGATCACCCGCGGGCACGCGGATGTGGAGTCGCTCCAGCAACAGCTGGTGCGGCGCATCCGCGAAACGAGCGGCGCCGAGCGCAAGCTCGAGCAAATGCTCGGCACGCGCGGCGACGAGGAGGCGAAGTACGCCTCCGAGTTCGACAAACTCGTTAGCACCCACAAGGTGCGCGACGTGGTTGCCGAGGGGGGCGTAATCAAAGTGTTCACGGACACTTTGTACTGCACCGACCCACGATCCGGAAAACGCCACGAGATTGGCGCGTTCCAGATCGAGCTCCAGACGGACCGCGGCGACGTGAGGTGGTTTAATCTCACTCGCCAGGTTGATGGATACAAAGCAAGGATGCAGGCCCCTCATGTTTGGTATGAGGGGCATGCATGCCTCGGTACCGCCGCAGAGATTTTACCCCAGCTTATCGGGGGGTATGAATTCGCCGCGGCGGCGATGGTGGCGATTCAGTTCGTGGAGTCGGTTAACACCGACGACGGAGCTGGGAAGCATATCAATCGCTGGCCAGAGGCGGCCGTTTAGTTTTTGGTTTAGCTAGGGCAATGTGTGCCGGATGGAATCCCCGCATTGCCCGCTTTCTTGGGCGCATTAATTGCCTCGGCAATTGTGTTCCCATTGAGTTCTGTAACCAACCGCCCCTCGCGGGGCAAGGAGGAAGTATGTTTATGCCCCACGAATTCGGGAGGCGGGTGAAGTTAACCCGCCTCCTACCGAGAGTCCTCATCTCGCGCGAGGCCTTCGCGCGGATGAGGCTCTATGTCGAGCTCGCCGACCAAGAAGTCGGCTGGCTCGGCTCGGTGAAGAAAGTCGGTCGCGACTTTCTGGTGGAGGAGGTCTTCCTTTTCCGCCAGGAGGTTTCGGCGGCCACGACGGAGATCTCCCCGGCCGGCCAGGCGGAGCTCGTTTCTGAGCTGCTCGCCACCCGGCCGGACGGAGCGGAGACGGTCGCTCGGATCCGCTTCTGGGGTCACTCCCATGTCCGGATGGGCACCAGCCCCTCCGGGCAGGACGACTCGCAGATGAACCAGTTCGCGAGTGATTGCGATTGGTTCGTGCGGGGAATCTTCAATAAACTCGGCCGCGCCGAGTTCGCGATATTCCTCTACCAAGAGGGTATCGTGATTGAGGACGCCGAGTGGGGTCTCTACGACCCGCTCGACGCCGGGCTCCGCACCGAGATCGAGGCCGAGATGTCGGCCAAGGTTTCGGAGATTCGGTCCATCTTCCCGGGCCATTTTGGGCTCGGGACGGAGGGCCGCGGAAATTTTCTGGTCGCCCGTGGCGGACAGAAAGCGAAGGTCAAGCTTCGCTCCGCCCCGGGCCGGACTGGTGGGAGTAGTGGATCGAAATGAGCAATCAAATTGACCCTATCCGGCACTTGTCTGTCTTCTCGCCATCGGCCTTCGGCCAACGGCGAGTTGACGTGATCGGTGCCGGCGCGACCGGCTCGCGCGTCGCCCTCTCCCTGGCGAAGCTCGGCGTGGAGAATATCCACGTCTGGGACTTTGACCGGGTGGAAGAGCACAACGTCGCCAATCAGGTTTTTGGGATTGGCGACGTTGACTCCTCCAAAGTTGAGGCGCTCGCGCGACTGGTCGCCGCGCAGACAGGGCTTGCGATCCATACCCACCCAGAGAAGGTGGATGGGTCGCAAGCGCTGGGCGACGTGGTGTTCCTCTTGACGGACACCATGTCGAGCCGGAAAGAAATCTGGGAGCGGGGCTTGAAGTTTAGGCTTCGTACCCAACTCATGATTGAAACCCGGATGGGAGCGGACTCCGGACGGGTGTACAGCGTCAATCCCAACAACCCGAAGCATATTCGGGCTTGGGAGGAAACGCTGTGCGGCGACGAGGTCGCCGAGGTGTCCGCGTGTGGGGCAAGTATTTCGGTCGGCCCCACTGCCGAAATAATCGCTGGGCTGGCAGTATGGCAGTTCATGCGCTGGTTTGCCACAGTAGAGCAGGGGAAGGAGGACTCGCTGGAAAACGAAATCCTCGTTTCTCTGCGCCCCATGATGACCTTGGGGCGAAAGTTTTAGTGCGCTGGTTCGGTTTGGCGGGGAAGTGTTGGTTCGCTTCCTCTCCATTTTTTAGGGTTGGTCCCGGAATATGTCCGTGATGAACCCTAAACGATGGATTTTGTTCAAAGGAGAACGAAGATGATCAAGGTAACAATCTTGTCGGGTCCTCATGCGGGCAAGACGCGAGTAGCGCCGGCGAATATTAAGCCGGAGAACTTACTCGGAGATATCGCGAAGCACGAGTGGGAGTGGCGCGTGGACTACTCGCAGGCGACCGAGGAGGAGCAGTTTTTCTGGTTCCGACAGGACCTCTCGTGTCGCATCGTCCGTGCGCTTCGCGCCAGGCGACCTGTGCGGTTCATGGGTCGGGTCTTTCAGCTGTCTAATCTGACGGATACCGACGAACTGATGCGCCGGGTCGGTGAAGTCGAGGACGCAATCGTCGAGAGCGGCTTCAACGTGTCGCTCGAACGCGATGACGATTCCGGCGTCGTGGTGAGCACCCACGGGAGAACGCAATGATCTTTTTGTTTGTTTTCGAAGCGCGCGTAACCGCGCGCTTCTTTCTTGCTAGTGCCCTGCGTGTTGCAGACCGCCGCTTCCGGCGGCTATGCCACCGGGAGAATCTCTCTCCTCGGCGGCGAGACGCGATACGCGGGGCAGTGGCTGGAATTGTGCTACGATTATTTCAAATGAAATTCCGCGTGACGATACGGAAGGAGGGCGTGCCGGACGAAACGCGCATCGTCGAAGCGCCCACCCGCTTCGCGGTCTACGACCAAGTGCGGAGCGACGGCGGCTTCGTCACTGCTCTTATCGAACAGCGCGGCTTCTCGCTCGCGGCGCTCGCGCGCTTCAATATCTCTATCGGCACGGGTATTAGACGCATCGAGATCATCCGCACCGCTAAGAATCTCTCCGCGATGCTCGCCGCCGGCCTCTCTATCTCCCGCGCGCTCTCGGTCATCGAGCGGCAATCGAGTAATAAGCGCCTGCAGGCGATCGCGGCAGGCCTTATCGAATCGATCAAGAAGGGATCCTCCTTCCACGCCTCCTTGGCCTCTTACCCCCGCGTGTTCCCCGAGCTCTTTGTCGCGATGGCGCGCGCAGGCGAGGAGTCCGGCTCTCTCGCCGAGGCGCTCCGCGTGGTCGCACTCCAGATGGAGCGTTCAGAAGAGCTTATCCGCAAAATCAAAGGCGCGATGATTTATCCGGCGATCGTCATCACGGCCGTCGTCATCGTCGGCATCCTCATGCTCATCTACGTCGTCCCGACCTTGACCAAGACCTTCACCGACTTGAAGGTGGCGGTGCCGCTCTCCACGCGCGTCATCGTCGCGCTGTCGGACTTCATGGTGGCGCATGCCATCCTCGTCTTTACCGGATGCGCCGCATTTCTCGCTCTCTTCATCGCCTTCGTCCGCTCGCGGTGGGGGAGCCGCCTCGTGCTTGGCGTCGCGCTCCACCTGCCCGTCGTGGGCGAGCTCGTACGCGAGACGTATACCGCCCGCACTTCCCGTACGCTCTCTTCGCTCCTCTCCGCGGGCGTGCCGGTCTTAGAGGCGCTTTCCATCACTCGAGAGGTAGTGCGCGCGCACGCCTTCGCGCACGTGGTAGAGGAGGCGGAAACGCATGTTCGAAAAGGGGAACTGCTCTCTGCCGCCTTCGCCGCACACGCGAAGCTGTACCCGCTCCTCATGAGCGACATGCTCGCTGTAGGCGAGGAGACCGGGAAGGTCGCCGAAATGCTGAAGCAGGTCGCCGAGTTTTATGAAGAAGACGTCGCACAGAAGACGAAAGACCTTTCCACGATCATCGAGCCGGTCCTCATGCTCGTTATCGGCACCTTCGTCGGCATCTTCGCCGTCTCGATGATCGCGCCGATTTATTCGCTTTCATCCGCATTTTAATATGACCGTAAGGCGAGGCTTTTCTCTCATTGAAGTGATGGTCGCCCTCGGCATCATCGGCGTGATGCTCGTCGCGGTGGGAGTGCTCCTCTCGCGGCTCCCAGTCGACAGCAGAGAGGTGCGCGACCAGGACCTCGCACTCACGATCGCGCGAAGCGAGCTTGAGACACTGCGTGCCGGCGGCTACGAGGCACTGCCTATAAGCGGCCCCTTCACGCATGCGCTCTTGTCAGAGCTTACCGGAGCATCCGCTTCTGTGGCGATCGCTGATTTTGATACAGAAACAAAGCAGGTCGACGTGAGCGTCTCGTGGCAGGGGGCGGGAGCTGTCCCCCGATCGGTGTCCTTGACGACGCTTATGACGCAAACCGGCGGACTATGATGAAGCGCGGCTTTTCTCTCATTGAAACGATTGCGGTTATCGGAGTCACCGTGATGGCGCTCATTGCGCTCACGAACCTCTTCCTCATATTCAACACGACTTACGGCTACCAGCAGGCCGTCGTCGCTACCGCCGGAAGCGCCGGTGCGGCGATGAACGCTCTCGGAGCGGCGGTGCTCCCCGCAGATCGCGTGCTCGCTTCCCGCGACTTCTCCGGCACGGCATATGCGTCCGCGACGACGACGCTCGTGCTCGAGCTCCCCGCCGCAGACAGTTCCGGCAACATGCTCCCGGGAGCGTACGACTACATCGTCTTTTACCTCTCGGACGGAACGTTGTATCGCCTCATCGAAGCGGCTCCGGGAAGCGTGCGCGTATCCAACACAAAACAGCTCTCTTCCGCGATTGGCTCGCTCGCGTTCACTTATGACGACAGCGACTTCGCGAGGATCACTAAGGTGTCGGCCGACCTCACGACACGCGCGTTCTACAAACAGCAGGCGGTGCGGAGCCATCTCACCGGGCAATGGTATTTACGCAATCTGCAGATATCCTTATGAGCCGCATCCTTGGCGCACATTCCGAAAGAGGGTATATCATGCTGCTCGCGCTTGTCTTCGCCGGCATATTCGCGATCGTAGGGACGGCGCTCACGAACTCTCTGCTCGCATACGGCCGCGCGGAGCAAGTAACCGTAGCATCTGCCGGAGCGCTCGCCCTCGCCGAGGGCGCGCTTGACCGGGCGGTGAATGAGCTTAATCAGGATCCATCCTATAGCGGAGAAGCCGACATACCGCTCGGGAATGGGACATTTTCCATCACTGTTTCAACGGTCGATTCGAAAACGAAGCGGGTCACCGCGACCGGATATGTGTCGAGTAGCCAGAATTCATCGGCAGTAAAGACAGTCGAGGCGGACATTGCCATTACTGATTCCGTTATTTCATTTCATTATGGGATACAGGCTGGGAACGGGGGATTCTTCATGGACAACAGCTCGAAGGTGCAGGGCAATGTGTTCTCGACCGGTCCGATAATCGGCACCAGCCAGAACTATATCTACGGCGACGTCGTTTCTGCCGGGCCAAGCGGACTGGTGTACGGCATCCACGCGACGAGCTCGGTCTATGCGCATACGATCGGAAACGCTTCGCGTAGTACGCTCATCGATAAAAATGCATACTATGCCTCCACTAAGGTCAATACGCCCGTAGGCGGCGCCTCGTTCCCGAACAGTCCAGACCAGGCGACGACATCGATGCCGATCTCAGACGAGCAGATCGCGGCGTGGGAGGCCGAGGCGGCGGCCGGAGGGACCGCGACCTGTGCAGGCGGCGCATACACTGTCTCTGGTTCTGAAAGCGCGGACCTCGGGCCGGTGAAGATCCCCTGCAATCTGACCATTAGCAATAGTGCGGTCGTCACCGTACACGGCCATATCTGGGTTACGGGAAATATCGTCATTCAAAATTCGGCAACGGTAAAAATGGCCGCGACCTTGGGAGCAGATAATGTAGCGATCATCGCCGATAATCCGTCAGACCAGCTTAATAGCAGTACCCTAAAGGTAAAGAACACTGCAACTTTCCAAAACTCGGGGACACCGGGCTCGTTCGTTTTCTTGATCTCCCAGAATAGGAGCGCCGAAGCGGGAGGCGACGAAGAGGCGTTCGAGATAAGCAACAGCGCCTCTGCTCTGGTCGCCTACGCGGCGCACGGACTCATCCCGCTTGAAAACACGGTCTCCCTGAAAGAAGTTACCGCTTACAAGATCGGACTGAAAAATTCGGCGAGCGTTACTTATGATAGCGGCCTGCAGAACTCGGTATTCCAAACGGGGTCCGGAGGGAGTTGGAGCTTCGTCCCGGGCACGTACGCCATCACACGGTAGCACTCATTTCAAAACACACTGGCGAACGAGTTTTGAAATGAGTGCTACTATTAAACGATGCTCATTGTCGCCAATTGGAAGGCCTCTGTCGAGGATCTCGCGAGAGCGCGAAAGCTCGTCGCGGTAAGCAAGCGGCTTCTACGCACGACAGAGAGTACCCTCGTACTTGCGCCGCCCGCGCCCCTCCTCGGCGCTCTGGCAGCGCGGAAAAAGTCCGCGCTCGCGTTCGCCGCGCAAGACATCTCCTCCTCAACCGGCGGCGCGATAACCGGCGAGGCGACAGCCGCGGCATATGCAGCCGCCGGTGCAACATATGCAATCCTCGGACATTCCGAACGTCGCGCGCGCGGCGATACCGACGCCCTCATCGCGGAGAAGCTCGTGCGTGCGCTTGCACAGGGGCTCACCCCCATCCTCTGCGTGGGCGAAGCAGAGCGCGACGGCGAGGGCCGGTATCTCGCGCTCGTGCGCGAAGAGCTTACGGCCGCGCTCTCTCCTCTCTCCCCGAAAGAGCGCACCCAGGTCATCATCACCTACGAGCCCCTATGGGCAATCGGGAAGACTGCCGACGCCGCCATCGGCGCGGACGACCTCGCCGAAATGGTCCTTTACATTCGTAAGGTGCTCGCGGAACTCCTGCCGGGAAAGAGCGCTTCTCGTGCGTGCGTGCTCTACGGCGGCTCCGTCGAGCCGGACAATATTCGCGCACTCGCAGCAAACTCGAGCGTCGACGGCTTTCTCATCGGGCATGCCTCGGTCGACCCGCACCTCTTCTCGCTTGTGATAAAACAGCTCCCCTGACTTCATGCGCACGATCCGCGACATCGGCCTCTACGCGCATATACCGATGCTCGTGCGCGCACCGTTGAATGTCCCGCTCGCGAGTGGGCGCGTCGCCGACACCTACCGCCTGCGACGCGCGATACCGACGATCCGCTATCTCACCGAACGCGGCGCGCGCGTCGTGCTTATAAGCCACATCGGCAAACAGGGGACCGAGACTTTGGCGCCGGTCGCGGAGGCATTAAGAGGCCTTGTCCCGGGCGTCTCGTTCTTCTCCGAAACGATCGGGTCGCGCGCGCGCGCCGCAGTCCGCGCGCTTCCACCCGGACATATCCTCGTCCTCGAGAATCTGCGCCGCGACCGCGGCGAACGGGAAAATGCTCCGTACTTTGCGAAGGAGCTCGCCGCACTCGCTGACGTCTTTGTCCAAGACTCTTTTGATACCTGTCACCGCACGCACGCTTCTCTCGTCGGCGTCCCGAAACTGCTCCCCTCCTATGCCGGTCTCCTCCTCGAAGAAGAAGCGCGGGAGCTCTCGCAGGCACTGACCCCTGTGCACCCCGCGCTCGCGGTTATCGGCGGCGCGAAGTTCGCTACGAAAGAGGGGGTACTCGCGGCCCTGCTCTCGACCTACGACCACGTCTTCGTCGGCGGCGCGCTCGCAAACGATTTCCTCAAAGCGTCCGGCCGAGAAGTGGGAAAGTCGTTTGTCTCGGGAACTGACCAGAGTTCTCTGCGGAAGCTCCTCGCTAATCCGAAGCTTGTCCTGCCGATCGATTCGCTTGTGATACCGGCGCGCGTGGCGGATATCCTGAACGCGCGCGCAGAGGCGCACGTCGCTCCCTTTGGAGAAATACGGCCTGATGACGTTATTCTCGACCACGGTCCGAAGACGAGTGCGCTTCTCGCTGATCTAGCGCACAAAGCGAAGACGATCCTCTGGAACGGCCCCCTGGGGAAATACGAGGACGGCTTCAGCGATGCGACCGACAATTTCGCGCGCGCCACAGCCAGCTCTGCCGCCCGCTCGGTGGTGGGCGGCGGCGACACGGTCGCCGCCATCGAGAATCTCGGCCTCCTGCCGCGCTTCTCCTTCGTCTCTACCGGCGGCGGCGCGATGCTCGACTTTCTCGCGAAGGGCACGCTCCCCGGCATCGACGCGCTCGACCCTTATCCGAGCGCCTGATGGAGCTTGTCGGCGTTGCCGGCGAAATCGTTTTTGTCGCCCTCAGCTTCATTGCTAGGGAAGACCCAAATATGCGCGTGTTCAACCTCGTCGCCGACTATTTTAGACAAGATCCATTCGGTGCCGAAGGCCTTTCGCTGCGCCTTGGCGATCTTCTGCACCACTTTAAAATAATCTCCAGCGTTCTCTACATCCCAGACCCAGCGGATGTGCTTTTTCGGTATGACCTGCGCGTGGCCCGGCGCATGCGGATGGACGTCCAGAAAGGCGAAGAATGAATCGTCCTCATACACTTTGTGTGCAGGTATCTCTCCCCGAACGATTTTACAGAAAATACAGTTTTCCATTGTTTGAGTATACAATAATGCACACGATGTTTCCCTTACACGATCCTTTGCACGAGACACTCCGCGAAGAACTCGCTCCCTACGATGACCTCACGGCCGCGCTCTTAGTGCGACGTGGCATAACAACGAAAGAAGCGGCCGAAACTTTTTTGAATCCGTCATACGATCTGCATCTGCATGACCCGTTACTGATGACTGATATGGAAAAGGCAGCTCGCAGACTCGCTGCGGCGATCCAATCAAAAGAAAGGATCGCCGTCTGGAGCGACTACGACTGCGATGGCATTCCTGGCGCAGTCGTACTGCACGACTTCTTGAAAAAAGCGAGGACGAATTTCGAGAATCATATTCCGCATCGCCACGACGACGGCTACGGGATGAACACGGATGGTATCGAGAAGCTCGCGGAAAGTGGCGTGACGCTCGTCGTAACAGTAGACTCCGGCATCACGGATGTAGAGCCCATCGCGCGCGCGAACGAGCTCGGCATGAACGTTATCGTTACCGACCATCATTTGCCAGGAGAAAAACTGCCGCCAGCATATGCAGTAGTCAATCCCAATGCGCGAGAAGATGAGACATACCCATTTAAAGGGCTCTGCGGCGCAGGCATCGCATGGAAGCTCGTATGCGCGACGCTCGCCGTAGCGCCGGAGTTGCGTGAGAAAGTGCCGGAGGGCTGGGAGAAATGGCTCCTCGATATGGTCGGGCTCGCGACTATCGCCGACATGGTCCCGCTTATAGGCGAGAACCGCGTACTCGCGGCATATGGGCTCAAGGTACTGCGCAAGTCGCCGCGCCTCGGCCTCCAGAAACTGCTCCGCGGGATGCGCGCCGACCAGCGCGCGCTCACCGAGGACGATATCGGCTTCATGCTCGCCCCGCGCGTGAATGCCGCGAGCCGCCTCGGCGACGCGCGCGACGCCTTCCGCCTCTTCACGACGGCCGACGAAAGCGAGGCCGACACACTCGCGAAGAAATTAGAGAAGGCGAATCGCGAGCGCAAGGCGCAGGCGGGCGCGATCACGCGCGCAGTGCATGCGCGCCTCAAGGAGCGCAGTGAGGTACGAACCGTCATCGCGCTCGGCGACCCTGCGTGGCGGCCCGCGCTTCTCGGCCTCGTCGCAGGAAATATCGCGGACGAATATGAGCGGCCCGTATTCCTCTGGGGGAGAGAGGGGAACATGAGCTTGAAAGGATCGGTGCGCAGCGGTGGCGCAGTGCACGCGCTCGAGCTCATGCGCGCGACCGAGAACACATTCGTCGAGTTCGGCGGGCACGCGGCCGCGGGCGGTTTCATCGTGAAAGATACGGAAATATTCTTTCTCGAAGACCGGCTCGTCGCGGCGCACACGAAATTTCTTGGAGGAAAAACTAGTGCTGATGATCTTGCAATGCATGCGGACGCGGCGATTACGCCCGAAGAAGCGACGGATGATTTTTTGAAAAAAGTGGAGCACCTTGCTCCCTTCGGGATGGATAATCCAAAACCGGTGTTCTTGTTCCGTGAAGTCTCGGTGCGAGAGATTTCACATTTTGGAAAAGCCGAAGAACATCTGAAATTAAAAATAGATACCAATGAAGGGAGAGGAAACATCGATGCCGTCACTTTTTTTGTGAAAGGAAATGTCGCACGCAGCGCAGAAAAACTTTCGCGCGGCTGCCGCGCGAATCTCCTCGCGCATCTCGAGCGCGACACGTTCGGTCGCAACAACCCGGTCCGCCTGCGACTTCTGGACATAAGAGTTATCTAATCGAGAGCCGGTAGCTGTGCCTGATCGAGGACGTGTCGGAGCGCGACGGCGCGAGACACAGCAAATTTTCAGCCGGAAAATTATGCGCGTCCGAGAGCGGGTACCGCTGTCGGCGAATCGGTGTATAGTAGCCGCATGCATTTCACCATCCATGCTGACGGCGGGGCGAGAGGGAACCCGGGGCCCGCGGGCGCGGGCGCGATGATTCGTGACCATCTTGGGAACTCGGTGGGGAGCATTTCGAAATTCCTCGGCACTCGCACGAACAACTTCGCAGAATACGAAGCGGTCATTCTCGCTTTCGAGGCACTGACGAAACTCGTTCCGGCAAAAAAACGCAGTCAGACTGCGGTAATTGTGAAAATGGACAGCGAGCTGGTAGTGAAGCAGATGAAGGGGCTCTACAAGGTGAAGCATCCAGTATTGAAAGGGCAGTATGCCCGCCTTCTCCACGCCGTCAGTGCCTTCAGTACAGTCACATTCACTCACGTCCCTCGTTCTCAAAACAGCGATGCCGACGCCCTCGCCAACGCCGCGATGGACCGCGGTGCGTAAATTTCGTAACTATCCACAGTTGGTGCCGACCGGTACCATCTTTGGATAGTTAAAGGTTAAAGCTTAAAGCTATGTATATGTAATAACAGTCGTGCGCTACCATACAAATATGGGTGCACTTGTCGACTTTCCTCCAAAGGACTCGATTGAAAGAGCCCTGCGAGGACGGCAAGATTCCATCAGGTTCACGGCCCCGTGGGCCATGAGCGGCCGCTGGGTAGAGGTGGGGGAAATCTTGGGCGAATATCTTTCAAGCCACGACAAAAAGAATGGGTTCGAAATATCGTACAACTTTTTTCTAGCAACAGAGGGCTCGATTAAGAAATATCTCCTGCTAGGATGGTTCCATGAGTGTACTCATCGCCATCGTTTTGGGATTTGCGAGCGGGGTGTTTCTCCGCTCGCTTTTCTTTTTTGGATGGGAACCGGTTATTTTTGTGCTGATACTCGCGGCGCTGTTTGGCGCCGCGGGGTTTTTGAAGCCACGGCGGGTGTATGCGCTCGGCGCGGCGTTTTTTCTACTCGCGATGTTCGGGATGGTACGCGCCTCGCTCGCTGACACGCCGCTCCCTGATGCGTTCCTGCGAGACCTGAAACACCGCGTCTCGTACGAAGGAGTCGTTGTGGCGGACCCGGATGTGCGCGATGCGAATCAGCGCGTGGAGATACGCGTCACGAAAGCGGGAGAGTCAACGACTATGCTCGCGGTGGCGCCGCGTCACCCGAACGTTGCGGTCGGCGACCGCGTGTTCGTATCGGGCACACTCGACATCCCCCAACCATTTACAGGCGACAATGGCCGCGTCTTCCACTACGACAAGTATCTGGAGCGCGACGGCGTACGCTTCATGCTCAACTTCGCCTATCTGCGCGTGGAGCAGGAAGCGTCGTCGCATTCCGTCCCTGCCGCTCTGGCACGCATAAAGCATGCATTCTTAAGCGGGATTTCAGCGGCGCTCCCTGAACCGTATGCCTCGCTTGCGGGCGGAGTCGTCATCGGAGGGAAATCCGGCCTCGGGAACGAGCTGAAGGATGCGTTTACACGCTCGGGACTCATCCATATTGTCGTCCTCTCGGGTCACAATGTGATGATAGTCGCGAGCTGGGTAATCGCGTTCTTCGCATTCGTCTTCGCGCGAGTGGAATCGGTCTCCGGTAAACGCGTCCCGCGCACAGTGAGCATCGCGGCGGGCGCGCTCGCGCTCATCCTCTTCGTCGGCATCGCGGGCGCTTCGGCCACGGCGATTCGCGCGGCGCTTATGGCGCTCATCGCGCTTTATGCGCGCGCGACGAACCGCACGTATGCGGCTGGTCGCGCGCTCCTCGTCGTCATCTTTCTCATGCTTCTGTGGAATCCGCTCTACCTTGTCTTTGATCCGGGATTCGGCTTATCGGTGGTGGCGACCGCCGGACTCATCTGGCTTGCCCCGCTGATTGAACTGCGGCTCGCGTTTCTCAAAAACGAATTTCTGCGGAGCACCACCGCCACAACGCTTTCGGCACAAATCGCCGTGTTACCGCTCCTTCTGTATCAAACCGGCAACCTCTCGCTCGTCGCCATCCCCGCAAATATCCTCGCCGCGCTCCTGATGCCGTTTGCCATGGCCTTCTCGTATCTCGCCGGATTCGGCGGTAGCATCTTCGGCTTCTTCGCACCGACCTTCTCCATCATCATCGGCATACCGGCGTACCTCGCGGCCGCCGGACTCATTTGGCTCGCGGAAACGAGCGCCACGCTTCCGTTTGCGGCCTTCACGCTCTCTCCCTTCCCGTTCTGGCTCGTGCTCGCCGCGTATGCGGGATTAATTTACTTAGCCACATCAAAGCGCTTCTCCACGACGCCCCAGTTGAGATTCGCGAAGAAGGCGTCAATATAATTCTTCTTCTCTGCCGGCACATAGTCCACCATATAGGCGTGCTCCCAGAGATCGAGCGCGAGCAGTATTGGCAGGCCCGCGAGCTGACCAACTTCATGATCGCCAACAAAAACAGTATGAATTGTTTTTGTCTGTGGGTCTGCATACACCACAACCCAACCAATCCCGCGGCTCCCCGCAACTTCGCGGATGTGCTTGACGAAATTCTCGCTACTCCCGTATTTCGTGCTCGCCATCTCGAAGAGCGCGCTTCCGTCATCTAACTTCTGTTTTCCGTCTTCCAGTTGTGCGAAGTACAGCTCATGCAGGCGCATGCCATTGAATTCAAAAGCGAAACGCCGGCGCAATTCTGCTATTGCATACTTGCCGCCCTCGTCTTCTGTTTTCCTGTATGCGGCGATTGTCGCCATAATCAGATTCACTTGCTTCACATAGCCCTCGTAGAGCGCGAGATGCACTTGTATCTGTTTTTCAGAAATCCCCTGCAAAGCAAGGAGGTTGAATATTTTTGTCGGGTATGTCATACGCATAAAATGTACCATATACTTCGCATATGCTACGTGGATTTTATCTTCTCCTCTTTTTCGGGCTCATCATAGGGAATATCGCCGTGTATCAAGTGATATTTGCGCCGCGCGTGTTATCGATGTCAGTGCTTGAAGTAGGGGAGAAGGGCAATGCGACGCTCGTTCGCGCACCAAGCGGAGCGACCATCCTTATTGATACCGGTCCCGACGCGGGCATCCTGCGCGCGCTCGGGAGTGCGCTCCCGATGTGGCAGAGGGACATTGACGCGGTCATCCTTACCGGCACGAAGACTTCTTTCGTCGGCGGATTGCCTGAAGTCAAAGATCGCTACCGCGTGTCGAAGCTCATATACGTCGGCGACAGCTCCGTTCCCTACGGCACCCGCCTCACCCTCGCCGACGGCGCTTCTATCGATATCATATCCCCGGGCACTTTTACCATTTCATACGGTGCAACTTCATTCGAAATCTCTTCGAGCACGCCAAAGGGCTCTTACCTCTCAGACGGAAAAACTTTTACAGAAAACTAAATCGCTCCCGCTTTTTTGAGCGCGGCGTAGGCGCCGTTTTTCTTAATAGTTTTGACCCATTCCGTTGTGCATACCAAGTATGCACACCATTCATTTAGGATGCTTTCTGATGTTCAGTAGCCGGTACGTATCGCCGATTATTTTAAAGTAAAAACGAACGGTGTCTGTAACTCGCGCTTGCCATACGTCAGTGGTCCCACCGTACTTCTTGGTTCGGAGAGATGGATGACGGATATCAACAAGCAGATAGCGAATTTGTTTTCTAAACGCACGCTGAACTTCGGGAGGAAATTTCTCAAACGCCCGATCAAAGTGCGTCGTCGTTGAATAGTTCATTTCTTATGGAGATGTTTCATCAATTTGTCCACTGTATAAAACGGTCCAGAAACTCTTCCTTCATCAGAATCTTTTAAACTTGCTTGCAACCACTTGGGTAGCTTTTTTGTATTTCTCTGTTTGTTAACGGGAAGCGGCTGATGTTCGACGAGAAAACGCACCTCGCGCACTTCGCGAAGAACCTCGGTGAGCAGTCTTTCTGTCCTATTCTTCATAGCAATCGCCATACCATAATATTATAGCATACGCCCAATTAGTGAAGCACAAGTTAAGTCAGGCTCTGTCAATGCTGTTCAGATGCGGCCTGCTTTCTTGAGCGCGGCGTAGGCGCCGTTCTTTAATCGTATATTGAATGGTCGCCAACCGTATGCAGTAGTGCTTCCATATCGGAAATCCACTCGAACATAATGCGGTTCCTGCGATCAATCGAGAAGCCGAAGAAGCCGGCATACTTCCCATGCAGTTTATGCACCTTCAACCGCTGATGATTGTTCCTCTCTCTGAAGAGTTCGATCTTCTTGAACGCAATCTCTTGCAACTGCGGAGCGAGCTTCTTAAGGGTACGGAAGAATTCGGGCGTAAACCCGACGGTAATCATACCGCTAGAATTTCTTGATCAATTCGCGCGGATTGCCGTAGAGAACCTTTCCACTTTTAGCTTCTTGCAGAGAGTGCTGGAGCGAAGCGAAGGTGGTATCGCGAGCGAGCGCGTCAATACCGAGCCGCACCGCGTGCGCCTTGTTTGCTGCCATGCCGCTCTTCACCAACTGCTTGATGAACTTCTCTTGTGCAGGGTAGATAGGGACGGAGATAGTGGTCATGGGTAAAGTATTATCGGATATGAAATTATCATACTCTCCCATCCGTGAAGCGCAAGTTAAATAACCCGCTTCATTTCGTCCGATAATTCAACACGTATTCATATACGACCGACCAAAATATCCCCGTGCAGAAAGCAAAAACAATTTCTTCAAACGGCACATCAAGAATAAAAAGCCCCCCAACAAACTTTAGCACGCAATCTGCGTCGATCCGCTAGATCCGACCCGCTTTTTTGAGCGCGGCGTAGGCGCCGTTCTTCTTGATGGTCTTGAGGCCCTTCACCGAGACGTCCACAATAACGGTTGTGCCGAGCTCGGGGACGTAGATGCGGCGCTTCTGGAGGTTCGCCTTACGGCGGACCTTCCCGGTGGGATTGAACTGCGTCGCGCGGGTGCGGTTGGAGTACCGCCCGCCGATTTGCGTGCTCTTCCCGGTAATCTCGCATTGCCGTGCCATAGTGGTCGCATGGTAGCATTAAGGTTCGCCACCGACAACTATGCTCACCTTCCTCTCCCTCGTCGTCCTTATCCTCTCGATCATCGTGCATGAGGTCGCGCACGGCTACGCCGCCGACTCGCTTGGCGATCCGACCGCGCGGCTTGCCGGCCGCCTCACCCTCAACCCACTTCCGCATATCGACCTTATGGGTTCGATCGTCCTCCCCGCGCTCCTCGTCTTCACCAACTCGCCGCTCCTCTTCGGCTGGGCGAAGCCCGTTCCGTATAATCCGTACAATCTGAAGGATCAGCGCTGGGGAGAAGCGTTCGTCGCAGTCGCGGGGAGTGCGACGAATCTCCTCCTCGCGGTTATGTTCGGCCTCCTCGTACGCTTCTCCCCCTTGCTCGGACTCGACGCCACCACCATCTCGCTCGCGGCGACGATCGCTTTCGTGAATCTCTTTCTCGGCCTCTTTAACCTCATCCCGTTCCCGCCCTTAGACGGCTTCACCGCGCTCCGCTCCGCGCTTCCGTGGCACCTGGCCTCCACCCTACAACGTTTTGAACACTCCGTGAGGAGCGCGGGCGCGCTCTCGATCATCTTCTTTCTCATCGCCTTCTATTACCTCCTCGCTGGCCCCTTTTTCAATCTCGTCCTCTTCCTCTTCGGACTCCTCACCGGCGGAGGCGTGCTGTAGAAAAAAGGCTGGTATACTACTACCGATGGAGTACCAGGTGCCGCAGTTCATCGAGGTCGAAGACAAGATCATCGGGCCTTTGACCTTAAAGCAGTTCATCTATCTCGCCGGTGCGGCCGGCCTCTGTGTCGTGTTCTTCGCGTATCTGCCGACCATCGTCGCTTTTCTCGTCGCGGCACCCGTCGTGGCCTTCGCCGCGGCGCTCGCGTTCTATAAGGTAAACGGCAAGCCGTTCATCGAGATGATCGAGGCCGGCTTCAGCTACTACACGCGCGCGAAGCTCTTCCTCTGGAAACATAAGGATGCGGCAGTTACAGAGAAGAGCGCCGCGGTCGCCGCGGCGATTGCGACCGCCCCACAGAACACTCCCAAGCTCACTCGCGGGAAGCTCTCCGAACTCGCCTGGTCGCTCGACGTCAAGCTCGCAGGCAACGAGGCCGAGCACCTCCAATCCTGATATGGCGATCACCCCCAAAGGCGCGACGCAGCAGTTCGTTCCGGTCAAGGAGATCCGGAACGGCATCATTATGCTCAAAGGCGGCGGCTACCGCGGCGTCCTCATTTGTTCTTCAATAAATTTCGGGCTCAAGTCTGCCGAGGAGCAACACGCGATCACGCTTGGCTTCCAGAGCTTCCTCAATACGCTTGATTTCTCGATCCAGATCGTCGTGAACTCCCGGCAGATGGATCTGCGCCCGTATCTCGCCCTGCTCCAAGAAAAGTCCGCTGAGCAGAAGACCGAGCTCATGCGGATCCAATTGCATGAATACATCGAGTTCGTACGGTCCTTCACCGACCAGGCGAACATCATGACGAAGTCCTTCTACGTCATCGTCCCCTACTCGCCACATTTCTCCGCCACCGAGACCGTCGGGTTCCTGCGGCGGGGAAGCGCGGCGAAGAGCGCCGGCGCTGAAACATCCTTTGAAGAAGAGCGCGCACAGCTCGAACAGCGGCTCACCTTCGTCGGGGGAGGGCTCGCCACCATTGGCGTTCGCGCCGTCCCGCTCGGCACCGAGGAGGCCATCGAACTCTTGTACCGCTCCTTTAATCCGGGAGAATTGGAAAACCCGATACGGCTCGACTCTTAACTATGGCTTTACTTGATTTCTTAAAGCGAAAAAAAGAAGACACTCCGGAGATACTGCCGGTACTGCCGAAGGATATCTATGCCCAGGGCGCGCTGGACCTTGTCGATGCTATCGCCCCCACGGCGCTCAAGATCAGCCCGCGCGAGATCGAGCTCGGCGAGAAGTTCGTCCGCGCCTTCTACACCATCTCCTATCCGCGATTCCTCGCCGACAGCTGGTTCTCGCCGGTCATCAATCTAGACAAGGTCCTCGATGTTTCTATCTTCATCCACCCGATAGAGACCGAACAGGCGCTGCGCGGCTTCCAAAAGAAAGTCGCCGAGTACCAGAGCCAGATCACCGAGCGCGAGGCGAAGGGGCTTGTGCGCGACCCGCTCCTCGAGACGGGGTATCAAGACCTCGAGACGCTCCGCGACAGTCTCCAGCAAGCGCAGGAGAAGCTCTTTAATGTCGGGCTCTATCTAGCGCTCTACGGCGACACGAAGGAAGAGATCGAGAAGACCGAGGGCGACATCCGCGGCATCCTCGATGCTAAGCTCGTCTATACCAAGCCCGCGCTCTTCCAGCAGGAGCAGGGATTCCGCTCGTGCCTCCCGCTTGGCACCGACGAGCTCCTCGTCAATTCCAAGCTGAATTCCTCGCCGCTCTCATCGATCTTCCCCTTCGTCTCTTTTGATCTGACCAGCGACCGCGGGATCTTGTACGGGATAAACCGGCACAATTCCTCGCTCATCCTCTTCGACCGCTTCTCGCTCGAGAACTACAACTCCGTCGTCTTCGCGAAGTCCGGTTCCGGCAAGAGCTATGCGACGAAGCTCGAGATCATCCGCACCCTCATGTTCGGGGTGGATGTCATCGTCATCGATCCCGAGCGCGAATACGAGCAGCTCGCGGAGGCCACTGGCGGCCGCTCCTTCCATATCTCGCTCTCCTCCGAACACCACATCAATCCCTTTGACCTGCCGCCAGTGAGGGAAGGCGAGGACCCGAAGGACATCCTGCGCTCCAATATCATCACGCTCGTCGGGCTCTTCCGCATCATGCTCTCCGGCCTTAGTCCTGAAGAAGACGCCATCGTCGACCGCGCGATAAGCGAAACATACGCGCTTAAGGATATTACCGGCGACGCCGACTTCACGGGTGCAGAGCCGCCGCTGCTTTCCGACTTCGAGCAGGTGCTCTCCGGCATGGAGGGAAGCGCTTCCTTGGTCGAGCGTCTCTCCAAATACACTCACGGGACCTGGGCGGGGTTCTTGAACCAGCCGACCAATATCGACATCAACCAGCAGTTCGCAGTCTTCTCGGTGCGCGATATGGAAGACGAGCTGAAGCCGGTCGCCATGTATATCCTCACGCACTACATCTGGAACGCAGTGCGTCACGAGATGAAGAAGCGTCTCCTCATCATCGACGAGGCATGGTGGATGATGAAGAGCGACGATACCGCTTCTTTCCTCTACTCGCTCGCGAAGCGCGGGCGCAAATATTATCTCGGCGTCTGCACCATCACGCAAGACGTTGAAGACTTCTTAAAGAGCCCGTACGGCCGGCCGATCCTCACCAACTCTTCGCTTCAATTATTGTTGAAGCAGTCTTCCACCACGATCGATGTACTGCAGCAGACCTTTAATCTCACCGACGAGGAGAAGTACCTACTCCTTGAAGCGGGCGTGGGCGAAGGGCTCTTCTTCGCGGGCCTCAAGCACGTCGCGATCAAAGTGGTCGCGAGCTATACCGAAGACCAAATCATCACCTCAGACCCCTCGCAGCTCCTCGCGATAAAGAAGGAGAAAGAGCGGTATGCCGCCGAGAAAAAATAACCCGCCTTCGCGAGGCCATAGCCCGCTCCGGCGTGGCGAAGGCCCGCCCGTGATGACCTGGAAGGGAGCGCTACCTATCCTCGTCGCGGCCGGAGTGTTTGACCTTGCGCGCCTCTTTTTCACCATGTTCTGGTTCTTTGGGCCGGCGCTCGCCGCGGCCTACTGCACAAGCAAGGCAAGCGACGTCGTCGGGTCATTGTGGGGACTGACTGCGGCCGTGTGCATCGGCGTCGCGGTGAAAGCCGGCGCCCTTATCTCCGCCTTCACCATACCGTTTAGCGTCGTGATGGCGGATTCTGTAGCTTTGTTCGGCTTCCTTGTGCTTTCTTTATGGATACTTCTGCGAAACGCACGCCTCCTTAAAGTAGTCACGTCCGGCATGCTCCAGCTCGGAGCGAGCTTCGGCGTGGGCGCTATCCCTCTTGTCGGCGGCCTCATCCCGGCCTTCACCATTACTCTCTGGAAGCTGTACCGAAGGCAGATAAAACTCGAGAAGGCGGCATACGCGAAATGGGAAAAAGAAAACGCCGCGGGAGAGCAGCAGGAACGAAATCAGCGGATGGCGCAAGCGGCACAGCAGGCGCAGTTTACGCAAGCGAGAGCCGGGGAGCTTGCGGCGGTGGATGTATAATAACTGCATGCGTTTCGGTTCCCTTACTGCTCGCACCTTACTCCTTACACTGGCTTTTATGCTCCCGCTTATGGCGGCGGCGCAGTTCGGCGACACGGCCGGTAGTATGAACTCCTTCTCTCTCTCGGTGAGCCCGCAGTATCCGGCGCCCATGAGCCAGGTGACGGTCTCGGCGGTGTCGAGTTCTCTCGACCTTGCAAATGCGATAATGACCGTCTCGGTTGACGGCAAGCAGATCTACCAAGGGAATGCGCGGCCAGTCGCGGTCCCGATCGGGAAAGCGGGTAGCATCACGAAGGTCGTCGTGAATGTCTCCGCAGGCGGCGCGGACTATAGCCAAGAAGTCTCTATCCAGCCCCAAGATGTCCTGCTCGTCGCCGAACCGGTCTCCTCGGTGCCCCCGCTTTACCCCGGCAAGCCCTCGGTGCCGCTTGAGGGGAGCGTGCGGGTCGTCGCGATCGCGAACCTGAAGAGCGCAGCGGGCACGCCGCACAGCCCCGCCGCGCTCTCGTATGCCTGGACGGTCGACACGACGCAGGTCGCGAGCGCCTCGGGCATCGGCAAGGCAACTATCCTGGTCGCGTCGCCCCTGCAGTACCGCGCACGCACGGTATCAGTCGCTATCACAAGCGCCGACGGGACGCTGGTCGGCGGCGCGTCGCTCTCGCTCTCTCCGGAAGAACCCTCGCTACGGATCTACGAGAACGATCCTCTGCTTGGCATCCGCTTCGATCGCGCGCTGCCCAACGTCTACTCCATCACTGGCGCAGAAGTCTCACTTTACGCGGCAGCCTTCTCCCTGCCGACGACCTACGGCGCCCCCTTCCTCCAATGGTTCCTCGACGGCGACTTGGTGCAGACGGGCAGTTCGATAACCTTGCGCCCGACCGGGAGCGGGCGTGGGACCGCCTCGCTCTCTCTGACCGCCGCGGCCGGACAGTACACGACGGCGAGCGCAGACCTCGGACTCTCCTTCGGTGCGGCAAAGAGCTCTACCTTCTTCGGCCTATGACCCGACACACTATAAAGGCGCTGTCCGACACACTTCTGAAGTGTGTCGGACGTTGCAAAACGGCGCCTTTTAGTGTGACGGGTATGAACCTTATCGCCTCGTCATTCGTTCTCTTCTTCGCTTTCGCTCCTTATGCCTTCGCACAAGGATTCGTCCCGCTCGCTCCGATCCCCGGCCTCACCGATGTCCCGCCGACGTCCGGCGGGCTCGCGACCTTCTTCAATAATCTCTATAAATACATGATCGGGCTCGCGGCGGCGCTCGCCGTCATCATGATCACCTGGGCGGGGCTCAAGATCGCAATGAATCGGGACAATGTGAGCACGATCATGGACAGCAAGGGGACGATCTACAACGCCGTCTTCGGCCTCGTGCTCGTCCTCTCTCCCTACCTCGTCTTCTCTATCATCAACCCGAGCATCTTGAACCTCTCGTTCAATCTCCCCCGG
>Ga0209541_10005585_pt1 | contig 21889 bp, 22 predicted proteins | sample RifCSPlowO2_01_FD_184027 | JGI IMG/M metagenome (GOLD analysis project Ga0209541, IMG submission 184027) | Groundwater microbial communities from Rifle, Colorado - Rifle CSP2_plank lowO2_0.1 (SPAdes) (version 2) | ecosystem: Environmental > Aquatic > Deep subsurface > Groundwater | place...
AAGGTAAAAAAATAGCACATTCTTATTCTTTAGATGCACATATAGAAGAAGTTTGGCAAGAAGAAGTGTTAAATTCTTTAAAAGAAGGAAGTTTATTAACAAATGGTTTATTATTAAGATTAGAATCACTAAAAGAAACAGAAGAAAGACTAGAACTTAAAGTTGCATTGACAAATTACAAAGAATGGAAAGCAACATGTATTCAAAAAAATAAAAGAAGATTTGAAGAAAAAAATAAAAGGCCAATTTCAAAAGAAGAATCAGCAAGTACATTTGCATCAGCAACACTCCCAGTTACTCTAGATAATTATGTTGTATTTCTTGAAAGAACAAAATACGTTGCTGAATTTAAAGAATTTTTAAATCTCCCAAGTGGAGGAAAATGGGATGGTAATCCTGAATATACATATAATACAATGTTAAGAGTCCCAAAAGACTTATTTAGAAGATGCGGGGAAATAGTAACAAATGAATTTAAAAGAACATTATGTTTGCAAGATGATTCGCAAAAACTTTTTGGGGTAATTGAAACTTTAGATTATGATGATCATGTTCTCATGTTCCAAATAAATTTAAACTCTAGTTCAAATGATATTCAAAAAGCAAAAGATTTAGTAACACCAAGAGGCTCAAAATATCAAGATATAGTTTTAGTTGAGTTTGATGAATCTAAATTAGCAGATTTCTTAAACAAAAATAAAGAAAGAATCCCAAGCTCAATTTTCCCAGTAGCAGTTATATCAGGGGCACATAAATTTGGGGAAGACTGGCCTTTATCAATAAGAGGAGTTAAGAAAAGATAAAGATAATAAACAAAACCATGATTAATAACTTTGAAGAAATTAGTCAAATAAAATAATTGTATGAACTTACTTGCACAAAGATTATTTAAATTATCCTTCAATTAAAAAATAAAATTAGTAAAATATCTTGTTAATGTCAACAGTTTTATTGTCACTAACCATTAAGTCAACTACACTGCTTAATCTAGGTTCAATATCAATATGCCCTTTATTGTCAGACCTGGATAAATGGTGGTTATCACAAACAAGTTCAATTTGATTCCATCCTTTTTTTAATTCTAAGGCCATTCTTGTCTCACTAATAAATCTAGCTCTAGGGTCACTAAATCTCTTCTCAAATCCAGGCTCTCTTAAGCTAAATTGAAGCTTACCATTTATTTTTACATCTAGTAAATCAGAACAGAAAAATCCAAACCCAATTGTTCTGTCATTCTTCATATAAACATTTGTTGTTATTTTGCTTAATGTTCCAAAAACATAAGGCAATGGAAATGACTTGTTTCCTGTCCTGTCATCATCAAATTTTCCAGTAAATATATTGTTTCTGAATAAATCCCATTGTACTGCATCCCACATATCCCTTCCAGGAATTTTCTTGACATTTACTTTGACTTTTTTAATTATGCTTTCTTTTCCATCACTTGCTTTTACAAAAACAGAATATATCCTATTGTCAGTTATTTTTGTTTTCCATTCTCCTTTTTCATTAAATGGACTTGAATATTGAATATCTAATTTGTCTCCATCAACATCATAAACATTTGGTTTTAATACAGCTAATTCACCCTCAAATATTTCTATGTCACTAACTTCTAAAAAAGGCACATCATTAACACAATTCTGGTTTATATTATCAATTAATTCAGGTGCTCTAGGATAAATTGCATTGTCATTGTCATCACAATCTATATCTTCACTAAATCCATCATTGTCTCTGTCAACAAAAAGACTAGCATTTATATTTCTAAATTTATTGCTTATTTTTTTTCCTTTTATAATTAATGTATCTCCTGCTTTTGCATTAAGTTTATCTGTATTTAAATTCTCAATTAAAGTATAGCACATATTTCTTGGTCTTTCTTCATCCAAAACAATAGTTTCTTTACTAATACTAATCTCTTTACTGCTTAAGCACTTTTCATCATTTACATTGCTCCTTAAAACAATCTTAAGTTTTCCTGGATTTTCAGGAACAATAGTAAACATGGAACTTTTCTTCTCTCCAAAAGAAAATATTAAATCTTTAATTTGATGGTCAACTAATTCATTATCTTCATTATAAACATTCAATATCAAGGATTGCTTTATAGTATATTGATTCTCAATTTCTTTTGGCACAGCCTTTAATGGCCCGGCTTCTCTTATTGCAGCCCATGTGTCTGCATCTATTCCAGCCTCAAAAAATACAACTAAAGGTAAATGTGGTTTTATAGTGTTTTCAACAACTAAATTGCTGATAAATCCAGCACACATTTCTTTTTTGCTTAAATAAATATTATAAGGCCCTTGTGGATCTGAAAAATTAGTCCCAAACCAATTTGGGTTGCTTTCCCATGGAATATACATGTCTCTATAATAATAAACACCATATCCTAAACCACTTAATAATTCAGTTGGATAATTTAATTGTATACTTGAACCTAAACCTGAATTTAAAATCTTGTTCTCAAAGATTTTCTCCCCTAAATTTTCGCAGTTCTTATCCAAGCAAGTAAAACCAATAATATTAACATCATTAATAATTTTGTTTGTTTTGATTAAACTGCCATTAAACAAAATTAGCCCCTCATAAAAATTATAGTTTACATACCTGATAGAATTTACACTAATTAAAGAAATTAACAATACTAAAAATAAGACTAATAATTTTTTCATTGATTTACACCTTCAACAAAAATAGTTAATTTCACAACCTCAGAATTATTTAACATGCACATATTTTTCATTTCTTTGCATTCATGTCCTTCCATCTTGCATTGATGGTCCTTGACTCTACCAATAAAAACAATATCATAAAATCCAGTTTCAAGGTCATTGCTTAGTTTAAAATTAACACTAAAATCTTCTAAATTAAAAAAATCCTGGTTTGCATTTAAATTAACAATCTTGCTTCCAACTATTCTGTTGTCTCTTTGCCTTATTAAATTAATTTCAACCTCTGTTTGCTCTGGAAAAGGTACACTGACAGTCTTGTTGTTAGTAATATTAGGCTTAGGTGGTTCAATAATAATTAAATCATTCCCATCACAATCTTCATCTATCCCATTATTTGGTATCTCAACAGCACCTGGAAATATTCTGCTGTTATTGTCATCACAATCTTCATCTTCACTAAATCCATCATTGTCTTTGTCAATTCTTTGAGTCTTTAAAGTATCTGAAACACAGCCCTTGAACAGCTCTTTTGCATCATTAGTCCAGTATCTTGTCTCAGTTATTCCAAAAAAACAAATATTTCCTTTGCTTGTCTTGCCATTGCTTAAACTACTTCTTTTTTTTATTAGCCCAACAACAGCATCTTCCTCATTTGTTTCATATGAAACTAATGTTTTTACATTCTCGTTTTTATTCAAATAACTTAAATAATAAATTGGTATCCCAATGCTGTTGCTATAGCAGCACTTGTTATAAATAGTTAAAAATTTATTGTCTTTTATAACCTCTAAAGGCATATTGCTTACTACTTGTGACACAGTATCATATGTCAATCCAAATTCCATAAGATGAAAGGAATTTGCAATTACAGAATTAAAATCATTTACAGGAATCTCATCGGCATTATTAAACATCTCATTGCCTACAAATATTAATTTATATTTTGTAAAATTAATAGTATCTATGTTCTTGTTGCTAATTAGTTTGACACTTAAATTTAATTCACTAAACGCATTCAAAAAATCCTTGTTTGGGTTTCTGGTATTTTTAAGTACATAAGCGACATCACTAGCACTGACACTAATAACACTAACTAATACTAAGATTAATACAAAAATATATCCCCTCATTTAGTCACCATTTTCAATCCTCTTAAAAAATGAAAATTAACTTTTAAATATTATTATTCTTTAGCACCGAAAAAATACAAAAGTCATTTACTACTGCTTTAAACAAAAATAGATATAAATAAATTTATAAAAACAAAAAATTTATATTCGTTTTCTATAATCTAAATAATCATGGCTATAGACGATACAAAAAAATACAATAAAACATTTATTACTCCAGAAAGATTTGATGAAATAAAAAAAAGAAAACTGCACGGCCCAAATGGCTGGATTTTATTTGCAGCATGCAACCAAGGAATAGGTTTAGCAGAGCGTGTTAAAGAAGAGTATGATAAACTTCTTGAAGCTAATGGTAGCAAATTGGAATATACAGATGATGATGGAAATAAATTGGTTGGACTGCCATTTTTAAATAGAGATAAAAATGCACCTGCTGATGGAAAGATAACTATAGAATTTGAAGATGGAGAAACTTGTCCAAGACTTCCATATCATGTCTGTGGCTCAAATGTTTATGTATTTCAAAATGTTCATGAATTAATATCTGGCAAAACACCAAACCATAATTTTATGGAATTAATACAAATGATATATACAATTAAAGCTCATGGTGCAAAAACAATTACAGCAGTCCTTCCTTACTTGCCAGGAAGTAGACAAGATAAACCAACAACATTTAAAAGAGAAGGCGCCATTGCTAAATCAAATGCAATATCACTAAAAAATGCTGGCGCAAATGGTATATTAACTTATCATATTCATACTGATGCTATACATGGGTTTTATGAGCCCGAAATTAAATTTACAGCATTAAATGGGCTTGACTTATTTATTGATATCATGTACCCGGAATTTCATGGAAGAAATGATGTTGTTTGTTGTTCTACTGATGCTGGTTCTGCTAAATTTACAATAGAATTTGCAAAAGCATTAGGTGTAGACTATGCAATTGCTAGCAAATACAGGCCAAGAGAAGAAAAAGCTGATTTAGTAGGGTTAATTGGTAAATTTAAAGGAAAAAAAGTTGCTATAATTGGAGATGATGAATCTGTTACAGTTAGCTCATTGTTTAATGTAACAAAAGAAGTTCATGATTCAAAGGATATAAATGAAACACATTGGCTTATTTCTCATAATAAAATAAGAGAAAAACATTTAGATAAGGTATTAGAAGCAAGAGAAAAATACGGCTTGAAAAAAATGCATGTTACAGACAGTATTCCTCAAACAGAAATGTTTTCTAGACTAGAAGAAGATAATTTTTTGGTTGTTCATCCATTAGCAAAAAGGCTTGCTGTTGTAATTAACAGACTTCATTATAACCAATCTGTAAGCAAAATAGGTTATCCACGGCAGAGGCTTGATGAATAAAAATCTAAAATAGAATGACATTGCCAAAGAGAAAATAAATATTTATATTTTTACAAAACCCAGCAGCAAAAAATGACTATTAATATAATTTTAGAAGTACCAGAATTAAGAAATATAAAATACACATTCAGTTCTAAAAAACCATTAACATTTCAAGAAACAATAGAATATGCAAAAACCCAGGGCACAATATTGCAAAGTGCGCAAGAAGCAGCAGCATTTGCAATAAAATCAGAAACTGTATCTGCTAATTTTATACAACAATTAACAAGAACAGTAGAAGTTTACATAAAAAGAAATAATAATTTTTATTGTATAATTGATGATATTGCAGACTATGAAGAAAACATTGCACTTTCAAGAGCAGAAGAATTAAGTGATAAATTATCTAATGACAAAGAATTCACAATGCCATCAAAAGACAAGACTATTGTTGAATTAATCATGCGTGCAGAAAAAAGCCGTATGTTTAAGTTGCAAGAAAACGAATTAGAAGAATTGTCAACAAAAGAAAAAAACAGAAAATCAGAATTTGGCAGTGATAGAAAAGTAATAGCTGTTCTAGGTAAATTTGCAGAACAATATGCATCACATATAAGAAAAACATGGCAAGAAAAAGGCTTTGTAAAAAAAATAAGTAAAACATACTTGGAAAGTCTTGAACTTGAAGATAAAGCCCTGGTTAAAGTTGTTGTAATCAACAGAGGATTTTTTGGAAAATATAATTTAACTTATCTTGGAAAAAAACAAGGAGAAACTATGTCTGCTTATGCTCGTGGAGTAAAACAGGTTTGCAGAAGAAACAGCAATAAAGAATTTGTTCTTAAATGGATGAAATAATATATTTTATAAACAGATTTTAAGCATTTTTTTCTATGAAAAGCCTTGATGAATTATTAGAAGAAAATTATGACTTCTTGAATAGCGAAGAATGCAAAAAAGAAGTTATAGATTTTATAAAAAATAATGAAAGCATTGTAAAAAGAAGAGTTGATTTTATCAAAAGATTAACAAAAATAGCAAGTCATATATTAAGTTCAGACCCTAATTCACTAGATGGACTGCTAGAAAGAATTTTTAATTTTAATATAGAAGGAATTCAAATATTAGAATATAATCCTCCAGATTACTCTGATTATAGAATACAAATTTTGAGATCCCACCTTCATACTCACGCAGCAAAAGTTGCCAAAATTCTTTTTGAAAAAACAGACAATATCTCTTGGTTAATAAATTGGTACATTAATATAAAAACATCTGCAGAAATAAGCAGAACATTAGAACAAATGCACTCAGCTTATTGTTATGGTTTTGCAGCATTAGCATCAAGAAAATTATTTAAGAAAACTAGAAGAACTTTCTGGGCTAAAGAATGGTATGAAAATAATAAAACCTCTGGAAATCTTCTTATTAGAGAAAAACCAATTCATGCAGCTTATTCATTTAGTTTCGCTGCAGAAGCTAGTTCTCTTATTTATAAAAAACAAAAAATACCTGTAGAAGAAAAGATTTTTTGGGCCAAGAGAAGCTATGAAAATAACGTGCTTTGTGGAAATATAATTTCTAAAAAAGACCCATTGTCTTCAGTAAATAGGTTTAAAGATGCAGGAAATGCAGCAGAATATATTTTTAGAAACACACAAGACTATGTTTGGCTTGAAAAAATAATAGTTTGCTATAAAAAAATACTTAATTTTCAAGAAATTAACAAAAAACTAAGAGAAGCAATGGAAAAAAGAGTAAATCATTTCCAAACCCTTATTCAAAAAAAATAAAAACTATAAAACTATAAAACTTCTGCTGAATATATTCAAATTTCCAACTAAATCAACAGCTTTAAAATCAATATTATGTGTTCCATTTTTAAAATTTATTGTTTTGTTATAAAATAAACAATTACTACATAAAGGTATTTTTTTTCCATTATTGTCAGTATAACTCAATAATTTTAATTTCTCATTAGAAATAATATCAAACCTTATAGATTTAATATTATAAATTGTATTGTCTGGATCTAAAATTGTCAAAGCAGGGTTGCTAAAATCAAACCTTATCTCCTGTTTTTTAGATAAACTGGAATTTACTTTGTCAGAAACATTGAAATAATAAATAATAGTTTTCCCATCTAAACCAGAACTGCTTATGCTTAAATTGCAATGAACATTAGTTCCATTCTTGCAATTGTTTAAAACACTAAAACTAAACACACTGCTTGTATTCTCCCTATAATAAAATTTCAAACTATCTAAAAAATTCTCATTATAATTTACATCAAAAAAACTTAAGTTAGAACTAGTTTTGTTTTTGTAATTTAATCTTAATATTCTAGGTCTTTTTAAATCAACAGAAAAAACAACATCCTTGCTTATGTTGTTGCTTGCATTGTCACTGGCTATAAAACTAACTTTGTGCTGCCCTTCCCTAAAACTTAGAGATTTGCTAAAATTCCTGCAATTATTGCAAAGTAATCTGGATTTATTGTCAAAATTATCAAACAAAATAAGCTTGCTTGCAGTTTCATTTAAAATTATATTTGTTTTTATTCTGCTTTTGTCATAAACTCTATTCTCAGGTGATGTAACATTTATTGTGCTTATATTTGAAGAGTCAATACTAAAAAACCAGGTTAAACTCCCGTTATTTCCAGCTATATCAAGAACACTCACAGTAATATTATGAAAACCATTACTTAATGAATTTGCATTAAAGCTAATATTTGCATCCAAATTATTAACCATTTGCACATTAGCACTTACTAAATTTCCATCTAAAAACATTTTTGCAGTGCTTAAATTAATTCCAGAAGTGCCAACACTTAATTCATTAAGAACTCCAAATAATATTGTACTATTCATTGTAGCACTATTATTTAAAGGCAATATATTAGTAATAACAGGCTTTTCAGTATCAACATATAAAGTAAAATTCTGTAATTTCTCTGTTCTGTTTGAAACATTGTTTGTAAAATTAGTAAAATAAAATATTTGTTGTATCCCCCCAAGTAAATTGCTTCTGTTAAAAGGAACAGTATAACTCTGTAAATTAAAGCTATTAAATCTGAAAAAAGTTGTGCTGCTGTTTAAATCACTTAATAGAGTTATAATTGGTTCTGTAATATACCAACCATTATTTCCATTTGGTAAAGATGGAGAAATGCTAACATTTGTTCTGTTGTTTAATCTTTGAATTATTAAAATCCCTTCTCCAGTATTATTTGCCTTGTCAACACCAACATATTTCCATCTTAATATCTCTCCATTTTCAAGAAAACTAGACCCAACTATATGGCTGAAAATATTGCTTATATTTGTAATAGAAGTATAATTTACAAAGCTTCCATTCCAGTTTCCTGTAATAAAAACAGCTTTTATTCCAAAATTGTCTGTTATAGTTGCATTCAAAACAAGGTCATCTGTATTAAAAGCAATAAAGGGAAATTTATTCTGGTTGCTGATTACAGGGCTACTATTGTCAATTATAACTACAAATGAATTATTAACAGTAGTTGTATTGTCATTTGTATCAAAAGCAAAAACACTCAAATTAAAAACATTAGAATCAACAGGATTTAAAATAGTGTAATTTATAGTATAACTCCCATCATTATTATTTATAACCCTCTGGCTTCCATTAGTTCCTGTTTCTATAATTGAAAAATTTACAGAAACATTGAAATTATTGCTGTTCAGCCTTGCAGTAATATTAATCTGGTTATCATTCACACCATAAACATTGTCTTCATCATTTGTACTTATAGAAACAAAAAAAGGAATAGCATTTACATTATTAATTATAATTAAACTAAAAAATAAAACTATTAAAAATAATTTCATCCACCCTCCTTACTAAATCTCTGTATTTTGTAAGTTATAAATATTTTTATTTGATAATATTAAATACTAATTGCTTTTCATCAAAATTTCCAGCCTTGTCAGTTGCTTTTATTAAAATATTATGAATTCCTTGCCTAAAACTAAACTTCCTATTATAATAATTGCAATTAGTACAAAGTCTTGAATAATTAGGCCTATTAGAGCTTAAATCCTTATATTCAAGATTAACTTGTTCACTAATATTTAATTTTAATGGAATACTATTCTTGTAATTATTTACTTGATTAGATGAAAAACCAGTATCTAAAGTTATTACAGGTGCTAAAGTGTCTATAATTATATTCATCTCTCTTGATCCAGCCATTCTTCCAGCAATATCCCATATTTTAAAACTATAAAATATTTGTCCTTGTTGCAGATTACTAATATTTACAACACAAGATTCTTTTTTTCCGCTATTGCAATTATTTTTAGTAATACTTTTAATACTAGTGCTATTTGCTTCTCTATAAAATAAAGTAACATTATCTAAATTTTCTTCAGAATATTCTATCTTAAATTCACCATTGCCATAATTTCCAGACTTAGGATAAGTATTTGATATTTTAGGTGCAATAGAATCAACAAAAAAGCTTATGCTCTTTTCAATTGTATTTGAGGACATATCTCTTGCCCTTATTGAAATATTATTTAATCCATCTTTAAAACTAATCTTTCTATTAAAACTAGTGCATCTCTTGCATAATAATTTATATCCGAATCTTTCCTCTTTATAATTAATGTAATCTATATTAGCCTTTTCATTGCTTAATAAATTAAAATTAACAACCCTTTTGTCATAAATTGCGCCTTGAACTGGCGAATTTATAGTTAACTCTGGCTTAATTATATCAGTAGAAGTTCCCTGAGTGCAGCTGCACATTGGTTTTGCACTTCCACCAAAACAATCTTTTATTGGGCTTCTTGCTGTACATAAAATACAGCATGATTTTTTACAAATCCCGCTGTTATCAAAAGCATCACTCCCACCAAATCTTCCAAAAAAATCCCCGAGGCTTTTTTCTCCAGACCTTGCACATTCCCAATAATCACTCCTAAAATAAGCAAAAGAATTATTTGAATAAATAATTGAAATTAATAATACAAATGATAAAATGATTATGATTTTATTTTTTTTCATTTCCAAATTTTTATATTTTTGATTTAAATTAAACTTTGCTGTTTTTTTAAGGTTTTTTTAAAAATGTTTAAAAAAAAGAAAAAAAGAAAAAATAAATTTTTTCTTCTTTGGTTTTTGCTTAAGCTTTTAAAAAAAGCTTATACTGCTTCTCCCCAGAATAAAATGTCTCCATCTGTGAAGTCTCCATTACATGGCTCTGGCAAGTTTAATCTAAATGTCAAAGCTACTTCTGAACCTGGAGTTAATACATTTCCTGGTGAGTATGCTGCCTTTGCATTATAACCACAAGTTCCAACTGCTCCGACTGTACATAATATCTCTGAAGCCCCTGTAATTCTATCACCCAAAGGTATTGCAATGTAATCTTCACCTTGTGCGTCCAAACCTTCTCTTACATCATTAGTTGAGCTATATGCTCCCGAACTTGCAAAATAAGCAAAGTTAGTTAATGCCAATTCATTGGTTACTGGACATTTTGCTCCGCTAGATGTGGAGTCATAAAAGTTTGTACCTGATATAAACATATCAAGCAATACTCCTGAACCATCTTCAGCATCATTTCCAACTGTTAATGTTGGACTGTATGAATTAGATCCAGGTCTTACTGTTCCAAAATTTAATGCTCCATCAACACTTAAAGCAATTACTGGATTGAAAAACCAGAACTCATTTTCATCAAAAATGCTGCTTAAACCATCTAAGTCCTCAACTTCAGCAGTTACCCAGAATTCTCCTTGCATTGACAATGGGCTTTCTACTGTTAAAATACAAGTGTAAATTCTCATTGTATTTGCGTCAAAGACATCAATTTCTTCTTCTAAAATTCTAGCATTAAAAGGAACTACATCAGTTCTAGCAGAAATATCACAATTTGCTTCTATATCATTTCCAGTCCCTTGAACAGGTCCGACAGTTACAAAAACATCTCTTATCTTTTCAATGCCATTCTTGTCCATTACTAATACGTCCCATACTAATTGTTCACCTTCAAAAGCATAGTTGTTTTGTCTTTCAACTAATCTTTCGCCATCAAGACTAGTTCTTCCTGGCTCAACACCATCATCTAAAACTACTCTTGTGTCAGGGTCCATCCAGATTAATGGAACAAAATCCTCTGTATCCATATCAATCCCTATACCAATCCCTACATCCACTGCAAAAACTGGAGTTAATCCAATTACTATTAACAATGTCATCAAAGTTGCTATAATTTGTCTTTTCATATTTTACCTCCTTATATTTTCATTTTAACTTAATTTTCTCCATTCAGCTGAAAGCTGAAATTTAGAGTATGAATAAAGTAAATAATTAGAAGAAACCCCAATATATCTACAAATGTCACAATTCATTTTTTGAATTCTTATCCCTCCAATCATCACAATTAAATTGTAACATCAGTAGTAACGAGTCTATTATTTAAATATTATTTCTATATAATGTATACATTATATTATTACTAATTAAAGTAACATAATGAAAGTACTACATAATAGTTAAAAATAATTATTAAAAAATTTTAAGAATAAAGATTATTACAAAAATAAAAATATAAAAAGACATATAGTGCTACTTCTTTCTACAAATTCTAAGGGAAAAATTTCTAAAACAAAGATTTATTAATGATTTATTTTCAATTTTAAAACATGACTTTAAGAAACTTGTTAGAAAAAGGCATTGTAACAATAGCAAGATTACCTAAATCAAATGATTTCTTATTTCAAGAAGGTAAATTAGATCTAAAAAAACTTGATGAACTAGAAGCATATACCGTGCCCATAATAGGACATGACTATGGTGCAAAAACGCCATTAATGTGGAATGCAGTTTATACTAAATTAGATTTACCAATTAGAAATATTATGGTTATAGGTAATCCTGAAGAAGCAAAAAAAATCTTAGAAGATTTAAGATTAGACCCAAAATATATTGGGGGCGGTGCTGGGGTTGGTTTTAAAGAAAAAGTTATTCCATGTTTAGATGAAGTAAGGCCTTCTGACTTAAAAGCAGTTAATATTATAGTAAAAGAAAAGGACAAATTAGTTGGTTATAATACTGATGCTCTAGGTTTTGTAAAAAGTCTGGAAGAAGCACTGGCAAGAGTAGATAAAAAAATAGATGGATGTAATTTTGTTATTTATGGAGCTGGTGGCGTTGCAAAAGAAGTAACAAAACTTTTAGCAAAAGAAAAAGCAGGTAGAATCAGGATTGTTAACAGAACATTTAGCAAAGCAGTTGCTTTAGCTAATTATTTAAATGAAAATTATTATCAAGTAGCAGAAGGCCTTGGCGAAGAACTAAGTCGTGGCGCTGTATTAAATTCACAGATTAAAGTTGATGCATTAATTAATCTTTCAGATAAAGGTAGTGATGGAGAATTAGTTAATACTGCAATGTTTGCATCTGATGATGAATATAATGAAAGTGAATCAAGAAATTTATTAAGATATTTAAAAAATTTACGCCCAGATACTATTATTGCAGATATTGTTCTTCCAGAAACACAACCATCAGTTTCTCTTCGTCTTGCAAAAGCAGAAAATTTGGAAAATTTGCTAGATGGAAAACCAATGGTAATAAATCAGGCAGCACCAGCCTATGTTCATATACAAGATGCACATCCAGAAATTCATGCAAAAAAAGTTACTAAAGAAGAAGCTTTAAAGATATTTAAAGAAGCAGCAAATAATTAATTTGTTTTTAATTTTTGATTTTTTAGTGGATTAATCCAAATAATAATCCCCTCTTCTTTATTTCTTGCAATTATGTCTTCCAATCCATCCAGGTTCATGTCTCTTACATCAAAATCTTCTAATCCTTCTTTTTTTAACAAAAGTGACTTTGGCAAAAATTTCCCATTCCCTTTATTTTGTATGCAATAAACTCCATCCTTATCTAAACAATATATATCTTTAATACCATCATTATTTACATCCCCAACCCTTACACTCTTTATTCCATTAAATTTATCAGGTAAGTCTATTTTTTTAAAGCCAGGATCCCTATAAGGGGCATAATTAAATATAGTTGCAGCTCCTAAAACAGAAAATGCCAAAACACAATATCCAAATACTTTTTTATAATTCATTTTTCTAATAATCTTTTTAATCTTTTTGGGTCAATAAGTATATTTGAATCCCAGTATAAATTACATGCCTTCACACCAAACACAGTTCCAGCAGTAACCATTTCTTCTATATATCTCGTTTGTCTTACATAATCTTCAAGTAATTTTACATAAGCACCTAAAGGAGCAAATGAATTAACAACCTCAACTCTAGTAAAATCTTTATCATCTTCTTTTCTATACAATATCATATCACCTTGTTCTATAATTTCAATAAAAGAATTTCCATTTATTCTTTTTTCCAGAGAAATAGGTTCATCTTTATTTTTATTCATAAAATTCAGAAAATAAGATAAATTAATAAAACTTTAGATTTTATTTAAAAAGAAGAAAATCTTTTTAATCTTTTAGCATCAATCTTTGCATTTTCTTCTAAATATAATTCATCAGCCCTAACCAACATTACCTCACCTTTAACAATTCTTCTACAATCATATTTTCCCTCATATTCCTCTTGAAGTAATCTCACATAAGCACCTAAAGGTTCAATAGGATTAACAACTTCTGCCCTTGTAAACTCATTTTCACCAATAGCCCTAACTAAAATTATGTCTCCCTTTTCTATTAACTTCATTAGCCCCGTTCTTGCCAAAGAAACTACTCCAGCCTCATCTTCAATTCCCATAACATATAAAAATACAATAAGTTTAATAAATATTTATCTTCTTAAAACATTATGAGAAAAATAATTTTAGCTTCAAGTTCACCAAGAAGAAAACAACTGTTAAATCAATTAATTGGAAACAATTTTGAAATAAAACCAAGTTCTTACAAAGAAAATAACAATCTAAATCTAAAACCAGTAAACTTAGTTTTGCATCATTCATTGCAAAAAGCAATAGATGTCGCTAAAGATTTAAAAGAAGGTATAGTAATTTCAGCTGATACTCTTGTATTTTATAAGAATAAAGTTTTGGGAAAGCCATTTACAGAAGAAAAAGCAGAAGAAATGTTAAAAAAATTAAGCAATAAAAATATTGAAGTAATAACAGGTCTTGCAGTTATTGACATAGAAAACAAAAAAGAAATCCAGGACTATGAAATAACAAAAATTAAAATAAAAAAATTAACAGAAAAAGAAATAAAAGATTACATAAAAACAAAAGAGCCACTAGACAGGGCTGGTGCATTTGCAATCCAGGAAAAAGGGGCTATATTTATAGAAAAAATAAAAGGAGATTATTTAGGTGCTGTTGGCTTGCCATTATTCAAATTAAACAAGATTCTAGTCTCATTAGGTATTTCAATTTTTGATTACACATCTTGAAAAATCTGTAAATTTTTTTATAAAATTTTTACTAAAACGGACTTTTAGAACTATTCTGATATCTTGGTTTAGTTCTTCTAGAATCATATCCAGTTCTTCTAGAATCATATCCAGTTCTTCTAGAATCATGAAATCTATTTTTTGAAATAAAAGGAACTTTCTTGAAATCTGGTAACTGTTCTTTTTGAATCTTAATTTCTTGATTACTTAATACATTATCAAAATTTCCATTATCTCTTTCAGTCACTAAAGTAATAGCTTCACCTTTTTTGCCTGCTCTTGCTGTTCTGCCTATTCTATGTATATATTCTTCTGGTGTTTTTGGTACATCATAATTATAAACATAATTAACATTATTTATATCCAGCCCCCTGCTAGCTATATCAGTTGCAATCAGCACCTTAATATGTTCTTTTTTAATTTCATCCATTGCATTCTGCCTTCTATTTTGAGTTAAACCGCCATGAATAGCTATTGTTTTTATATCCTGTCTTCTTAAATTTTGATTTAATACATCAACCCCCCTTCTAGTTGCACAAAATACTAGCACTAAATCAAGGATATTCTTTTTCAATAAATGAACTAATAATGAAAATTTTTCATATGATTTTATATTATAATAAACTTGTTTTAACAAACCCCTGTCAACATAAGCATGGCTTTTAATTATTATTGGATTTTTTAGGTGTTTTTTAACTATATGATTGACATTTTTAGACAAAGTCGCACTAAAAAGAAGAGTTTGTTTTTCATTTGGGGTGTATCTTAAGATTTCTTCAACAGCTTCAACAAAACCCATCTCAAACATTTTATCAGCTTCATCCAAAACCAAATATCTTATTTTTTCAAAAGAAATTGTTTTTCTGCTTAAATGGTCTATTATTCTTCCAGGAGTGCCAACAATTATATCTGCCCTTTTTACTGCAGCTATTTGAGGCCCTATGCTTACCCCGCCATACAAGTTTATTGCTCTTGAATTAATATATTTCCCAAATTCATTTAAAGCTGCTGTAACTTGTATGCATAATTCTCTTGTCGGAGTTAAAACTAGGGCCTGAATCCCTTTTCCTGGATTTATATTTTCTAATATTGATAAACCAAAAGCAGCTGTTTTTCCTGAGCCTGTTTTAGATTGACCAAATATATCTTGTCCTTTTAGAATTATTGGAATACATTTTTCTTGAATATCTGTAAACTCAACAAAACCGAGTTCCTTTATTGCTTTTATTAAATTATTATTTAATTTTAAATCATCAACATTCATTTTACTTTCATTAGTAATTATCTGTTTATAAATGTCCTTTTTTGACTATTTCTTGAAAAAACTTAAAAAATAACAAAATTTCCTAAATTTTTATAAACAACTCTCCCCAAAAATTCGTTTTCTTCATTTAACACAGATTGGCTTGCTTGCATCAAAAATCCTGCTAATTCCCTTGTCGCCATTTCATTTGTGCTTTCATCAATATCTGCCTTAATGTCTCTATTCTGATTGATTCTACAATTTTATTTTCTGTTAAATATTTTCTTAATACTTGATTTTAGGTGGTTCTTTCAGAAGTTTAGATAGTAATTTAATTGCATTCAAAATATCATTGAAATTAGTCATTCCAATAGTAGAGTGTAAATTTCTAACAGGAATACTAACAACAGTGCTTGGTACACCCCCTTTAGAAAACATAATGCTTGTTGCATCTGTTGTTCCAACATCAACTACTTCTAATTGTAAAGGTATCTTGTATTTTTTAGCAAGTTTTCTTATGTGCTCATTTAATTCTCTGTTTGCAATAATTTCAGAATCCTTGACAGTCAGCATTGGCCCATTTCCTAAGACTTTTGTATCACTAATCTCAGAATCTTCACAATTAGTGCTGTCAATAGCAATTCCAAAATCAGGATTTATATTGTAAACAGAAGTCTTTGCACCATACAAACCAACCTCTTCTTGAACAGTAAAAACAAAATAAGCATCTACATTAATTTTTTTTATTGATTTTATAATCTGTATCAAAATATAACAGCCAATTCTATCATCCAATGCCTTTCCAGAAATAATATTATCATTGCCTAAAAAACATACAGTATGTCTTGTAACAACATAACTTCCAACCTCTACTCCATTTTTTAGTAATTCTTTTTTATTCAAGCCAGTATCAATATAAAGACTTTCAAAAACAGGTAAGTTTTTTATTTCAAAAGATTCATGCAATTCTGAAAAAGTTATTACTCCATTGCAAGCAACCCTATTATCTTTCTTTAATATACTTACACTATGTCCTATTAAAGTAATTGGTTCTATCCCACCTAATACAGATATTCTTAAAAAACCATTAGATTCTATCTTGCTCACCATTAAACCAATTTCATCCATATGTGCAGTTAACATAAGCTTTTTTCCTTTGCCTTTTATTCTTGCAACCAAATTTCCCATTTTATCTATTTTTATCTCATCAACATAATTTTTAATTTCTCTAGAAATAACATTTCTTACATTATCCTCATTACCACTAGGACCTAATGTATTAATTAATTCACCTAATAATTCTCTGCTCATTTTTGCCTCTTTTTTAAAAATAAACGTCGTTTCTAATATAAAAAACTATTTATTAAAATTTATAAAGACAAAATTATTAAGAAATAAAGAAATAAATTATGAAAAAAAGAGTTTCTCTTGTAGAAAGAGTAGAAAGTTCTAGTAATGGAATTCCAATAAAATACAATGACCCTTTAGAATTTTATCATAAAAATTGTGAAGGCTTAACTCGTGGTCAAATTGCTAGAAGAAGACATGGTTTATATGAAAGAATGAGAACAGAAGGTTTACTTAGACATGTTCCAACAGCTGATCTAAGCTTAGCAGCAAAACTCCGTTCTCCTTATGGTGCTAATGCAGAAGAATATTATCATAAAAATTGTGAAGGTATACCTCGTGGCAGACTATCCATAGAACATCCAAGTTTATACTTTCGTTTGCGTAGAGAAGGTAAATTAGATATAGTTCCATTTAAATATCCAAAAAAATCGTAAGAAAAATGTTATAAATAGAGATTTGTTAAAAATATTAGGGGAAAAATTATTTAGGGGGAATATAAATGAAAATAAGACTAGAAGATATATCTAAATGGAAAGATGATTCTCAAAGAGTCGCTAGGGAATTAAGTTTAGATAAAGAAATTATTGATTGTTTAGAAAGGGAAACAGAACTTGTTATAGTCCCTGGTCATTATAGGAATTTAGGTGTTGTAAATTTTACTCCGCCAAAATTATTTGCTCATGAGCAAACTGAAGGGACAAAATGTCTTGATGGTTCTAGAAGAGATATATTTCACCAAAGTGAAATAGATCGTTTGCTTTTTGGTGAATTATACAATTTCTATGCTGAGTTGCCAGATGATTTTAGTGGTGCTAGAAAAACACAAATTCAATTTGCTGAATATAGGGCAAATGAAAATAATGTATTTTCAAGAGAATGGAAAATTAAAGCAAAAAAACTTTCAGAATCTTTAATTCCAAAACCAGTAAGATATAAAGTTGCATAAATTTTTATAACCATTTTTTATTTTTTTAAATTTCTTTTAAACTTTTTTCAAATATTTTTAATCCTATTTCTGCATCTTTTTTTCTTAATATTAAAGGAGGGCAAAATCTTATTACACTTTTTCCTGCACCTAAAACAATTAATCCATTGTTCTTGCAATTATAAACTACTCTGTCTCTAAAATCAACATTATACCATTTATTTTTTTTATTGTCAACAAATTCTATCCCAATCATTAAACCTAATCCACGAACATCACCAATAAATTCATATTCTTTTTTCAATTTATTCAATTTATTCAAAATAAAATTTCCAGTATCAATAACATTATTCCAGATTTTTATTTTCTTAAAATAATTTAAAGTTGCAATTCCAGCACTACAAGCTAATAGCGAACCACCCATAGTATTTGCATGAGATCCAGAAACCCAGTCCATTATTTCACTAGAAGCCAAAGTTACTCCTAAAGGTAACCCACCACCAACAGCCTTGCTTAAGCAAACTATGTCTGGTTTTACTTTGAAATTCTCTATACATAAAAATTTACCAGTCCTATAACACCCGCTCTGAACCTCATCAACAGCCAATAGAATATTATATTTATCACAAATTTCTCTTACCCCTTTAATAAAACTAATTGGTGGTACAATATATCCCCCCTCTCCTTGAATAGGTTCTAAAAAAATAGCAGCAACATCATTTCTTAATTCATTTATTGTTTTTTCTAGTTCATTTAAAGAATTATTTGCACATTCTTCTTCATTTCCATTGTATCTGAAAGTATCTGCATAATGGACATGTTTAACTGGCAAAAAAGGCTCAAATCTTTCTTTATGCACCTTTTTTGAATCTGTTAAAGACAAACTACCATAAGTTCTTCCATGAAATGAATTATGAAAACTAATACACCATTTTCTTCTTGTGTGCCATTTTGCCATCTTCATTGCACATTCAATGCTTTCTGTCCCAGAATTAGACAAAAAAGCTTTTTCTAAATTATTAGGGACAAATTTTAATAATAATTCTACAAATTCAACAGGCTTCTCACAATAAAAATCACTAAACCCTATATGTAAACCATTGTTTAATTGTTTTTTAATTGCATTTAAAACAAATTTGTTATTATATCCAAGCGCATTAACAGCAACACCTGCAGCAAAATCAAGATATTTTTTATTGTCTAAATCAAAAACATAAACTCCGCTTCCATTTTTAAAAGCAAATTCATACTCCCTTGTTAAAGATGGACTTATTACTCTATTATCTCTTTTAATTAATTCAATTGTTCTTTTGCCTGTTTTTGTTTTATACATAAATCCCACTAATTAGATTACATTTCAATTACTCATTTTTATTTAAATCTATACTTCTATACTTTCCGCCCCTTTTGTAAACTCTGTTTCTTCTTTTTAGTTTTTTTTCTTTCTTGCTTTTCCTAAAACTATAACCGCCATATTCATCAGACATTTTTATTCACTCCTTATATCTAATATTCCATTTAATATTAATATTGTACCTAAAATGAAAAATATAACATTAAAACCTAAAAAAATTAATAAAGTATTCAATAATTGAAAATAAATAATGTTCTCATTATTACTATTTATATTAAAAATAACTTTAAAACTTTGAGGGTTATCAAAAATATTTACTAATAAATAAATTCCTGTTATAACCCCTATTAATAAAAATATTCCTAAAATCAATTCTATATATCCAAAAAATCTTCTTAAACTCATTTCATTTTAAATAAATCTATTTGTGCTTTCTGAAGATGACCAGAATAGTCAATGTAAACAGTTTTTACTTCAGAAAATTCATCTATTCCTAAAATTCCACCCTCTCTCGTTCCATTTCCAGTTCCTTTTACACCCCCAAAAGGCAGATGAACCTCACTCCCAATAGTAGAACTATTAACATAAGTTAAACCAGTGTCAGTTTTTTCAATAGCTTCAAAAGCATTTTTTATGTTTTCAGTATAAATTGAAGAAACTAACCCATATTCAACACTATTGCAAATTTCAATAGCTTCATTTAAATCATTTGCAGAAATTATACTAATTACAGGCCCAAATATTTCTTCTTTAGCAATTCTCATCTCTTTTCTCACATTTGTAAATATAGTGGGCTCATAAAAAAAGCCCACTTTGTCACCTCTTTTCCCGCCGCATAATAATCTGGCGCCCTCTTTTTTCCCAGAATTCACATAAAAATCAACTTTTTGAACAGCCCTTTCAGCTACCAAAGGCCCTATATCTATACCTTCTTTTAAAGGATCACCTAACCTTAATTTCTTTGTTCTTTTCAATAATCTTTCTTCTAATTCTTTTTTAATATATTTATGAACAATCACTCTAGAAGCTGCAGTACATCTTTGTCCGCAAGTTCCAAAACCCCCCCATATTATTCCATCAACAGCTAAATCTAAATTAGCATCATCCATCACAATTATTGCATTTTTTCCACCCAACTCTAACCCAATCCTTTTCATGCTTGCATTCTTTAAAATAAATTCACCAACATCCTTAGAACCAGTAAAAGAAATTAAATTTATATTTTTGTTTTTTATAATCTCATTTCCAATCTCTTCTCCTTTTCCAGTAATTAAATTTATAACTCCGCATGGTAATCCGGACTCTTCCAAAATTTTTATTAACTCAACAGCACATAGTGGTGTGTCTGAACTTGGCTTAAACAAGATTGAATTTCCACAAATTAAGCTCGCAGAAATTTTCCAAGCAGGAATTGCAATAGGGAAATTCCATGGTGTAATTAATGCAGTTACTCCAATTGGCCTTCTTATTGTCATGCAAAATTTGTTTCTTAATTCACTTGGTGTTGTTACACCAAATAATCTTCTTCCTTCTCCAGCCATATATTCAAAAACATCAATTGCTTCTTGCACATCTCCACTAGCTTCTGAAAGCACTTTACCCATTTCAATAGAAACTAATTTTGATAATCTATCTTTATTTTGTTTTAATAATTTTGCAACATCTAAAAGAATTTCTCCCCTTTTTGGTGCAGGAATATTACTCCAAATTTTAAAACCATTCCAAGCAGATTTAATTGCTTTGTCTAAATCATTTTTATTGCTTTCTTGAAAGTATCCCAAAATTTTTCCATTGCTTGGATTTATGCTTGCAAATGTTTTTCCTGATTCTGAGTTTACAAACTTGCCATCAATATAATTCTGATAGATCTCCAAAGATTTCATCACCTCTTAATACAAAATAAGAGTGACTTTTATTTTAAATACCTTTTGTTTTAGAAAAAAAATAATTTTATTTTGATTTCATTGCACATGCACAAATTTTTCTAAATTCTTCCTGTGTTTGTCTTTCTAATTCACTTAATTTTCTTCTATCTTCAACTAATTTTTTAATTTCTTTAATCCTTGCCACCATCTATTTGAGTCAGAATTTTTCAATTCTTCTAATAATCTTTTTCCAGATTCTGTTTTTAGTCCTTTAGAAATATTATTTATCCAATCTTGTGCATATTTATATCCTTGTTCAATATATTCTTTTGCTGTAATGGCCTGCTCTAGCATGTCAGCATCTTTTGCTATAATACCAGAATTTGTATCTCTATTCTCCATATGTTTCCAAAGTTCAAATATTTCATTTCCAATCTTATCTAATTTCTCAGTCTGTTCCTTTACAGCCCTTTCTTCATCTGAATTTATATACCTGTTAGCAACTCTATGTATATCTCCTATTCTACATTCACCAATATCATGAAAAATTAACATTGTACATATCTCAA
>Ga0209541_10005586_pt1 | contig 21884 bp, 19 predicted proteins | sample RifCSPlowO2_01_FD_184027 | JGI IMG/M metagenome (GOLD analysis project Ga0209541, IMG submission 184027) | Groundwater microbial communities from Rifle, Colorado - Rifle CSP2_plank lowO2_0.1 (SPAdes) (version 2) | ecosystem: Environmental > Aquatic > Deep subsurface > Groundwater | place...
GTCAATCCTTCGCAAACCGCGACTTACACGATTCACTGCGTCAATGTTAATGGCGCTCAATCGAGTGCCTCCGCTGTTATTACTGTTAATCAGACTCAGCCCCAACCACAGTCGGTTATCAACCCGAACCCCAATCCCCAAATTTTGCCCAGCGTTTATGTAACCGCGAACCCCCAGACTCTTTCAAGCGGTAACGCGACTTTAATTTCATGGAGTTCGTCCAATGCTTTTTCGTGCTTTGGTATCGGTGGCCTCGCGGGCAGTTTGCCTATGACCGGAAACCAGCAAGTCAATGTTTATCAAACCACGACTTATGGTGTTAACTGTAGCAACTTTTATGGCTCTAATTCCTCGCAAGTTACGGTAAGCGTATCTAGCGCTCCCGTTTACAATTCTTATCCTTTCCCGACTGTCAGTCTTTCCGCGACTCCTTTAACCATTACGGCGGGCAATAGTGTTTTATTGGTCTGGAATTCAAGTTCGGCTTCGGCCTGTTCCGCTTCCGGCGGCTGGTCGGGTTCTAAAGCCGTTTCCGGCTCGGAGCTTGTAATGCCCGCTGTTAATACGACATATTCTATCAGCTGTATCGGGGTGGCAGGCACTGTTTCCGACAGCAAATTTGTTACCGTGAACCCTATTGTGATACAGACGGTCTCCGCTCCGACGCCTCCGGTAGCAACAGTTATCCGGCCGGCCGTAGCGGCGGTAACGCCGAGTTTTACCCGCACGGTTGTCAATTTGCGTCCGGTTCAAACAGCGCTCGCCGCCGGCAAATGCGATTTAAACCAGTGTCTGAACGACAAAGATTTCAGCGAAGTGAATTTGGTAAGCAGGAACCTTGACTATGGCAAGCGTTTTCTAGCCGCTATATTTATCGGTGACAACGGTGATATTTCGTGGCTTGCTTACATTTTCGCGGTTTTGTTTATTATTATGTTCGCGATAATCGTATCTTTACTCCGCAAGCTTAATAAGCAAAAAAGAATCCAAATCGCTTTGTAAAAAAAGAGCCGCCCGTTGGGCGGCTCTTTTTTTACTCTGTCTATTTAATTCTGCCGTAAAGGCCAATCAGCTCGGCTTCCGCGAGAATGTGGCCAACTATTGCCCGCTTCAGCGCCGACTCGGTCGTGGCGGATTCAAGTTCAAGCAAGGTGTCCAAAGCATAAAGCTTGAAAACATAATGGTGAGTTCCGGAAGGAGGGCAAGGACCGGCGTAACCGACATATCCGGCGCTATTCATGCCCTCCATCGCTCCGGTAGGAATGCTTTCCTGTCGGATAGTTTTGGTATTTGAGTCAATATTCCACATTATCCAATGGATAAAATTGCCGCTTGGCGCGTCAGGGTCGTTGACTATAAGCGCGAGACTCTTGGCGTCTTTTGGCACTTCAGCTATGGCAAAAGCCGGACTAATGTTACTGCCGTCGCAGCTAAAAATTGAAGGAATAAATCTGCTGTTTTCAAAAGAAGGGCTGGTGATTGTCATAATATCTATTTTTGAAGTAAAAAATTGGTTAATTTGCTCTGGTTTCTCTATGAAAAAGTAAACCCCGACGGCTAATAATACAAGCGCTATAAAAATTACCAAAAATACCGCCTTCATGCCGTATGTTTTAATATTTTAATAAATTCGCGGATATTCCGACAATTATGCCCACAACCATGGCGATGCCTCCTATTAAAAGCATTTCAAAACTATTGTGCCAGATTTTGAGAGAAGACAAACGGGCATTTATCGCTCCTAAGAAAAACAAAGTTAACAGAGAGGCGGCTATAGATACCCAGAATGCGCTGTTGACTCCCATGACTATGTAAGGGAACAGAGGAATGAAGCCGGAGATAAAATATGAAACAAACATTGCCACCGCTCCTCTTGCTGATCGGCGCATGGATACCACCGCTTGTTTCGAGTATTCTTCGGCCATATGTTCCGAAAGCAGACTGCCTATTCCCATGGAAAACGATTCTACAAAAATTAAGATTGTTCCCGTTATCAAAATTTCCGACCTGCCAAGGCCGGCAACAGCAACACCGGAAACAAGCCCCAGTGTTGACGCCAGGCTGTCTTCGACGCCAAAAACAAAATTTCTAAGAATTAATACGGAAGGTTTTTTGAAATTCATAAGCTTATGTCTATTATTTTAGCACAGTCGGAAGATAAATAAAAAACTCTGCATGATTGCAGAGTTAGGGGATTTTCGCGAGCTCGTAGTTAGTGTATGCGCGCTCGTTTGTTACTTCCCGCTCAATTTGAATGAATGGTGGCAATTCTAGTCGGTCATTTTCTTCGGTCAATTCTATTTCCAAAAGCCAAAGGCTACGTAGATGCTTCGGCTCTGTGAATTCGTCTAGTTCGAAATACTGATTGTTATAAACAAAACAGTAACGGTTTTTCCTGATAATATCAATACGGGGATCTTGGAACGTCTTAAGGTGCAGATAATCCATGGCTTTAATGACACTTTCCGTTTCCTGACGAACATTAGCGATGCCTTGCCCGGCGGCGTCGGATTTTCTAGTTTTGTAATAGACCGAGTAATCGCCCTGGCTACGCTTCCTAATTCTTATGCTCTCATCCGGGTTTTTAGCGGAAATCAAATATACTTGTTCAATCGAAACTTTCTGAACCCTGGAGGGGATACTGGGGATAAATGGCGGGCGACTCAGCAGAAACTTCCGCTCGATTTCGATTGACGCCGGTATACCAAGCACTCTGCAAACCGCACTCAGGAGCCGCTTCATTTTTTGCTCAAATCCTGTCGAATTATCAATTATCTTCAGATGCGGATGACCGATCCAGGCCGCGAGGGTCCGCTCGTCGGCCTCGCGCGCTTCTTCGGCGCTTTCGTACCGGGCCGGATTATTTTCTTTCGTGTAAAATCGCTCTGCTCCCTTGGCGGCAGTCACAAGGTGAAAGATGGCGTCGAAACTGTCGCGGGCCTCGCTGAGCGGAATCCCGCAATCTTCCAGAAGCGCTTTGAATTCTTCTTCGGTCATGTAAGCCGCGGCATCCATTACGCTGCGGTTGCAAATGACTACCCGTTTTTCTTCCGGGAAGCCTTTTGCCAGTTGATTAAATCGCCGGCGCAGATCCAGGTGCAGGAGGACCATTTGTTTTTCCGCGTGAAGATATTTCGGTCGGTCTTCCCGGGCCAGCCGGACGATATCGTGGACGCCGCCGGTGATTATCATGGTAGCGCTTTCCGAGGCCAGAAAAGCCCTTATGCCCTTGTCCCGGAGCTTTTCAGAAAGATAGGTCTCGGCGGTGGTTTTGCCGGAACACGGCCCGCCGGTTAAAACTATCTCCGGGACTTTTTGCATCCTACGCTTTTCTCCGATCAGTATAATACCAGGCACGGCTGTCTCGCTAGATTATTTCAAAGAACGCCAAAACCATAAAGTAAAATTACTCTTAAGTCAATTAAATACAGTATTCACCAAATTATGATATATCATAATTTGGTGAACAAACAGAATTTATATTTTTGCGCGTTATTATAAAATTCTAATTTCTGAAAATTAGCTTTTTTAGTTTTTTGTTATATAATAGTTAAAAGTTCATTCACAATCCGCGGGCTAAAGATGAGAGCCGTCTTGCTACGCGAAATGGAAAATCTCCAGAAACCTTCAGGCGCCTTTATCGCGGCGCCAAGCGGGGATTACCGTTCTTGCTGGCTTCGCGATCATCTCTACTGCGTTTTTACCTACTTTTATCTGAATGACTTTGAAAAATTACAAAGGGGTATCTGGGTAGTTTTTGACATTCTGCATAAATACCGCTGGAAAATCGAAAAGGCGATTATTACTCCGCCCGGCTCGCACAATGTTCACGAATTCATTCACGCCAAGTACGACCCCGACACTTTCAACGAAATAACCAACGATTGGGGCCATCACCAGCTGGACGCCCTAGGCCTTCTACTTCATATCGTTGCTGACCTGGATTTCAAAAATATCCGAGTTATCCGCAACGAAAACGATTCAAAACTGATTCAGCTTTTGATTTTTTATCTTCTAGCAGTCAAATTCTGGAAAAATCCGGATAATGGCATGTGGGAAGAAGGGCTTGATTTTCACAGCTCGTCTGTCGGTGCCATTGTTGCCGGCCTTTCTTACATAAACAGGCGGCAAATTGTTGTCGTGCCTTCTTCAATGATCAATGCCGGTTGCGACGCCCTGAATGCCATTTTACCCAATGAATCATCCAGTCGTGAAATTGATATGGCTAGTCTTTCTTTGATCTGGCCATACAATATTGTTTCGCGCGAAATAGCTGACACAATCCTTTCTCGCGCTAAGTCTAAACTGGCCCAGCGCCATGGGCTTAACAGGTACTGGGGCGACAATTATTTCCGTTCGCGTAGCGGCGTTTCCGGCGAATGGCCGATGGGATTTTTCTGGCTTTCGATTATTTATTCCCAGCGCCATGAAGCGGAAGAAGCGCGGCATTGGTTTGATCGGGGACTTGCGGAAATAGTTTTCGGCATACACATCCCCGAACTTTACAAAGACGGCGAGTCGAATAATCACACTCCGCTTGCCTGGGCGCACGCGTTGGCAGTTATCGCTGAAGTAAAATTAGAGCAAGAAATAAACAAGCCCCATTAATTAGGGGCTTTACATTTAATGCTTTAGATAGAGCCAGCGTAATTCAACTTGCTGGCCGATTTCTTTGGCGTGTTCAACGCCCTTTTTCATGCCGTCGGTCATTCCTAAGTCAAGATAAACCACCCGTTTTTCAGCGAGATCGGCCCAGACGAAACCGGCCTTAATGCCCAGTTTTCTTTCCTCGGGTATCCGGTCGTTTAAGACGCCTTTCTGGGTGTAAAGCCCGTGGCTGGCAAAGGGCGCCTCGTCGCGCTTAAAACAGTCGTTCATGCAGGCGCGAAGGTAAGCCATGTTTTTCTCAATTCCTTCTTCAGTGTCGGCAGCGTAAGGACTTTCGATGACTACTCGTCGCATTTCCATTCTCTCTTTTGATAAAAAGAACCGTTGATTCATTTTCTTTTAAATCAGTCGAGAAGTCAAGCGGATAAATGTGATATAATAAATAGGATTTAGGTTTTAGGGTTTAGACATTTAAGCACCTTATCATGTCATATGTATATCAAAAAAATATATATCGTCAATAGCGGCCACGCATTACTATGCTATAGCATAGTAATGCGCGGGTAGCTGAATTTTATTTTATAAAATATTCCAAAAAATTTGTCAGTATTTTCTTTCCGGTTTCGCTCGTATCTTTAAGCGCTGTCAGAAATTTCGGGAAATTTTTTTCCGTTGTGAAGCCCTCATTAATAAGCGCTTGTCTTTTAAGTTTCGCCTTGCCGCGGACGTTTCGGAGACTAACCTCCGGGTGGAACTGGACAAGCCGGATGTTTTTACCGATGGCTATCGCGTCAATTGGGGATTTAACGGAAAATGCCAATAATTTCCATCCGGGTTTAAGCGAGCGCGCGACGCACTGATGACTTGCCTGCGTCATAAATTTCTTGGGCAGGCCGGAAAAAAGCGGATCTTTTTGCCCTTCGGCGGTGAGCGTTACGAGCGAGTTCCCGAAATTTCGGCCTTTTGAGTTTTTCACTATCGCACCGCCCAAAGCCTTGATGACAAATTGCAGTCCGCCGCAGATGCCGAGTATGGGAATATTTTTATCAGCAGTTTTGCGGATGAATTTATATGTTTCCAGTATCCAGGGACTTTCCTGTTTTTTGACCGGGTCTTTACCCGATCCACCCAAGATTATGGCTCGGAATTTAGCGGGGTCGGGCAGTTTTTCACCGAAAGCGTCAATCGAGATGAATTGATTTTTGGCGATGCCGGTAAACTGCCTGAAATGTTCGGGGTAAGAAAGGCCGCCGTAGGGACTTTCTAACTCCTGCCGGCGCCATGGATTATCCGCCAATATATCAAGAAAAAGTATTTTTTTAGGCATAGATCGATTTTATATTTTTTATAAACAAAATCCAACAATATTATTACACCTATTTTTTAGTATGCCCAGCCACGCCCCATGTCCAGGTTCAGATAGATATTGACATCGAGCGGCGAGAAAGATAGAGTGTTTTTATTGTTTCATGCCATGAATAAGAAAGCTTTTGGATATATATTGCTGATTGCCGCGATTTCAGCCGCGGGAGGTTATTTATATTGGTATAATTTTTTGAGATATGATTCGGCAGCCGAATCGGTAAAGCAATATCAGGAAGCGGAAAAGCGATACATTGAAGCGATGACCGCCGATACATACGGCGGCAAGACACCCCAGGAAACTCTTGATATGTTTGTTGACGCTTTGCGCAAAGGCGATATAGATTTGGCAAGCAAATACTTTTTACTGGATGAAAATTTAAGCAGGGAGAAGTGGGTACGATATTTAGAAGGAGTTAGGAGTAAAAACTTATTAGTACAAATGGCTGACGATTTTTCAAGTTATAAGTTTTATAAATCCTTGTATGACGGTAATCAGCAATTTGTTATACGTAATAATGACAATACGGATAATCTGATAATAGACTTAAGATTTAATAAATATTCTAAAGCTTGGAAAATAGAAAGCTTATGATGCGACGCATTCTGACATTTTTGGTTGTGGAGGCGCTTTTTAGCGCCTTTTTTGTTTCTGATGCCATCGCTTACAGCATCGGCACCCACGCTTTTTTAACCAAGGAAACCATAAAATTTTATAATCAAAATTTCTCCAAAAACCCCGTAAAAGACTATTTGGTAAATTTTGTTATTGACGGCGCGCGGCGCGAAGACGACGCGCCCCGATGGGTAAATCATTTTTACGATCCGGTCAATAACCGCGGCCTGAATGACGGCGTTTACAATGGGCTTAAATCAAAAGACTGGGCGCAGGATGAAAAAAGCCAAACTAAGCTGGTTTACCGCCTTTCTCCTTTTTCCGTCGCTTCAATACTTTCTGCCAAAGAAACCGAAAAAATTGAATCGATTTTTGATAAGAGCAATTTTACCTGGCAGAAAGCTCTGGATCTTTACGCGCAAGGGCAGACCGAAAGAGCGTTTTATACTCTGGGGCACGTAATTCATTTGATCCAGGATGCTTCGGTGCCCGACCATACTCGCAACGATGCCCATCCGCCATTTGATGACGGCGGCAGTCCTTATGAAAATTGGACTAAAAAATTTAATCAGGAAAATCCCGATAAGGATTTGACAGGCAGATTGAATAATAAAAAACCGGTATTGCTGGCGGATTTGAATGTATATTTTGATGAAATGGCGAAATACTCTAATAATAATTTTTATAGCAAAGATTCTATTGATAATTATGATAAACCACGGGCAATTGAGTTCGTAGATAATAAAAAGTTACCATCGAATTATGTTTATGGAGTTATTAAAAGCAATGACGATAATTATTTTTTAGTCTTAGGTAAGAAAAAATCTGACTTCGTCTGGTATACAGAAAGTAATAGTCAAGGATTAGATGACGCACAGCTTGATGACATTATTATCAATGATTATTGGTCTCGTCTCTCTACCAAATCAGTTCAATACAATGCCGGTATTATAAATCTTTTTTTTCAGGAAGCGGAAAAAACAAAAGCGAAATACGAATTGGAAAAATCCCGAAAGCCTTTTCTTTCCACTTTGCTTAGCGGTTTTGGGAGTCTATTCGGCAACAGCAACGAGGAACCAATTGACGAATTCGGGGCGGCAGATGGATTTAGTTTCGTAACTCAATTACGATCGGACGGTAGCGTTCCAAAACTAGAGAACGCGGTTAAAGAGAATGAGAAAGCAGAAATAAAGACAGAGCCGGAAGTAAAAGAAACAGAAACGAGTATAGAAACAGAAATAGTTGCTTTAAATCTTCAGTCCGTCAGTCCCGTTAATAATCCGCCAGCCCCGACTCCGCAGACAATCAGTGATTCAAGTTCATCGCCGCCGCCCGCGCTAACATGCGGTTTCAATACCAACAAATTTCCGACATTCCAAAATTTAATTATCAACGAAGTGGCATGGATGGGTTCCGCCAATAGTCCAAACGACGAATGGATTGAGCTCAAAAATATTTCTGGCGCGCCCTTAGATGTTTCCGGCTGGCAGATTATAGATAAAGGCGAGCAGATAAAAACAACGCTTGAAGGCAAAATTTCCTCGGGAAATTTTTATCTTCTTGAAAGATCAAGCGATAATTCGTCGCCCAATGTGCCGGCGGATCAAATCTACGCGGGCCCGCTTGGCAATAGCGACGAAGGATTAAAATTATTTAATAAAAATTGCGATGTTATCGATCAAGTCATGGCCGATCCGAATTGGCCGGCTGGCGACAACGCTCAAAAACGCTCAATGGAGCGCGGCGCGGATTTTTCTTGGCATACTTATAACGGTTCGGGAGAAAATGGAGTTTTGGGCACTCCTAAGAAAGAAAATTCTCAAGCGGCGGCGCAGGGTTCCGGAAACGGAGGCGGCGGAAGCGGGGGCGGAGGCAATGAAAGCCCGCCTCCGGCCGATAATCCGACTGTTCAATCTGACACAAGCCCGTCTGTAAACGACGCGTCTCCGGCGGCGCCTGATGAATTAATAATCCTCGGCGGATCTGACCACATTCTCATAAGCGAGGTTTTATATAATGCCGAAGGCAATGACGCGGGCAAAGAATTTATAGAACTTTATAATCCAACCAACTCTGATAAAAATCTTGACGATTGGTCTCTGGAATCTTTAAGCGCCGGCGGCTCAAAAACCTCTCTGGCAAAGTTCGGTTCCAAGTCCGATGATTCTTTTATTATAAAAAGCCATGGATTTCTTTTGATCGGTTTGAATAATTATAACGGCGCTCCGCCGGAGGACATAAAAAGATCGGGGTCTCTTAACAATGCCGGCGCCGCTATTTCGCTCTTTGATACTGAAGGCAACGCGATTGACGCGGTTTCTTACGACGGCTCATTGCCAGAAGGCCAAAGTTTTGAAAGAAAAGCTTATCAAAATGGTTGTGTTTCGGCTCAAGGCGGGGGCGAATATTTGGGTAATGGCTGCGATACCGACATCGTCAATGACTGGGAAGCGCGCGTCGCGCCAAGCCCCCAAAACAGCCAGAATCTTCCGGAACCAAGATCGGCGCCTCAAACAATTAAAAATTTTAATGCCGCTTTCAGCTCCGGAAATCTGGAGCTGAATTTCAATTGGGACGCCTCTTTTGGCTTTGACGGCTCCGCGACAACTTACCGCTTGTCGGAAATAATCGGCACTTCAACGATTTTTTGGGAGGCGACTGCCAGCACTTCATTTGCCAAGAAAATAAAAGAAATCGGCCGGAATTATAAATTTGAAATTCAGGCTTTTGATAAAGACGGCTTGGGATCGCAAGCGGCTGAAGCGACCGTTAACGCTTACAGTTTTTTAGACTCTTTATTTTTTTATCCGGCGCAAAATTCCACAACCACTAAATACTTTTTAGATTTAGTCTGGAATCAAAATCCGCTTATTCCTTTTAAATTAAAACATTTAGCTTCGGGCCAGGAGCCGATAAATAATTGGCAGGTTTTGGTTTTTTATAAAAACACGGCGGCGCCAGCGGTTCAAGATATTTTTTGGCTTGATTATACCGGAAACGCGCCTTACAAAAATTGGGGGCTAATCGCGCCCGGCGGTTTCGTCGTCGGCTATCCTAATTGTCTTGGGGGCGACTATAAAACTAAAGGCTCGGCTCTTATTTTACCCGATGGCCAGAACAGCTGTTCTCCTATTGCCGGCAATCACGCGAGCTTTTCTTTCAATTGGCCCCTGCTTGAAGACAATCGCGTTTCGCTTGAAGTATCCGGAGAAAATTTTCTTGATTCGCCTCCAATTGAAAATCAGGACTATATTTCCGCCGCTTTTTACAGTTTTCAACCGGGCTATGAGCCGAACAATTCAACCGTAAGTTTAGTAGCTTTGGACAAAACAAAATATTATTTTCAAGATAATACTCCCGATTCCAAACCGCCAACCGCGCCCCCCAACCTCAATTTCGAATATGATCAAAACCAGTCTTTATTGAAAATTTCTTGGGATAAATCAACCGATCCGGATAGTCCAGATGATTCTATTAACTATCGTTTGGAATATACTGATAAGGCGATTGCGGCGTCCGATAACTTCATAAATATTGCCGTTGAGCCGGGCGCCGGCTACGATTTTAAGCTCGCGGCTTTTGATGAAAAAGATAATTTTTCCGAACCAATATTCGCCGCGTATGAAGTTCCCGATACTCCGCCGCCATTCGGCATAACCGGAATTGAATGGGGAGAGGCGGAAGGAGCCACTTCTACTGTTTTGAAGTTGAATTTTGACCGATATCCGTTGAGCGATTCAGGAAAGCCGCTTGCCGTTCTTTTCTTTTTCAATCAAGAGCCGCCGCTCGGCTATTCTTTCTTGGACGGCGATTATCGAGACGGCTTAAGTGTCGGCGGCAATAATTCGGTTTTGGGTTTTGAATATTATCCGTGCGATTTTGGCGGTTCTTGGCTTGCCAAAAGATCGGTCGGCGGTTTAATTTTCAATAACGCGGATTGCCCCGAAGGTACCGGCGCGCTGTTTATGAGCCGGCTCTTGCCGGCGAAAATCAATTCCGGCGCGACGGAATTCAGCGCTCAAGTTTTAGGCGAATTTAAAAACGGCGCGCTAACAAGAGAAGAATTTGACGCCGATGATTACGTAACTTTAGGATTTTACGAATTAGGACCGCGTAATAACCAAGGCCGCGCCTATTTCCAAAATATATCCGATTATAATAAGAAAATTTACTTTACGCGGTTGTGATAGTATTATTGAATCGGGAAAGCGATTTAATATGATGAAAGGCGAGAAAGGTTTTACCCTCATAGAAACTCTTATTGTTATAGCAATAATCGGCGTTATCGCGTCTCTTATTATTCCATCCCTAAATTCCGCTCGCAAAAAAGCGCGCGATACCAAACGCAAAGCGGAAATTTCCCAGATCGGAAGATTTTTTTCCGCCTCTTGTTATCTTCCCGATGGGGGCGCGGGAGAATATGATCTTATCGGTATTCTTGATGAACTGCGAATTAAATATCCGCAATACGCGAACATGCTTTCGCAAACGCCGAAAGATCCGAAAGTGGGCACAGACAGCGAATCGTTCTACAAATATCTTGTAACCGCAAACGGTGAAAAGTGCGCGCTTTACGCCAACTTAGAAAATGAAGCTGAACGAGTTACGCTTTCCGGATTATCGTCTCCTTTGGCCGGAGGAGGTACCGGAGTGCTGGAAGCGTTAAGCGACGGCTGGAACGGTTCGCCGAAATATTTTCAAGTTTCGAATTAATCGATTGTCGTTTCAGCTTTACCCCGTTAGAAGTAAGCCGCTGAAAGCGGCTGCCATTGCGCAGAAAAATCGCAATGGACTTCTAACAGGGTTTACACAGCAAGCCAGCCGCCATCAACATAGAATATAGCGCCAGTAACATAACTTGCTTCTTCAGACGCGAGGAAGACAACCATGGCGGACACTTCCTCCGGTTTCCCGATTCGTTTAAGCGGCACGCGCTCTATCATTGCGTCCATTGCCTCTTTTGGTATTTGCGCGGCCTGTATCATCGGAGTATCAATTGCGCCGGGGGCAATGACATTCACATTAATCCCCAAAGGAGCCCATTCAACGGCAAGAGTTTCTGACATCCCGATAATCCCGCCTTTTGACGCGGTATAGTGCGCGCCGCCGGCGATTCCAACGCCGACCTGCCCGGAGGCAACCGAGGATATATTAATGATTCGTCCCCATTTGTTTTTTGCCATTTCTTTAGCGGCTTTTTGCGCGCATAGAAATTGACCCTTGAGGTTAATATCAATCATTTTATCCCAGTCCTCTTCGGTAAGTTCCAACGCGGGTTTTGAGAAATAAATACCCGCGTTATTTACCAAGACGTCTAATCGCCCGAATTGTTTAATCACTTCATCAAATACCTGTTCCACCTCGGCTTTGTTTGACACATCCATTTTGAAGCAAGCCGCTTGGCCGCCTTTTGATTTTATTTCCTCAACCACTGGCGCGCATTCATTGGCGTCAATGTCTGTGACGACAACCTTCGCACCCTGACCGGCCAAAGCCAAAGCATGGGTTTTGCCCATACCGCGCCGACCGCCCGTCACTATTGCCACTTTATTTGTCAGTTCAAACATATATTGATTATTTTAATCCTTTTTTAATTAAAAATCCAAAAAAAGAGGGGATTGGGGTTATGATGGAAATACAAGCAGTTTTATGCCGATGAGCAGCAGGAATGTGGCAATTATCATTCGAAATTTTTTTTGCGGTATTTTATCTGCGACGCGCTTGGCAAAATACGCCCCAAGGAATGAGGCGGGAATAAAGAGAATAAGCCCCCATAAGAAAAAATCCGAAAGCCGTATGCCTCCGGCAACATACGCGACAAGCCGAGTGGAATCAATCGCCAAACCGATCGCGCCGGCGGTGGCGATATAAACCGCTTTCGACAAATCAAAAACAGAGAGAAACGCGCCCCGTATCTCGCCGCCCACGCCGAATATCCCCGCGGAAAAACCGGAAAGAGCGCCGCCGATAGTCGCTGTTAGTGCATTTTGTTTGAATTTAAACGTTGGATTCAGAAAAAGAAAAACAACATACGCAACGAGGAAACCGCCAAGAGTTTGTGAGAGAAGCGTTCCCGAAATTGCAAAGACAAGACGGACGCCAAGAAAAGAAAAAATAACGCCGGGAACGCCAAAGAGCAAGATCAGACGCCAGCGCACTCCTTGCCGAAAAAGCGCGATTTTCCAAATGTCGCCAAACCAATGGATGATCCCAACGAGCAAAAGCGTCGGCGCGAGCGGAAAAAACAATAATAATACCGGCACCATGATAGTTGATGTGCCGAATCCTGTCAGAGTGCCAATGCCGGTGGCAAATACAGTCAATATGGCGATGTAAATAATCTCCATAAACCCATTTTACCATTTATTATCTTTTTTGCCTGCCCCGTACCCAGCTTCACCCCAGTATCGGTGTCCCCGTTTCCTTTGCATGGCAATTTGCATTATGGTAGAATACAAGAAATTTCATTAATTTAAATATTTCAATAAAATGAAACATCCGATAATATTTTTACTACTATTATTTTTTGTTTTAATAATAGGGATGGTTTTTGTTAATCCGACTTTCGCGCAGATCGCTCAAAAAGATGTCCAGGCATTGATCCAACAGCTTTTAGAACAAGTTAAATCCCTGCAAGAGCAGGTAAGCAAACTGCAGGCCGAAGTGTCCTCAACTAAAATCGAACTGGAAGCTGTCAAAACCGAGCTTAGATTCACCAAAGCTCTAAGATTGGGCGCAACCGGAGACGAAGTAAAACAGCTTCAGGAATTTCTCAAACAATTTCCCGAAATCTATCCTCAAGGGTTGGTCTCGGGTTATTTCGGACCCTTGACTGAAACCGCGGTCAGAAAATTTCAAGAAAAACAAGGGATAGAAGCCATTGGCATAGTCGGTCCCAAAACTATCGCCAAACTCAATGAACTTATTACCGAGGGAGCCGGCGCTTCTGGCGTCATACCGCCGGGACTTCTAACCGCTCCCGGAATTCAGAAGAAACTTGAAGTTTCTACTACAACGCCGTCGGTCGGAATTACTGCGCCGACTCCGGTTCAACCAGTAATCACGGCTCCAACCGGAGTATGTCTAATAAAAGATAAGTACACAGATATTCCTCCTTTTTCTATCGCCAATTTTGGCAATGGATTTGCCAAATACGCTGTCAGCGGCGTTAACACCGCTGCCGGATTAAAAACCGCTTGCACCAAATCAATCTACGATTACCTTTTTCAGAATTATTGCAAAACAACTAATAGTCCCGCCCAACGACTGGTCGCCACTTACGATAATAAAGGCATAGGAGATGCAAACAGTCTCAGTTGCGGTCTATTTGGATGCGCTTTTATTGATTGTTCGTCAATTGCCTCTTTGGTTCCAATAATCCTACCAACCACTACCCCTTCTGGCACCGTTACTGCCACTCCTGCAATATCGGCAACTCCAACGGTAACTTCGGCTACTCCTGCGATTCCTGCTCAACCCGTGGCTACCGCGACTACGACAACCGAAACTGTAACTACACTGCCGATTATTTCTAATATTCAGGTCTCAAATATCACAAGTACGTCAGCTACTATCACTTGGAATACAGACAAGCCAGCTACTAGCCAGATTTATTACGGCCTGACGACTTCTTACGGAGCAGTTACTAATCTCAATAGTACTTTAACTACCTCTCATTCCGTGAATCTTACCGGCGCTGAAATCGGCGGTTTAACTGCCGCCACCACCTATTACTTTAAAGCTTTATCCAAAGATAGCGGCGGAAACCTTGCAACAAGCGGCGGCCAATCTTTTACTACATCAGGAACAGTTTCCGGCGGTCCGGGTAATAGCAGTTTAACCGCCACAAGACTATTCCCCGGCCAATACGATAATATCAAATATAATTTAACATTGGTTGATCCGGAAGGCATCAGCGAATTTCTTATAAGTTGTGCTGGAGGTAAAATTTGCGCTCATACAGGCACTTCCTTTATATGGGGCGGCAGTCCTAAGACTGGCACTCCGCCGTGCCCCACCTCTATAACAAGCGGGACTGTTGATTTTGACCCTTCGGATTTCCCATTAGAGGGATGGATAGTTGATTGCGTAAATACAAATGTTAAGTATACTGTTCAAGCTTCAATGCCACCATTGCCAGAGTCAACCTCAAATTCCTTATCTTTCACGCCGAATTCCGTTGATAGTGGTCCAGGAAGTTGGCAAACAGCTAAATCTACTTGCAGTAATCTTGGCGCCAGATTACCGACTGTGGCCGAGCTAAGTATATTGAATCAACAAAAAACTACTTATGGTTTCCGGGAGGGTTATGCCGATTATTGGACATCGCAAGAAAGCGGAGATAGTGCATATTATGTGCATTTTGATAGTAATAATACGAATGGATTTACCAGCACAATAGACAAGGGTTTCACTTTTCTTTATTTTCGCTGCGTTAAAGATGGTACTGCAAATACCACTCCTTTTTCTTCAATTCTCGACCTTCGCGCAAAAAATCTAGCCGCCATTTTGCAAATCACCAATTCTTTAAACGAAATACTGGAAAAACTCTCGCAATTTCTGAAATAATGTTTGGTATTTAACGAAACAAAAAAACCGCTTTAGAAAAGCGGTTTTTTGACGGCTCTGCGCGCTTCACCCCGTTAGAGAACGTCGCGGCTTCAGCCGTTTGCAGCGGTTTTTCTCTAACGGGGTTCACGCATTTCGAACCCCGTAGGAGTTGCTTCGCAACCCTACGGGGCAGGCCGCAATTTGGGAAATAAAAGGCTCAATACACAACCAAAAAGCCCCCTACTGGGGGCTTTTTGGTTGTGTATGAACTTGAGACCGAAGGATTTATGGGTTTGTCTGACTTCCTGTCGCGCTTTCTTCTGCGTCAACCAATCCGTATCCGTAGAAATTGTCATGCTCTGCGGCTCCCAAATCATCCGCGGTCGCTTGAAGCGCTGCGCGTACTTCTGCCGGGTCCCACAAGCCATCTAAATCAACATCGTATGCCGTTTGCACCGCAGTTGCGAGCGCCAAAGCAACGACTCCGGCAACATGCGGCGCTGCCATAGAAGTTCCGCTGATAGTGTTGTATAGACCGTCATTCCAGGTTGAGCGAATGCTTACACCGGGAGCGGCAAGCTCTATTTCTTCACCCTCTGCGCTCCAGCTTGGAGTAGAATCGTCAACAGCGGTTGCGGCAACCGCAATCACCGAAGAATACTTTGCGGGGTAAATTACCTCGTTCGTAGAACCATCGCCATCGCCAGAGTTTCCGGCCGCGGCAACGATTACAACGCCGGCGGCATACGCGACATCAACCGCGTCATGGAGCGCCTGCACATCGGTTCCAGAGCCCAAACTCATATTTATAACCTGCATGCCGTTATTCTTCGCCCAAGTAATTCCGTCAATCACATCGCTCGTATATCCCGAGCCGTTGCGGTCAAGAACTTTCACTGCCCAAAGATACGCTTCAGGAGCTGTGCCGATAACTCCGATTTCGTTGTCGCGGGCCGCAACAATGCCGGCAACGTGCGTGCCGTGTCCATTGTCATCATCCCACTTATTTGGGTCTGCTGGTTTAACCGGCGATTTTGAAACAAAGTTCACGCCGCCTTTAAGGTTATCAACCAAATCGGCGTGGTCTTTATCAATACCGGTGTCAATGATTGCCACATTAACGCCTAACCCACGACTCGTTGCCCAAGCAAGTTCAGCGTCAACGCGATCTACGCCCCACTCAAGCACTTCTGCCGGTTGAGTAGAACCGCCACCTCCCTTGGGCGGTCTCAAAGCAAAAACCCGCGCGTCTTTTTCAACGGAGCGAACGCTTGCCAAAATACCAATATCAGACGCGGCCGCTTCATTCGGTAAAAGCACAACCGCGCCGTTTATGAGCGGAAGCTCCTTGAGTACCCGGCCGCCCATATTTTCAAGAGCGGCTCTCGCGTCCTCATTGATCGCGTGGTTGAAGGTTATGATTACCCGCTCTGGGGCTCCGGCTGCCTGCGGTGAGCCCGCCGAAACCGCTTGTGTCGCAAGTCCCCCGAATCCGGCCAGTCCAAAGACAAGAACCAAAATAATCAGGGAATTCGCGATCATTCGTAATTTTATTGTCATGATTGTAATTTAAGAGTTTAAATTACTACAAATTACTACAAAATTCGACCTTTTTTACAAAATGTAATATTACCGCTTAAATTATCACAAAAGCGAATCGCTATCAAGGGCAGAATATTAGAATGTTTACGCAGACTTCAGGGAAGCTAGCGGAGAGTGCTATCAAGAAGAATTCCGTTTGCGAAGTAAAATCCGGTTCCGCCCGACACCAGCAAGTCGTAAGTGTATCCTCCATCATAGGGTATGAGCTGCGCGGAAACAACCCGGGCGCCATTATAAATGTCGCTCTCTACAAGATCTCCCGCCGTGCGCTCGTCAATGGTGGGGTGCCCAGGAGAAACAAGAAGCGCGCGTCCGTCATCAAGTACCAACTCTGCCATTTTGTGCCCCCGCGGAACCGGAGTTTTGCTTGTCTTGATAACGATTCCCGGAACGCGCTCGCCGGATTGGTTGACGGTCCAGATCGGCGTCCATTTTTGAATTTCTTGCACCGGAATTGCGCCTTGGGGAGTATCAATCAACGTATTTTTGGCAAGACATATGGGACACGTCCGAATATATCCCTTGAGCTGGCAGAAATAGGGAGGGGGCGGTTCGCCCGGGTATCCGACGGGCGAACCGCAACCTTGTACGCATTCAAAATCTGTAGGACAGCTTTTATCGCTCGGTCCAGTGCATTGTTTCCCGATCGGACTGGTGCAGATATTTTTATTACATAAATCTCCAGAAGCACAATCCAAATCCACGCGACACTGATTGCCTTCTTTCAATTTACATCCTCCTTTTATAATAGTATGGGTGGAGACGCATGAAGGGTCAGTGCTGGGACACGCGGTGCCCACACCTTGTAATTCTTCACATATATATTGCGTCGAAGGACAATCAGAATCTTTTTGGCAGCTAATTCCCGCCGAAGAACAAGACGCAAATTCACAATTTGGGCCGGTGCGGCTCACATATGATCCATCGGGACAAAGCCTTGCTTCTTGGGTGCACGCTGCGACTTCGGCAAATATCACCGGAATCTCGAGCGCGTCATCATGTTCAGAAAGGCCGGATGGATTATCTTTGCGAAGTATAAGTGTTCCTCTATTGCTGTATGCATCTTTGTCTAACGTGAAAGTGAGCGTCGCTTCAAATGGCACAAATTCCGAGGTCATCCATTCGCCATTCGCGGTTGCGATGCTTTGCGCGATTATTCGGCCGTCCCAATCGGTCAAGATAACCGGGAAACTCGCTTCAAAAAACCAAAAACCTCGCGCTTCTCCCTTGATAGTGAGCGGATTTTGTATAACCTGATTTGGCCGCGGCGTACTAAGGCGAACAAGGTCTCTTTTTTCAAGCTCGTTTCCGATGTTTTCAGTAAATGTTTTGTCACCGTGTCGGCACTGGCGGGGATATGACTCCATTACCGGATTGCCGGCCTTAGCGCATTCTTCAAAATTGGTAATACGGAACGGTGGCGCCTCTTTCTTCGTTAGTTTCCAGGTCACACCAAACCCCACGATAATTAAAATAGCGATAATTATGAGGAGTGTCTTTTTTATAATTTTATTCGGTTGAATCAATATTTTGCTACGCTCGAACAAATTCTATCAAATTATCCTATTTTTAGGCGAAAAATCAAATAAAAACCCGCTTTCGTTGATGTTCATCCAATCTGGCTCCGCGCGCTTCACGCATTTAGAACCGCCATTTGGCAGATTCCCGGCAACATTCTTGCCCGTCCGTAGCCTTGGCGAAGGCGGGTCGCCGTTCAAGATCGTGAATTACTGGTAGAACTTGTCCTGAGCTCGTCGAAGGATTACCCCGAATTACGAGCCGTATACCCCCGTGGCGAGCGATTCACCCAGGGCCAGAGCTTCTTTGTACTACTGGTGCCAGATTCAACCCCATGTGACGACCTGTAGCAAAAAACTCCCGCGATGGGAGTTTCTTACGCATGATCACACGCTTTGTCGTTCACGGCTCAAGGCGTAAAAGACAACGCCCGTCCATATTGAAATAAGACCGAACAATAAAATTATGCCAGAAAAGATATAAGTTAAAACTCCCAAATGCAATGCGGTGATGAGCGTTGTCGCCGTTATCCAAATATCACGAGCGGTATTTGCCACCATAATAGGATTACCTTCTGCGTCCAAGACCGGTTTCCCGTTGTCATCTAATTTCGGTATTTGGCGAGGCATTTCGGAAAATGTTTTACCGTCTGTCATTCGCAAAGTGTGTTCTCTAATTATATCCGCCTGTGCTTTAAGCGTAAGCGGTCCGCGGACGGGTTTTTCTGGAATAGCGGAATCTTTCGGGGTTACGATTTTTTCTTCGGATACATTTTTATATGTAAAATAAATGCCCCAGATACCGCCTGCCACCAAAACAATGCCGGCTAAAACAGCCAATATTGATGAAGCGATAAGTAATTTTTTCATAATAATTTTTTACTCGTTATCCGAACACCAAAACCTTGTCCGATTCCTCAATCATTTTTACTAAGTCCTTCATGGTCGTGATCGGGCAAATTTTACTCTCGGATTTTGAGCGGACTTTGAGACAGGTCTCGCAGGCGAGAATAATGCCCTTGAGGTCTTTGAACTCCTGAATTTTCTTGGAAATGTCAAATTGTTCGGAATCGGGAATATCTTCCGCTTCCACACCCTCATTCATAAGATTTATTTGCACAAGATGTCTTTCCTTGAGCGCGGCGATTCCTAAACGAAAAGTATTCCAGATATGTTCTGGCTTGTTGGATTGTAAAATAATGCCGATTTTCATAATCGCTAACTTAATCCTTTTTTCTTCTCTTCAAATTCCTTTTTATCAATTTCGCCTTTTGCATACCGCTCTTTTAGAATCTCAAGCGCGGATTTTTCGTGGTCACGAGTTCCCCGGGATTGGCTAGCGAGCCATTTAGTAAGCGCGACAATGCCCGCGATTATCACTACCCACCAGAGGATCATAAAAATCCAGCCGAAAGAACCAAAAGGCTCGAATCCCAAATTCATCATATTGTTTGTTGAATTATTATTGCCAAAGGGAGACGACCACCCTCCCCACATCATGTTCATCATCGGCATCCAGCCGCCGCTGATTGCCGGAAATGATGCCGATGTATCGCAACCGGATAGTCGCTTACCCATGACAATATGGATTTGCTCCTCGCCGTCTTCGCCATGCGCTTGAATCATCATGGCGTTCATTGCGGCGTGCGACTCACCGGCCATCTGTCCCATAAAGTATTCTCCAAGCACTCCGTACTGCTCATCGTTTAGATCGGCACAAGCGACTTCTTTTGCTTGAAGTTTGTCCCAAAGCTCCTTGCCCTCTTTTTCTTCACGGGCGGTATGCTCAACGACTTCTTCCCAATCCACCGTAGAATTGGAAAAACTGCCCATCATTTGAGCATTTGCCATGCCAGCGGCAACAAAGGTTAATCCAAAAACAGAGATTATAGCTAAAAGTTTTTTCACGCTTTTATTGTAGCGAATTTTTATCAACTTGAACAGCTTAATGTACGAATTGCTTTTCACCGCACCCTTCGCCCTTTCGGGCAAATCCACCGCACCCCAGTAGCAGAGCAAAGTCCCGACGAAGTCGAGGATCCTCGATTGAATCGGGACTCGCTACGGGGCAGGCATAAAACTCATGTTCATCTCCGCCCTCCATCGCTAAAGCTTCGGCGTGCAGGCATTTCTTGCATCGCCAGTAAATTTCCTTTTTGGTTTTAGTTTTTGTGGTCATTTTTCGCTTTATTTTTTAATTGGTTTTTCTACTCTCTCAACCATAAAACGCACTGTTTCATTCATGTTGGTTGGCTCAATGGAAATTGAGGGGTGGCGATTCTGAAAAACTCTAAAAATTTCATCGGCAAATGCTTGTCCGACATTCGACACACGATCAAAGTCGAGGATAATTTTTTTGAATTTCTCCAAACCAACCAGTACCCGGCGCGCCTGCGATCGAGATACATACACCGTGCCCATAGTAAACAACCGAATGTGAATTTCGGTTTTATCAAAAGCATAACTGCCGGGCCTCGATTGGTATTTCTCAAAAACTTTATTCAAATGCCGCGCGCTATCACGAGTAATAGTAAAGGTAACTTTCGTGCCGCGATTACTCCGTCCATCTTTCTGGAAAAAAATGTCAGGGATTGTGTTATCAACAATCATCCGAAATCCAAAACTTTCTAATACAAAGCGATCCGCTGCTTTTGAGGTAAAAAATATACCTTCTCCGGTATGAGCTTTGGGATCAGTGGTAATTTTACCTTTCAATAAATCCTGCATCGCCTCAAACTCTGATTTGAGACGGCGTTTTTGCATCACATTCCGGAAAACACCAATACCAAAATCGTTAACCACAAAGCGGATTATACCGCCATTTGATTCCATATCAACTTCAACAGTTTTGGATCGTGAGTGTTCAATGGCGTTATTCAGTATTTCAGAAAACGCATAGTGTATAATACTTCGCACATTTTCCGGCGCGCTCCTAAACGCGGGAAATGTTGAAGAAAGATCGTCAAACACTTCATGTTCTTTAATACTTTTGTTTTTAAGGCGGCGGCGCACGGCCGTTGGGCCAACTTCGTCAATAAATTCCGGCAAGGAGTAGAATGACGCCCTCGTTTTTCCGAACTTAATTATCTCGCCGGCATTAGTCATAATGCGGAGTACATGGCTTGCGTATTGACGAGTAAAACCAAAATGTCGGGCTATTTCAGTAGAGGTGGCCCGTTTCTTGGTTATAAGAAAATCCTTTATTTTTTGACGTATATCCATACCGTTATAATCTATATCCTACTATATTAATTGTCAAGTGGTTGTATATAATTGTCAACCATATTGTAAACCGAGAGATTCTCTCCACCCTCGGTTCGAACCTCTCCCTAATGGACAAAAAGTTAAGTATCTCTTTAGAAAATTCACTTGTGCCGATGAAAACCGTCTCACTCGTGTCCAACCAAGTGATTGCAAAGGTTCGAATCGCCGAAAGAGCCCGTGGATAAAGGAAAAACACCAGCTTTCGCTGATGTTAATCCTATCTGGCTCCCGAATTAAAACCCTCGCAAACTTTTGAAATTATTTTGCCGAATCTGATACACAAATCCAAAAAGCGAAATCTGAAATGATGCGCCCCGCCACTATTTTTCTGGGGCAAAGGAGGCGGGGCGATGGACTCGCCCGCG
>Ga0209541_10005588_pt1 | contig 21882 bp, 21 predicted proteins | sample RifCSPlowO2_01_FD_184027 | JGI IMG/M metagenome (GOLD analysis project Ga0209541, IMG submission 184027) | Groundwater microbial communities from Rifle, Colorado - Rifle CSP2_plank lowO2_0.1 (SPAdes) (version 2) | ecosystem: Environmental > Aquatic > Deep subsurface > Groundwater | place...
AGCATTAAAAAGACTCTTTGGAAGTACTGTCAAGTCTCACAAAATGCCAATGATCAACGCAGAAATGTTTTGTAGGCTAATAGCCTACAACATAGAGGCTATTTTGAAAGAGACTTTCTACTAAGCCTCTTGAGCAGTATACTAATCAAAAACAGATCTCACTCTCTCATTTATTATCTATCATATTCTCTTTTCTTAGCTTCAAATCTGCTTTAAATGTGCTTCAGATCTGCATACGATCTACCACTGATAGAACAATCTAACCTAATCTAAATCCTCAAATCTTCAAGCTGGTGATCTTACTGACACCATCAAGCATGCTTACTCCAAATAAGGTATCTGCTTCAGAAATAACGGCATCATTGTGGGAGATCAAGATATATTGCGCGCGGGAAGAATAATTTCGGATAAGTTGAGACAGAGTTTCGGCATTCTTCTTGTCTAATGCAGCATCGATCTCGTCTAAGATGTAAAAGGAAGCGGGCTGATACTCTTGGATAGCGAAAATAAACGATAAGGCAGTTAGCGTTTTCTCTCCTCCAGAGAGGGATTTAAGATCCATAAACCTATTGCCAGAAAGCCTGACTTTAATGCTTAATCCGTCGTCAAAGGGCTTCTCTTGATTATCTAACTGCAAGTGAGCTTTGCCTTTTGTAAATAAGGTGTTAAAGATCTTCTGGAAATTCTCGTTTGCTCTTTCAAACGTCTTCATGAAATGCTCTTTTTTCCTTGTTTCAATCTCGTTCATCATCGTCAAGACATCAGTCTTTTCCTTCTCCAAGCTCTCTTTCTTCTCCACCAGCTTATTGAATTCTTTTTCTATCTCTTCATACACTTCCAAAGCCTTCAAGTTGACGGCAGACATCTGAGAAAGAATCTGCTCGGCCTTCTTGATCTCTGATTCCAATTGATCCAGAGTCTTATTTTTGAGGATGGTAGCGTTCTTATAGCGGTTAAATTCTTCTTGCAAACCAGCCAATTTCGCCTTGACTTCGGCATTCCTTAAAGAAGTAAGGTTCATCTCCCTCTCCATAGTACGCATCTTTTCCCGCTCTTTCTCGATCTCATGCTCATGCTTATTCATGGCATTGCTTAATTTCTCCCGTTCGTTGAACAAGCCATGATATTTTGAATAAAATTCCTTGCTCTCTTTCTCTTTTTCAGCAAGATCTTTCTCTCTCTTCCCGATGCTGACCATCAAGTTGCCGATTTCCAGATTAAACTCCTTCTCTTCCTTGTCATGCTGCTTCATGATCTCTCTGATTTTCTCCCGCTCCGGAGCGATGATGCCTTGCGCTTCCGTCAATGCAGATTTCATATCTCCTTCCAGGCGCAGAAGGTCTTCCCGGCATTGCCGCTTCGAGTCTTCAAAGGCGCTAAGCTGAGCCAGCAAGCGAGGATTTCGTAATTCGCTTACTTGAGAGCGGAGCATCTGTTTTTTTGATTTTAGATCAGCTAAATCTTTGTTTAATGAAGATACTGTTTTCTGCAAGTCCTGCAGCTTGCTGTCGGTTCCCTTCAATTTCTCCTGCAATTCTTGCTTATATTCTTGGGTAGCTTTAAGGTCATCAGTATCTAAGTGAAGAATCTTCTCCAGCTTGATGATCTCTCCTTCCAGCTCTGCCTTCTGGTTCCTTAACGAGGAAATTTCCTGCTCATTGGCATCTCGTGTTGTCTGCAAGGAAGAGATGACATTTTGCGCGTCATTGATCTGCTTCTCCATCTTTTCCAGCCTTTCCAGCGATTCTTCTTCCTGGAAACCAATGGCAGATTTCTTGAAGAAGCCGCCTCTCATAACCCCGCTGCCTTCCGTAGTACTTCCGTCTAAGGTAGCCATCTTTATCCTGCCGATGCCCACTTTCCTGGCGATATCTAAATTTTCAACGATTAAGGTATTGCCAAAAACATAGGAGAATGCTTTCTTGAACTGCGGCTTAAAGTTGATGAGCTGGAGGGCAAAGTCATGTACCCCTTCCTGCTTCAATAATCTCTTATCTTCATCGCTGATGTCAGCAGCTTTGATCTTATTCAAGGGGATGAAGGCCGCCGAGCCAAGCTTCTCTGACTTTAAGTAACTGATACATTCCGCAGCAGTCTTGTCATCATCAACGATGAGATGCTGCATCTTGCTTCCCGCTGCCCTTTCCAAAGGCAAAGCATACTGCTTCTTCGCCTGTCCTAATTCTGCAACCGTCCCATAAACACCCTTAAATTTCTTCTTGTTGCTTAAAATACTCTTGATGGCCAAATTGCTGTCTAATCCTGCCTGGAATGATGCGGATTTCGCGTTCAATTCGATCTGTCTTTGTTGCAGATCTTGAAATGTCTTGCGGGCATTCGCCATCTGAGCGGCAAAACTGCTGTCTTGGTCAAGAAGATGATTTAACCTTAAGGTAGCATCTTTAAACTGCGTCTTCATCTTCTGAAGTTTCGTCAGCTGCTCTTTGTTTTCTTTCTCTACTTCCTTGACTTTGACTATTTTTTCATCTAGTGTCTGCAACTGAAATTCAAGCTTGTCTTTTTCCCGAAGGAGTTCCTGCTGCAGCTGCCGCAAGGCTTGAGCTTCCTCCTGCTTCTGATCGATCAATTTATCTTTCCCTTCAATATCCTGTTCCAATTCCTGAGAAGTTTCAATCTTATTTTTTTTCTTAAATTCGAGAATCTTTCCTTCTACATCCTGTAGCTCTTTCTGTTTCTGGCTAAGCTTCTGCTGCAATTCTTTTTGGATGTTGGAAGATGAAGCAGCTTTTCCCTCTAAATCATGAAGCTCCTGAGAAAATTGGTCCTTTCTCTGCTTAATCTTGTTGATCTCGTCTTTCAACGTAGAGATCCTCGTCTTCTCTTTCGCCAATTCCACTTTCAGATCTTCCAGATCACGGTGAACTTTCAGCTGTTCTTTCTCTCCTTTCTTCTCAATCTCTTTGTTGATCTCCGTAATGTTTACTCTGCAGGACTCCATGTCCTTCTTCAAGTCAGCAATAGTTTTTTCAGATGTAGAAATCTTCTCCTGGCTTTGCTTGATCTCTTCATCATACTTTGCCCTGATCTTGTCACGGTCGGTGATCTGCAAATGCAGAAATGTAGCTTTATGGCTGTCGATAGTATCCTTAACTTCCTTATACTGCATCGCCTGATCGCGGTCTTTTTTCAATTCCCGCAGATGGACACGGCGCTCCTTCAGGATAATTTCAGCGTTATTCAATTTCTCTTCAACTTTCGTAAGCTCTAAGGTAGCCTTATGCTTCTTATCTTCATATGCAGAAACATCGCTGATCTCTTCGATGACTTGTCTTCTCTCGAGGGAAGACATATCTACAAAATGAGTGATGTCTCCCTGCAAGATGATATTATACCCGTTGGGGTTAATTTTAGCAAATGCCAGCAGATCAATAACTTCCGACCTTGTTTTTTTCTTGCCGTTAATACGGTATGTACTGTTTCCGTCAGCAGAAATTGTCCTATTGATGACCATCTCGGGAGCATCTTCCGGAAAGATCTTAGAAGTGTTGTCAAAAGCGATCTCGACATAAGCCTTGGAAGCAGGAGTCTTTGCTTTTCCACCGTTGAAGATAAGATTTGCTGCTTTCTCCGCACGCATCGATTTTGCGGAAATTCTTCCTAGAACGAAACATAAGGCATCTCCTACGTTACTTTTTCCAGATCCATTAGGGCCAAGAATACAGTTAAATTTGTTGTCAAAGGGGATATCGGTCTTTTGGGCAAAACTCTTGAATCCATGGATCGTTATCCGGTTTATTTTGGTCATGTCATCCCACTCTTTATAGATAGGGAAAGGTTTTATTTTCCATTTATAAAGGTTATTGTTGTCGAGGCTAAGCAGAATGTAGTTGAGGCGCAATGGTTTGAATGAACAGGATTTCTGATTAGAAACTCTTCATCCATACAAAAACCAGAAATGTTTAAATATTAGATATAATATCTAACTATTATGATCACGAAAACCACACTTAAAAGTTGGGGAAGTTCTTTGGGAGTAGTTGTGCCTAAACATGTAGTCCATGCAGAACATCTCCATGAAGGGGAGGAAGTAATAATAGAGATACGAAAGAAACATTCTGTAAAAGAGGTATTTGGCAGTTTAAAAGATTGGAAGATTGACTCTCAAAAGATGAAGGATGAAGCCAGAAAAGAGTGGGCGAGATGAGAAAAAAAACGCCGGAAGCGACGGGGTATTGAACAGATGAAATTTTTTTGTGATACCTATGCGATGGTAGAGATCATAAAAGGAAATAAATCTTATCAGCCTTATCTTGAACAGGAACTGCATACGAATATCTTAAACCTCTATGAATTATTTTATATTCTGCTCAAAGAATATGATGAGATAACTGCAAAAGAGTATTTTTACGAATTTGTCTCATTTATGTTACCCATTGAAGACCATTACCTATTTGCCGCTGCTTCATTTAAGCTAAAATTCCAAAAGAAGAATGTTTCGTATGCCGATGCATTAGGATATGCGATGGCAGAAAACAAAAATATGCGATTTCTCACAGGGGATAAAGAATTTAAAGATATGGATAATGTAGAGTTTGTAAAATGAGTAAAGGTTATCCCCCATTTAATACAGCAGCATACTTCCCATTCTCCATATAGTTCGCAGCTTTGTCATCATGGCACTATCTTCTCCCCTTCCCTCTGCTTCTTCCCGATCTTATGCGCCAGATGTAACGGTTCCGGCATCTTATGAGGAAAGCTCAGGGAATTCTTGACGATATTTAAGCATGATCCTAAAGACATCAGATGGCCGGGAGAGATATACGACGGCTTAGCGTGTTCTCTGGTTATTACTTCAAAACCAAGAATTTCCGGACCAACAAACACTTTTCCCTGTTCTATCCTGCCCAAAAGCAGCTTCTCCGTCATGCCGATCGTCGGCTTGTTCAACACTAAACCCAAATGAGAAGCTATCCCTATCTTTCGTGGATGGATGATCCCTTCGCCTTTCACCAGCAAAACGTCTGGCTCTTGCTCCAAGAGATTATATGCTTCCACCATCGCCGGCATTTCCCGATAGGCAGAAAATCCCGGGATGAAAGGAAGAGGATCTGGCAAGAGATATGTTTTCTTTTCCATAAATTTCAGAGAAGGATATTCACAAACGACAACACAAGCCAGGACATTATTTCCAACGACGACACATTCCACTCCCCCGATAGTCTTGACTCTATCAAAACCATCCTGCAGGATGATCTTTTGCGCCATTCTCAGCTGCTCTTTTTTTAGTTCAAACGTGTCCATGAGGCTCACCTTTTTTGTCATACTGTCAAGAAATGTTTTCTTTATAAACTTTTTGTTTTTAAACTACCTAATAGTAGTTACATAACTACCATAAAATATAAATACGCTCTGGGTCTTTGGAGAAGTAAGAATAGTAACGATTTTGATGCAGAGCAAAATATTTTCCATCGGACTGTTCTTAAAAAAGGTGACAGATGATACTAAGAGAACAAGATAAGCATTTTTTATGGTCATTGTTTGTAGCTATCGGCGTCATCTTTGTCTGGAAAGGGTTGTGGGAAGGGCTTTATGAGATTCCGTATTTAGGAGATTCTTGGGTAGCTTTATCTTTAGGGTTAAGCATGCTGACGTTTTCAGGATTGATCTTCAAGGAGTTCGACCCTTTAGGCAACCTCGACAAGTCTATCAAGAAAATGCTAAGGATTGTCGTCAGCCACCCCCATCGGCAGCAGTTCAAGCTGAAGTATCATGATGAGCACTTGAAGAAAGATATCTTCATCAATGCTTCAGAGATCACCGCGATCGAAAAGCAAAGCATCATCTTAAAGAGGGGTAAAGGAGTTAAGCAGGAGTTTTTTATCCCTGGTCATCGGGTAACAGAAATTGTCCACCAGGGCAAGACTTTTTGGAGACTATGATAGATCTACAACGAATATTCACCAAGTACTTTTGGTCATTGTTTGGAGTGGTAGGAGTAGTTCTCTTCTGGGCGGGGATATGGGATGGACTTGGCTCTTTGCCGTACATAAGCAACTACTGGGTAAGCCTTATTGTGGGAATAGCGATGCTAGGGTCGTCAGGATTATTTGTAAAACAGTTCGGAGCAGAAGATGCGGGAAATAAACAGTTATTGCTGCTGCATCACGTCAGCAAACACCCTTTCAAGCACCAATTTAACATCAACTATTATGATAAGATCAAGCGAAAGCATCTTCAGGTGAATGCTTCCAATTTAGCGAAGATAGAGCATGATTCTTTCTTAGTCATGAGAGATAAGAGCGGCGAAACATTCATCCCAATCCATAGGGTAAAAAGTGTTTTCCACAAAAATAAGGAAATACACAGCATCCAGCATTTGAAACAGCATTTAAAGCAACAGAACAACAGAAAATGATATCGCTAAAAAAACTGTATAGTCAGGGGAGAAATAAAAAAGGTGTTACGCCGATCATGGCTAGCGTCATGCTTCTTTCGTTTGCCGTAGCAGTGGGTGTCGTCGTTATGAGCATGGGAAGAGCAGAAGTGGAAGAAGAAGCCGTCTGCCCTATTGAAGTGGGCTTACTGTTTGCGGAAATTTCTGGGAGAAGTGATTATTGCTACGATGGAACTCACTTGCGGTTTACGGTAGAGAATGGAGTGAACGTCAATGTGGAAGGGCTTATTATTAATATTATCGGCATGGAGAAGGCAGAGACGATAGAACTAGATGATGCCAAGCTGGGAAAGGCGGGAAGTTACGTCGGAAAAATACCTTTTCCTGCTGAAGCCGGGCAGATCAGGCAATTGAAGATATCACCGAAAGTTCCTCTGAAAGGTGTTGTAGAGATCTGTCCAGACCAAGCTCTTATTGTGGAAGAAGTGCCTAGTTGTTAAAGGGTTTGATCCTCCTCATTTCAGTTTCACTTTAATTCTGAAAGGATAAGTTCCTTTAACTCGTCGGGATGATCATACTTGACAAATTTTCCTTTGGGATAAAGAACAGCAACAGAATGGTCTGGATTACAGAAGCCTAAGCATTGCGCCTTGGTGCAGTAGACTATTCCGGCTAAGCCCTGGCTGACTAACCAGCGCTTCAACTCTTTGACATCTTCCGGCTTAATCCGTGGACCGCAGCTAGGCGTAGGATGATCTTTCGGCCGCTCGTTGACGCAGACAAAGAGATGCAGCTTTGGTTTTGGAAAGTGTATTTCTTGCATGGAAAAAAACGCCACCGCCCAGACTTTCAAAGATTCCCAAACCTTATGAGCGGGAATGCGAATGACCGCGAATCCCCCTACCAGATCTGGGAGATCTGTTTGAACTGGGAATCCCAGAGGGACTGGTTCGCTTGACAGGCTTTACGCCCGTTGTTTGATGATATCTTTATCAAAGATATTTCAAGACCAGCGCAATACCAGGTTATGCGACGGTGGCTTGAAAAGCAAAGAAGCCCAATTCTTTATAAATATTCTTGTGAAGCTCAGAAAAATGTTGATAGACACCTGATACGTGTCGAAAAAACATAAATCTTTTAAAGGGTCATTTGGTTGAAAAAAAGGAACAGAAAATGGATATTCCAGTAGTATGTTCAGGTGTTGGTGAAAAAAAGTGGATGACCATCGCGAAAGTGTCTTAGATAGTGCTTATAATCACGTAGTTCTTGATCCTTCTAGGGATGTAGTAACAAAAACGTTTCGTCAAGGAGATGTCGTTTCAAGGTATGAGAATGAACTGGCTGCGCTTCAGGAAGTTCCCTCTTATTCAAGAAGATGTAGAGTACCTACAGTATTAGCAAGTGGTGTTAATGGTCAACCTTGGATCAAGATGAGATATCTCCCAGCAAAAGGGACGTTAGCTGATCTTCTGGAACAAGAAGGAGTTCAGGGGATTAGGGACAATGTAGCAAGCTATCTCCACTTTATGGGAGAGGTACATCATTCCACCAATGGCACACAAGCTATTCCGGAAGGTTTAGCACAGCGTATCGCCAGTTATCTGGAGAAGTATAGTGAACATATTGAGCCGGACCTTCAGGGACGTGTAGAGCAGGTTTCAACAACATTGCCAGAGATGGCTATTGCTCGAGTCCATCAAGATTTCAAACTAAAAAATATGCTTTATGATGGAGAAGGACCAGCGGGATTACTGGATTGGGAGCATTATGGTGATGGAGCCATGGTCTATGATCCAGCTACGCTCTTAGTCAATACCTTGATCCACCTGTATGCCGCTGACCGCCTTCCTGAAGCTGACCAACTCGAGGAGATGTTCACCGATTATCTTGCCAATCATGGCCCGGAAACTCTCCATCAGGTGTATATTGCTGCAGTTGCCAGAACATTGGTTGAATTCTCACCAGTTGTCAAGCGCCAAGAACTTGGCAAGCGGGAAGATCATCGCCCATTCATGAATAGGCTATTACGGCTGACCTTAGATTATGCCGAGCAGCCAAGAGAACTGCGACAATTTCTGGGTGATGCTTCTCGGTTGGAAAGGAACGGTTCATGAAAGAGAAGATCATAAAAGATATCTTTGAATTGATTAAGAGAGTAGGAGTCAAGAGTGATACACTCATCAGGAAAAATCAAGATTCTATCTTATCCTCATCCAATGAGCATGGAGATGTTCAAACGAGATTCGACCTTGAAGTCAATCAATTAATTATTGATGAGTTCACTCGACAAAAGCTTGTTAAGAGACTATATTCCGAAGAACTTGAGCAAGCAATTCTCTTTGAGAATTCTCCATCAAATCTGGAAGTATTTGTTGATCCCCTAGATGGGTCAAAGAATGTCCTAGTCAATGGAGGGGTAGGAACAATATTTACGATTGTTCATGGAGAGGATGTTTTGGCAGCAGCGTATATTTACTATGGGTTACAGACGATTCTCCTCCTTGCTTATCAGGAAGTTGTTGAATATTCTCTTCAGCAAGGAGAGTTTGTATTGAAGAAAAAGCATGAGCTATTGCCAAAAGGAAATGTTCTCATCTTGGGGGGATATCATAATAATTACCATCAGAAAGAGTTGAATATTCTAAATCAGCTGCTTTCAACACGGCCGGCAATTTTTTACAATCATGCTTTTATTGTCAATCTGCATCAGCTGATAACCACCGGAGGAATTTATATTTATCCTCAAACAAAAGCCTATCCTTCTGGCAAACTGAGGTTATGTTATGAGGCTAAAGCGGCTGCATTTATTATCGAGAAAATGGGAGGACTAGCAACTGACGGGGAAAATAGAATTCTAGATAAAAAAAATAAGCAGCAAGACAAAACTCCCCTGTTTTTAGGGGATAAAAAAATTCTCCAAAGCCTTTTCATCTAGATATTTCTTTTACTTCAACCGTATCACTTCAAGATTCTTCGGTGCAACCGTCTCGATCCTGAACTGCTTGTGGATCGATGATGCCAGATCTAAACATCTGGACGATTCACCGTGAATGATGATGATCTTCCTCGGCTGAGGATTGCAGCGCTTGACAAAATTCATCAGCTGCCTTCTATCAGAGTGATTCGTAATCTCGATCCGATGAACTTCCAGATTGACCTTGAAATGTTCCTGCTTATTGCCATTCCTCAAGGCAATTTCTTTTTCCCCTTCCCTGATCCGATGCCCTAGACTACCAGGAGGCTGGTAACAAGAAAACACTAACGAATGGCGCTTGTCTTCCGCAAATGCTTTGAAATATTCTACGGATGGACCACCTTGCATCATCCCTGATGTTGCCAAGACCAAGCAGGATCCTTCTTCTAAAATGACTTGCTGCCGCTCTTTATTAGAACCGACTCGCTTAAACACTTCTGACAAGAAAGGATTATTCTCCTTATGAAAAATCTGCTGGCGAATGTTCCTATTCAAGAATTCAGGATAGGCCGTATGGATAGCAGTGATGTCCCACAGCATCCCATCTAAGTAAATCGGCTTGTTGGGAACTTTCCCTTCTCTCATCAGCCTCTCCATGATGATCATCACTTCCTGCGCTCTTCCTGAACCAAGGACAGGCATCAGCACTTTTCCTCCCCTGGCAAAAGTATCGGTGATCGTCTTGACCATATAGGCATCAGCTTCTTCTTCTGCCATGTTATTGTCTTTCCCCCCATACGTCGATTCCGTGATCAGCGTTTCAACTCTGGGGAACTGAGTGTTCGCAGGCTCCAGAACATTCGTGCGGGCATATTTCAAGTCGCCAGTATATACTAAGTTATGAAGCCCATTGCCTATGTTGAAATGAATCAAAGAACTACCTATCACGTGCCCGGCATTATAGAATGTTATCCTTACATCGGGAGTGATATCGGAAACTTCATCATATTCCAGGCAGATCGTATGCAATACGACGCTCCTCACATCTTCACTGGTGTAAATAGGCTCTTTTCCTTCATTACGCTGGACTTTGACCATATCTAACTGCAACAATGACATGACATCCCTTGTCGGCAAGGTACAATAAACAGGGCCCTTATACCCAAACTTAAACAGGTAAGGGATCAAGCCGCAATGGTCTAAGTGTGAATGAGAAACAACGACAGCATCTATCTCGGAGATGTTAAATTCCGGGGCATCCAAGAAAGGATATTGCTCAGAGCCTTCATCTTGTCCTGGATCTATGCCACAATCAATCAGAACTCGTGATTCTGGAGTCTGCAGTAAAAAACAGCTTCTTCCTACCTGTCTGCTTGCTCCCAAAAATGATAAGCGTATCCATTCATGCTTTTTCTCTCGTATCCAGCCATCATAGATTCTATGTCCCACTCTGTCCAGAAATTTTTTGCGGTAATCGGCATTTTCATATAATACGGACCTAATGGATTCAATAAGCTTAGAGCGGATAGGCGGCAAACGATGGATCAAAGGAACCCATAATGTTCTGGAGCGGATCTCTTTAAGGATTTCCCCTTGCTTGCCGATGACTAATCCCGGCTTGTCGGCGTGAATGATCAGCTGTGATCGGGGAGCATCAAAAATGAATTCCTGCGCTCCCGCTTCTTCAGGAATAAGTTCTTTGATCAACTTTTCTGCTTTCTCCATCTCCATGCAGATAGAAGGATCAGGACGAACCTCAATCCGTTTCTTAAACGTCTGCACGGCATTCCTGATCGTGCCTTGGTTGTCTAAAAAATAATCTTTGTCTTTGGTATATAATACAATATTTGCCCCTTCAAAGGCCGCATCAGAAATTTTGCCTTCCGGCAGGATCTTCATGATTTCTTTTAAAATATCTGGCATAATTCTTCCTCCATATGACCATAAAAACACATTCAAGAATAGCTTATCCCCCTCTTAAGAGTTATAAGCTAACTTCTATTTCCTTATGAAAAACTTTCTTAATCTCGTCGCTCTTCACCACAACAACATCGATCCCATTTCCTGAACAGCTGTCTCGCTGTAATGCCGTGCTTATGGCTTTCGTCACTAATTTAACACCTTCTTCTGTAGTGATAGCAGAGTGATATTGTGTCTCCAATACACCTAGAGCGAAAACACTTCCTGAACCGGATGAAACGAAATCTTTGATCTTGGTTACGCTACCATCGGGGAATAAATCATACAGATGGACCCCTAGATTGTCTCTTCCTGCCAACAGGAAATGAGCGATGCTCATCAGCATGGTTGGGCGCCGGATATTTGAAAACAAAATTCCTCCCAAGAGGTTTGCTGCTTCTTTAGCGCTTGGCCTCTTATTGGTGCGCATCTCTTTCAATTTTAATTCTGCCTTGACCAGCTTAATGACTAATTGGGCATCAGACACGCCCCCAGCGATGGTGACTGCAAAATCATCAGTAAGGATATGAACCTTATCAGCGCGCTTGTCGACGATCATGTTTCCGGCAGTAGCCCTTTTGTCTGCTGCCAGCACGATACCGTCTTTACAAACGATACCAACCGTAGTTGTACCTGTCTTTAATTGTTCTTCCATGTGAACTCCTTGCAGAATACTTGAGCATCTATCATTCTCTGGACAGGGAAAAAGTGTTGTTGTTTTTAAATATTTCTGTTTTTTGGGGTTTTAGGTGGAGATATGAGGGTGAAAACTGGGGCTCGTGGTTAGAGGTATCAATCTCCACCCTCAAAAGGCCTCTTATAACAGTATAAACTGCCATGATGAAAGGGCATGTAGTCCAGCTATCTTATCGTAGCTGGGACAAAGATAAGAAAAAAGAAAATAGTATAAAAAGATTATGGTGATTTATACTGAGCAAGAACTCCAAGATGCTGTTCTGCTCTTTCAGCTGTATAACCTAGATGTTCTGTCAATAACTTTCTGACATAGTCTTCAGGAACCATTCTCCTATCAGGTCTTGGTACTTCTTGAGCAACTTTAACTTCAAGCGGCAAAGGAGCTACAATTTTCGCGCGCCCCTCTAACGCCTCCGGCGTTACCCCGACTGAACGACCATAGCCATTAAGGCGATCATACACTCCATTGTTAAGATTGCTAAGGTAAACCACACGACCGCCCATTGCTGAATAACTATCGTTATGAGCACCAAACTGTGTCCAGCCTAATTCTTGAGCAACATCAAGAACTGCTCCTGCTCTGGCTACTCCTCCAAAATCAATAGCTAAATCTTGATTCCTTCTCTGAAGAGAAATATCTTTATATCCTGAACCTTGCAATCGAGCTTCATCAGAAGTTCTTAATACGACATATCCTGGCATATTTGCTAAGAAATCTGCTCTTGCGGATTCATCAGCAAATGCTCCAAAATTCTTGAAAACATAAACGGAACCACCTTGTAAAAATCCCATCTGTTGCAAAGCATTTGCATCTCCTGATTTTACAGCATCTAAGAAGGCATTCACTTCTTTCTGATCTAAAGGTATAGCATTAGAATCGGTAAGTCTTTTTCCATTTCTTCCCAAAACCGCATCTCTGATTCGCTGATGATCATTTACAAACAGACCGCCATTTTGGAATTTCGCAACATATGATTGCCCTTTCTCTCCTAAAATTCCTTTCTTATCAACAACGGTATCAACCTCAGCTAATCCATCATGAAATTCTGTCCAAACCGGTTCTTGTAACGCTAATTGGATATTTCCTTGAGCTTGGGCATCGCGTCCGGCTGCTACTCTTCCTTCACCCAGCAAATAGATAGGAATATGCACTAAACCTGATTCTTGAACGGCTTGAATTCCATCTGCTAATCCAGTTGTACCAGTCCTATAAAATGGAGTTCCTCGTACTTCGAGAACTTTTCCTTCGTTATCAAGACCTTTTCCAAGTAAAATAGTCGCTTCTGACATTGTTCATCACCATTATTCCGTTTTAGCAGATATAATCAAGGGTCATTTATAAATGTTTCGTTACTTATAAGTAACACTCATATGTCCTATGAAATCCCCCAACAACTTGAATATTCTCCAACCACTTTTTTGGACGCCAGTAAATAGCGTGAAATAATCTCTAGTTAATAATATTAACATAAAAATATAACAATATTAACTTATTAATATTAACTCGCGAAAAGTTTATAAGTAATATTAATAAGATAATATTATCATGTCCAGAGAATTTTATGATAGGGCTAGTGAATTACTTCTGCTTACGGAGAAGTATGAACATCTAACTGAAGGTGTTTTATTAGTCATGTATGGTAGAAGAAGAGTTGGAAAAACAGAGCTGATTAAAGAATTTATGGGTGGATTGCAGCAAAAAGATAAGTTTTACTTTTATGTTGATATCAATGGAAAACAAGAGACTTTGAACTCTCTTTCTGCAGCAGTTCAAGAGCAATTAGGAGAAACGATTATCTTTAAGGAGTTTAATGATTTTTTTGACTATCTTCAGGAGAAATCAAAATCTAGCAAATTCTTGCTAGTTATGGATGAATTCCAACGTTTTTCAGATACCGCTCCTGAATTTATTACTAAACTTCAAAACTATTGGGACTCTACATTAAGGCATAATAAGCTGATGATAATTTTGGTCGGTTCGTCCATAGGAATGATGCAGAGAATAACTGAAAGCAGAACCGGAGCGCTTCATGGCAGAGCTGTAAGGATAAAAATATCTCCTTTTAGGTACATTGATTTTAGGTTGATGTTCAAAGAGCTAAATGAAAGTGAAAAAATTGAACGTTGGGCTATATTTGGCGGAACTCCTTATTACTTAAGCAAGACTAAGAAATTTAATAATAATCTTTTGGCCATTTCAGAATTAGTATTAAAAAAAGGGGGTGAGTTAGCCGAAGAACCTCGTACTTTGATGGAATCAGAGAATGTCCGTGTTTATGTACAATATAATTCCATCCTGCATTCCCTTGCCTCTGGCAAAGAAACTTTAAAAGAAATGAGTGACTTTACTAAGATCATCCTTACCACCCTTCCAGCCTATGTCCAGCGGCTAGATGAACTATTAGATTTGGTGACAAAATATGATCCTGTTCTGGGTAAAGAAAGATTAGGAAGATATAGAATTAAAGATAATTTTTTCAAGTTTTGGTATAAATTCATATTTCCAAATCAGACAGCTTTGAATTTAGGAAATGATAAGCTTGTTTTAAAGAAGATTGAAAGCGAATTGAATAGTTATGTTGGAAGAGTTTTTGAAGATATAATCAAAGAGCTTTTAATATTGTATTTAAACAAGAAGATAAAGAGTACACTAATTAACTTTGAAAATATTGGCAGTTGGTGGGATCGACATGGTCATGAGATTGATATCGTGGCTTATAATGAGAAGGAAAAGAAACTGTTGGTAGGAGAAGTTAAGTGGACTAATAAGCCTACGGATATTGATGTCCTCTATGATTTAATAGAAAAGTCTAAGCTTATTAATTATGGTGGCAAATATCAGTATATATTAGTTTCTAAAAATGGATTTACTGATAAGTGTTTAGAAAAGATGAAGGAAATAAATGTATTGCATTTAAATCTTAATGAGATTACTGGCTTATTTGAGCAAGCATAATTCACAATTATGTGATGTTTAATTTTGGTCAATAAAAATCCTTAAACTTAGGGAATACCTAAATCCCTCCTAAAATGGGGGCTTGTGGTTAGAGGTATCAATCTCCACCCTCAAAAGGCCTCTTTTAGGGGTAGGGCTTGTAGTTAGAATAAAAAAGCCCCAGGGGAGATTTGAACTCCCGACCTCCTGCTTACAAGGCAGGTGCTATAGCCGCTAAGCCACTGGGGCATGAGTTATTGTTTTTAGAAATTGTTTATTAAGTTTTTGTAAAGAAAAGGTCTAAAACAAAAAATCAATAAACAGTCTATTCTCGGATGGAGCCATTCAAAAAAAAAGAAATACCTCCAGCTACTGCTCCTTCTTATGGCTGGGGAAAGCCCAGGAGCGGTAGAACTGCTTGTGCTCCTCGTATGGCAAGTAGCGCTTCATCTTGAACCATTGCTTGATATAGCTAGTAAATGTGTATAACTCTTGATAAAATTCTTTCTTCCTCTGATAGACAGCTTGATCATAGACCCGCTCGGTGAAAAGCTCCGTCAACGGCGCCAGAAGCCAATGCTTTTTAAATTCGCTCTTGAACTTTTCCTGCACATAAGCCCATATTTTTAACTCAACTTCTCCCTTGTTGGCCTTCAATTTTTTCCCATCGACGATAACTTCCGTCGGAACAATGCCGATACAGTGAAAATCAATATCCAAATAATATCGGATCATCGGGCTGCCAGAGGGATCTTTTACTAATCTCCATAAAAACCAAATTTCTCGCGCACCTTTCTGGTCGATCCTTTCTCCATAATAGGATTCCCATGTTTCACTTGTCCCGCCCAATTCCTCGTCAGTCCAGCCATTCACCTTCAGATATTCCCGCATGAATTGATAGAAGGCCTTGATGTCAAAGATATCTTTATACTTGATTCTGAGAGGAGTTTCATTCCCCCATAAGGAAACAAGGTGCTCAACTCTTTTTCTAGGCATAGGGAAATGGAGTTCTTGGATGTTTATAAATGTTTTCTGACGGAGGAACAGCACTTTTCCCTCGATGTTTTTCTGAAGAGATAAGAAGAAAATCAGTAATCAGATGAAAAAATTTCAAAAGTTATAGTGCTACTTTAAAGTAATAAGATTTATAAAGGTAGTTCGCCCAGAATGCCTTACCATGCATTCTGCTATTTCCCTAGAAAAGGTGTACAAAATCTACAGCCTAGAAGGCGGCGAAGTTCCGGCAATTAATGGGATATCATTAAGGATCAACCAAGGTGATTTTGTGGCTTTGATCGGCCCGAGCGGATCAGGAAAAAGCACAGCGATGAACTTAGTTGGCTGTTTGGATACTGCCACGAGAGGAGAGATATTCCTAGGGAAACATAACACTAAGAACCTTACAGAAAGCGACTTAGCTCAAGTTCGTGGGAAAAAAATAGGATTTATCTTTCAGACCTTTAACCTGATCTCCAGCCTCAATGCTCTGGAAAATGTTGCTTTGCCCATGATGTTTCAGGCTGTTCCACGAAGCACGCGCCTAAGCAGAGCAAGAAAGCTTCTAGAACAGGTTGGACTAGCCAATAGGATGCATCATCTGCCACAGCAGCTTTCTGGAGGACAACGGCAAAGAGTTGCCATCGCCAGAGCATTGATCAACGATCCTGTAATAATTCTTGCAGATGAGCCTACAGGCAATCTTGACACCAAAACAGGTGAAGAGATCATGAGCATCCTCCAGGAACTCCATAAGCAGGGCAAGACCATCATCCTAGTCACTCATAATCCAGACCTGACAAAATTAGCAACAAAAGTTATTCGATTGAAAGATGGAGAAATAGTCGGAGGATAATTCGAAAAGATACTATAAAAATGACACCCACTACAACAAAAATAGTTGTCTTGCTTATCTTGACAGCACTCTACCTTCCGCTAGTTCATGCACAGATAGCGATAGATTCATTTGCTGTTTCCCCGGAAAAAGTCATTCCAGGCAATGAAGCCATTATTGAGATGACGCTAGAAAATGTTGGCAGCGATGATGTCAACAATATCCTGGCAGTATTGGATCTGAAGGGACTTCCCTTTGTGCCGATAGAATCATCAAATGAAAAAGTGATCAGAAAAATATATGACCGCGATGATGAAACCATTTTCTTCCGAATAAAAGCATTACCAACGGCAGAGCCCGCTGTCTATGTCATTCCTGTCACCATCAGTTATGACGATGTCAGCAAAATATCTCTTATCAGCATAGAAGTTGCTGCTCCTGCCCATCTGTCTGTACTTCTGCAGAAATCGGAGATAGTAAAAGTAAATGATCAGGGAAAAGTTACGATAAAGATGGTGAACGATGGGCTTACTGCTATCAAGAATCTGAAGATACAACTGCGGGAAAGTCCAGCGTATCGCCTGACATCTCCCGCTACACTGTACGTCGGAGAAGTAGATATTGGTGATTTTGAGACGGAAGAATTTACTTTAGTTGCAATGAGAGAAGACCCCACGATCATTCTGGATGTAGAATATCGTGATTCAGCTAATGTATTATATACAGAAGCAAAACTGCTCACGTTTCCGGTCTATAGTGAAGAGGAAGCAGAACGTCTGGGTTTAGTAGAGAAAAATAGCCTGCTGCTGCCGGCAATAGGTATCATTATCGTTCTGGGAGCAGTAGTGATCTATCGGAGAAGAAAAAGGAAGAACCATGCGCTTTGATTATTTTTTATTGGCTATAAACAGCATCCGCCACCGCAAGCTCCGTTCGTGGCTGACGGTTGTAGGAATAGTTATCGGAGTAGCTGCTATCATCTCTTTAGTTACAATGTCCAGAAGCTTAGAAAGCACGTTAGAGCAGCAATTTGAGACATTTGGCGCTAATAAAATATTTGTTTCTGGAAAAGGATTTCAGGGACCGGGCACTCAATCTAATGGACTGACGACGGAAGATATTGAGACGATAGAAAAGATTTCAGGCTTTGACTATGTCACTCCCGGTATTTTCCGCAGCGCAGAAGTGAAGTATCGAGATGAAACTGGATTTACTCTTATTGGAGCTTTGCCGGCAGAACAGTATGAAGATTTTTATCACGATAGCGGGATAGGAGTGAAAGAAGGACGATTTATCCAGGCACAGGAGAAGAATGTTGCCAATATCGGATCGAGAGTTGCGGAACGGATGTTCTCTAAAGAACTTGCTGTCGGAAATAAATTACTGATCAACAAAGTCGAATTTAAAGTGGTAGGGATCCTGGAAGAAGTAGGTAATTCTCAGGATGACAATCAGATTAATATTCCACTAGATATCGCCCGGGAAATCTTCAATGAGCCAGAGAGCATCGACACGATCATCGCTCAAGTTAAAACGACGGCAGACATCCCTCTGCTGCAAGAAAGGATGGAAAAAGAGCTGGAGCGAAAACGAGGAGATACGAGCTTTGAAGTGGTTACTGCCTCTCAAATCTTAGAGCAGATCAACCAGATTCTAGGAGTGATGCAGATAGTTTTAGTAGGTATTGCAGCAATCTCTCTGCTCGTCGGGGCCATAGGGATCATGAATTCTATGTATACATCGGTATTGGAAAGGACCAAAGATATAGGTATCATGAAATCTATCGGGGCGAGAAACAGCGATGTACTGCAGATATTTCTCATTGAAGCCGGGCTGATCGGTTTAGTGGGAGGAATATTAGGATCTGCACTAGGCTCAGCGATGGCTTTAGCAATAGGTCCTATCGCGAAAGAATCAGGATTTCCTTTGGTGATCACTATAGAGATTCCGGTGCTTCTTTTTGGGCTGCTCTTTGCCTTTATCATCGGAATGATCTCTGGAATCCTGCCGGCGTATCAGGCATCGAAGATGAAACCAGTAGATGCGCTGAGGTATGAGTGAGAGGAGCTATTGAAGTGTTTGATATCACTGCTTGGATGGTAAGAAGTTAATATGAACGTAGGCGAGCTTGAATTCCATGGAACCTTGTACGAACCTATTTTTTCTACAAGTAGAGGTACAACGTATTTTTTTGATAAGGGAAGTGGCTTATGGATCAGAAGAAAAAAAACAGGAGAGATAGAAGATGACAAAGATATCTATGTAGGTTCTGTAGGCCATGATGCTGAAGCAGATGTCTTGCAAGTGTTCTATGATCTAGATAAGGGATTAGTAAAAGATTTCATCCCTTCATTTGCTGTAGGAAGAGACCCCTTGGGCATTGGACTGGAAGAACAAGTAATCTCTCGTTCTGATATTGTCAGATTAGGAGCCAATGAAGTGAGATTGCTCAAAGATCTACAAGATCAGACGGGATTCCATCGAGGCCATACCATTTCTGAGATTTACCGTGAATTCAATCCATTAGAAGAATACGGCTTAAGATATAGTGAGGGCTAAAATAAATTGGGCACATATTGCCCTCACTTATTAGAAAAAGGCTAAAATTTTGCCCAAAATATTGAGGCTTTTTCTATAGTTTTGTCCCGTCAACAGAAGATAGCGCCATTGAGCCAAAGCAGTACTTAAAGAGTGAAGATTTAAAAATAGGATAGGTTTGGAATCAGTATGCTCATCGGCGTCGTAGGAAAGCCATCCGTTGGCAAGAGTACGTTCTTTAAGGCAGCGACATTAGCGGAAGCTGAAATAGCTAATTATCCATTTACCACCATCAAGCCGAATTCTGGAGTAGGTTATGTTAAAGTCAAAGACCCAGCCAGAGATTTTGGGAAAGTTTCCAATCCTAGAAATGGTTTTGTCCTGCAAGACTTCCGTTTTATCCCCATCCAGATGATCGACGTAGCGGGCTTAGTTCCTGGAGCTCATGAAGGAAAAGGTATGGGAAACCAGTTCCTGGATGATTTACGGCAAGCTGATGTCTTGATCCATGTCATCGATATTTCCGGATCAACCAACGAGAAAGGAGAATCTGTTCCATCAGGAAGTTATGATCCCGTGAATGATGTTGAATTTTTAGAAGAAGAGCTAGACTTATGGTATTTGAGCATCATCAAAAAAGGATGGGAAAAGTTTGCTCGGACGGTCACCCAAGAGAAACTGCACGTCCATGTCGCTCTGGGTAAACAACTATCAGGATTAAAAGTGACGGAAAAGATGATCGAAGAAGCGATGAAAGAGCTGAAACTCAATCCAGAGAAGCCTAATGTCTGGACAGAAAAAGAATTACTGCAGTTGGCAACCATTCTTCGTAAAAAAACGAAGCCAATGGTCATCGCTTGTAATAAGATGGATGTTCCAGGAGCAGAGAAAAATCTCCTGAAATTGCGACAGCAGTTTCCAGATAGGCTTTTTATCGGCTGTTCTGCAGAATCAGAGCTAGCGTTACGAGAAGCGGGGAGAGCTGAGCTGATCGATTATATCCCGGGAGAGAAGCAGTTTACCATCAAGAGCGACAGCAAGCTCAATGAGCGGCAGAAAGCGGCATTACTGTTTATTAAAACCAACATCCTTGACAAACATTCTACCACCGGCGTACAGAAGGTTTTAGATTCGGCAGTATTTGACCTGTTGAAATGCGTAGCTATTTTCCCCGGCGGAGTTTCAAAGTTAGAAGATTCTGAAGGAAGATGCTTGCCGGACTGTTTTCTCATGCCTTTTGGCAGCACGGCATTAGACTTTGCTTATAAATTGCATACAGACTTCGGCAAGAATTTTATCTGCGCCAAAGACGTGCGGACGAAAAGGGCAGTGGGCAAAGAGTATCTGCTGAAGCAAGGAGACGTTTTAGAGATTGTTAGTGGGAAGTGAGTTCTGAAGAATTTTGAAAAAGAACACGATTACGGTATCCTTCGTAACGACTGAAGCATAGGGTTATCGGAACTGACGCGCTGCTCTTTCTGCTTCCGCACAGCACGCTCTTCCTGCTGTTCTTCTTTTTCCTCCTTCACCGAAGCAGCTTCTTCTTTCAATAACGACAACGTCGCTTCGATATCGCTCTCTTCTGCCGGCTGAGGCTCCCACTGCAGGTTTACCCCATCGTTCTCTTTTCGGGGAATGACAGCAATGCTAAAGTGAGGAACTTTTTGCTCTGCCCCTAAGCCATTTCTGATCAATACATTCGTCCCCTGTACGCCTAGAGCTTCAAAGACAGCCACGCCAGCCTTATTGGCCATGACAGAACATTTTGCCAAAATGTCCTGAGGAACAAGCTCAAGAATGGTCATATGCTCTCTGGAAAAAATAGTCACTTCACCCAATGATGATGCTATCTCACGGACAGCGACAACTACTTCTTTATCTTCATAAATGATGTTCTTGTGCAGTTCCAGCAATTCACAATATTCGCATTTCATGATTGTTCACGTTTCAGCTTGTTCCTTATCGAAATAAATTGGCAATGTCATCTAAGCTGACCGAATCATCCAATCCATCAGCAGTATGCAGGTCATCTGATCCATCATTGTGGTCATTAGATACATCCCTTTCTTCTCTCTGTTTATTTTTTTGCTTATTCCTGCTTTTTTTATCTTCATTATTTTTTGAATTCTCTTTTGTTGATTTCTTACTCTCTTTTTTTGAAGGAGAAGCTTTCTTTTGGGAAGCAGATGGAGGTGTTTTCTGTTCTGATCTTCCAGAGAAGTATCCCTCTTCTGAAGAATCTTCTTTTGAGTCTGCCAAGGAACTATCTGAGACGACAGCAGATTTCTGACGAGGTGCGGAAGAACTTCTTTCTCCACTTGAAACAGCTGCTTTCTTGTCTTCAACACTGCTAGGACTCTTCTCTGCACTATGGTCATCAACAACCTCTTTTTTCATGCCAAGTAAGCCATTCAGCTTATTTTCTATGGCAATAGATACTTTCTGAACTTCAGAAGCATCGAAGCCCTTCTCTGAAAGGGCCATGATGGAATCCCCTTCTTTTCTCGGAATAAGGTGGATCATGAAATGCTGGGCTTTCTGGCCAGCCACTAAGCCGTTGGCGATGAAGACCGTTGTCCCGTCAGCCTTCAAGCCCTTCAGCAGAACTTTAGAATATTTTTTGACGAGACTAAAAAGGTGGCTGGTCAAACCAT
>Ga0209541_10005590_pt1 | contig 21874 bp, 20 predicted proteins | sample RifCSPlowO2_01_FD_184027 | JGI IMG/M metagenome (GOLD analysis project Ga0209541, IMG submission 184027) | Groundwater microbial communities from Rifle, Colorado - Rifle CSP2_plank lowO2_0.1 (SPAdes) (version 2) | ecosystem: Environmental > Aquatic > Deep subsurface > Groundwater | place...
TACAAACTGAAACTTTGGAATATGTATTACAACGACTTACAGCACTGCGGACTAAATGGCAAAACGCCAAATCAAATGCTTAGGATATTAACAAACTAAAACCGCCAAAAGTGTGTGCCTAAAACAACAATGCCGTTAAAACGACATATTAATTTAAGCGGTCAGAACTAAAAACCTAAATTAAGATTTTTCAATTTTTCGGCCAGGCCGACTTGGGCGTTTCTAATCGCGTCATTAACGCAATCTTTGACAGTTTGAGCTTGTTCTTCGGCTGATAAGGCATTGTTTAAAATTATTTCCTCAATCACTAAATTACCATTAACAATCACCTTGACTCCCTGCTTGCTGGCTTCAAACTTTTGATTTTTAGCCTCGTCTTGGAAAGCTTTAAACTGACCTAATTGTTTTAATTTATCAAACATAACTTAAGTATCAATAGCGCTAATTCATTTAAGCCATTTAATTGAACAGCCGATTGAGGGCTGAAAATCATTTTCAATTTTTCGGCCGGTTAACAATTTTTCAATATTGTCAGCCATGGTCTTTTCAGTTATTGGATCACCGGGTTCCATGGCATCATTGATCCGGCCATGAAATACCAACTTACCCTCTCGGCCAAAGAGAAACGGATCCGGGGTGCAGGTGGCGCCGTAATTTCTGGCAACCTTTTGATTCTCATCAAATAAATAGGAAAACTTAATTCCTCTTTCCGCCGCAAATTTTTTCATATTATTCATTCCCTCGCCGGGATAGTCGGGGTCATTACTATTGATGCCAACAATAGCAATTTGATCGCCGAATTTTTCTTGCAGCTCATTAATTGCCTCAATTTTTGCCTGGACATAAGGGCAATGGTTGCACATAAAAATTATCAGCATTCCCTGATAGCTGCTAAAATCAGCCAGCGAATAGGTTTTGCCATCCACACCCGCTAAGCTGAAAGCCAAAGCCTGGTCGCCAGTTTTAAGTTTTATTCGCGATTCAGTTAAGACCATCTTTGCTGGTTATTTATTTAACCGTTAAAAATTTGGTAAAAATGGTGATAATTTTGGCTGATTTGCGAGGCAGCCTCTTCTCGGTTGATTTTATTTTCTTTATAATCAACCAAAGGCTGCCAAAAAATGGTCCGGCCAATGGCAAAACCGATAATTCCGTCAACGTCGGCGCCGGCTTTGAGCCATTTTTCCACCTGAAAACCATCTGCGCCGCGGCCCAGGACAATAGCTTGAACCCGGTCTCGGCCGCCAGAACGCATTTGCTTGACTAATTTTTTATAATCACCGGCGTTTTCCAAACCCTCAATTTTCCAAATATCCGGTTCAACGCCATCGGACTGCAATTCTTTAACCATGGCCACGGCCAAAGCCGGCCGCAATTCGCTGTCATAACGTTGAGTATCGCCCTTAACTTTTGCCAGCTGTTTTTCCGTTGCCGGAATCAATGGCTCAATTAAAAATTGATAATTACTGGCGTGGCAAAAATCGCTTAAGGTTTTTAGCCGCTCCCGCTGGCGAGCGTTAAGGTCTTGGTCCTGCTCTTCCGGGTTATATCTGACTAAAGCTTTAACAATCGGCGGCTGGTATTGGTTGATATGATTTTTAAACTCATCGCCGTACTCAAAATCAAATTCGTCTTGGCCGCTTTTTTCAACGGCTAAACAAAACCGATAACCATTTTTTTTGGCGTCTCTTAGGACCGCATCGCCGAATTGTTCATCCACCAAAATTGCCGCTGATTCTTTGGGCACCAAGCCCGGGTCAACGGCCAAGCGGAAACCTTGGTAGATAATTTCTTTAAACTCGCCGATGACTTGAGTTTCTTCCGCCGTCGGTTGGCGGTCGGCAATGCCAAACATCTTTTTCATAAACGAACTGCGGTGGTCAAAGGGCAGGATAAACAAAGAATTTTTATTATTGGCCATATAGTAGAGGTTAAAAATTAAACGGCTTGATGATGGGCGGTGAGGTAGCGGACCGTGCCGGATTGGCCGCGAATCACCACTGAATGAGTAATAATCCGGTCTTTTTTAAATAAAACGCCGTCAAGAATCGGGCCGTCAATGACGCCGGTGGCAGTGAAAGTTAATTGTTTGCCCTGGGCCAAATCTTCGGCTTTAAAAATTTGATTAACATCATCAATGCCGTGTTTTTTAATGTTAGCCAGATCTTTTTCGTCCCGCGGTTTGAATCGGCATAAAATTTCACCGCCGAAAATTTTAACCGGCACCGCGGCTAAAACCGCCTCAGTGCTGCCGCCAATACCCATTAAAACATCAATTCCCGAATCAGGCTCGCAAGTGGCAATGGCGGCGGCCACATCGCCGTCAGTAATCAGCCTAATTCTGGCGCCAGCCTGCCTAATTTGTTTAATAATGTCCTCGTGTCGTGGCCGGTCCAAAATTACGACCGTCACTTCGGCCACTTCTTTGTCTAAGGCCTTGGCGATTTTTTTCAAATTGTCCTTGATTGAAACGTCCAAATCAATTACCTTGGCCGCTTGCGGCCCGACTGCCAATTTTTCCATATAAGTGTCCGGCGCGTGCAAAAGGCTGCCGGGAGCGCCGGCGCAAATCACGGAAATGGCATTGGTCCGGCCCCAAGCCACGCTGTCGGTGGCCTCCAAAGGGTCAATGGCTAAGTCCATCACCGGCGCTTTGGCCCGGCCGACTTTTTCGCCGGTGTAAAGCTTTGGCGCCTGGTCTTTTTCGCCTTCGCCAATGACCACGGTGCCAGTAAAGTCAATCTGATTAAAGCGGTCACGCATCTCGTTAACGGCGGCGGCATCAGCGGCGTGTTTGTCGCCTCGGCCCAGCCATTTAGCAGCCGAGATGGCTGCGGCTTCGGTGACGCGAACAAATTCTAAAGCTAAATTTCGGTCCATAATATTAAAAAATTAATCAAAACACTTTGCCTCAATGACGCCTGATTCCATTACCAAGCCGCAGCCGCTGACTTTTTCCAAAGCGCTGCAGCGGCCGGTTTTTGCCAGCGTATTTTGAGCAATGCAAATACCTTGGCACTCGCTGGAAGTCTGGCAAAGTTTGCCGGCATCAGCGGTTTTTAAATTGCAAAATGGCCCAAGGTTTTGGCTCCAGGTGATAACGCCATTATTTTTAAGGCAATCAGCGCACCAAGCTTTAACGCTGGTTAAATCAGTGAATTTTTCCGGGATATAATTCTGGGCTTGGGCTAAAAATAAATCGTCCAAGCATTCAGTTTCAGTCGCGGTTAAACCGCTTAATTTTGGCTTTAAAAAAAATAAAAGGATTATGCCGGTAATAATCAGGATAGCAACCAAGAGGGCGATTAAAATTTTATTTTTAAGGGTCATGATAATATCTCCTTCATACGTAGTTCACTGCGCTTTATTATATACTCTAAATTATTATTGTCTTTTTTTCATATAACATTGGCAGAGAATCCTGTCTCATCCTAAATTTTGTGCCATGATTGTGCCCGGTGCGAGCGTCAAAGTCCACGAGGATTTTTCCTTGCTCTAACGCTTTCAAAAATCCTTCAAAACTGAATTTCTGCAACATCATTACTTTTGTGTAGCGATAGTATTCTTTCTTGCGTTTAATTTTCATTTCGGCTTGAACATAAAAAGTATTGAGTAATTTAGTTCCGGCTTTATGTTCTAAATCATCAAACCCCCAATATGGTTGCGGATTAAGCTCGCCGAGACCAACACGCTTTTTGATTAATTCAAGCCATTTTTTATGCCGAGCATCAACACTTCCAGCGTCAAATGAAATCAAAATCTTTCGCGCCTTCCGGCCAATTACAACCATAAAACCGCGATCGCTTCGCGATTGGCCGTGGATTGTTTGGCGGAAGCTCATTTCGCCTTTTGGATATTTTTTGCCATCCTCTTGGTGGGTCCAACCATACTTTGGTAAAAGCATTTGCGGTACAAAACGAATGGCGCGCGGCGAAGGTTCAACATGGAAAAGGGTTGTAAGCGAAGTTGAATTGATACGTTGCGCTTTCAACTCCCACTCGGCGGCATTTGGTATCGGTAAATTATTTTCCTTAATGCCAAGCAAATCTTCAAGAGTATTGCCGATACCGCCAGCGTTCCCTCGCCGGGCATTAGGCACCCAACCAATTGTTGAAATATCTTTGAGCTTGTTTATCAAATCTTGTTTTGTATAAATAATAGGTTTATTTGGCATCACTATAAAAGTTTAGATTGAGCTTGATGCTGTTTTATTCTTCTCTCCGCCATTTTGCAATACTCCGAAGAAATATCAATCCCGATATAATCTCGCTTGAGGTTGATCGCGGAAATTGCTGTAGTACCGGAACCCATGAAGGGATCCAGAATAATCTTGGCGTCCGTTGCGGAAACAATTCGATCAATTAGATTTACCGGAAAAGCGGCCGGATGTTCGTTTTTCATTTCCTGGGTGAATTCCCACACATCTCCTTGCGCATTCGCTTTTGGCGCGAGTTTAAATTTCGGTTTCGCAATTACATAAATAACTTCATAAGTCGGCAAAAAATAGCCGGGGTTAAAATTGAAGCCGCCTTTCCGCTTCCAGATGATAATCTGGCGTACCGGAAAGCCGCCCACAATATCCTGTCTGTTTTGAAGCAGACCGTCCTGAACACGCCATTTGTGGTTGTAGAAAATTGCGCCAGCGTCAGAAATAGTGCGCATCATTTCTTGCAAAGATTCCCGTTGCCAGTTCACATATTCCTCGTGCGGCATGCAATCATTGTAATTTGCATATCCCTTTTGAAGTGCGGCATTCGCCCATTTGCCTCCACGTCCATCTTTGAGGCCGTTTCCAGTGGAATTTTTAATATTGTAAGGGGGTGAAGTAATAACTAAATCCACAGCTCCGTCCGGGATTTTCTCCATCACCTTAACGGCATCGCCGCAAATTATTTTATTAATAAAATCTTTTGGCCACTTCATAAACCATTTAAATTCAAATTAGAAGAAAAAATCCTGCCTGCACCTATTAGTAGTTTTATTTCGCAGCAAAGCTCGGAGGCCTGGACTCGCCCGGGGATGAACCCCGGGCGGCAGGGGTTGACCTGTCCAGTGTTTATCACTGGATCCCCTGCCGAACCCTGATTACTATGGTTCCTGAATAAAGCTCGGGGACAGGGACTCGAACCCCGATTACCAGGTCCAGAACCTGGTGTCCTACCATTAGACGATCCCCGAGCTTTATTCAGGATAATTCAATCAATCACCTGACCGCCGAAAGTTTTCAAAACATTGTCCAGCGATTCATTAACCTCATTTTTTTCTTTGCTGGCAACCATATTGTCTCTGGCAGATAAATTTTTCACCACGATCGTTTTCACCAGCAAGGGAACACCGAAAACCTCGGCCAAAACTTTTTCTAAAATTTGTCTATTTTTTGAATCGTTAATCCGTTGCTGGTGAAATTGATGCTGAAGGCTGATTTCCAAGGTGCCATCGGCTTTGACCACCGAGGGTTGGCAGATTTTTAAGGTTGAGGCCAAGCTCTGGTTATATTGCTTGATTGAAACCAAAACTTCATGCCACCTTTCAGTGACCTGCTCTAAATTCAGTTGACTTTTGCTGGCCGGTTTTTTAATTGGGTTTAATCTTGTTTTTTTAACTTCAGTTTCGATTTGATTGCTTTGGGCCGGTGGCGGTTTGGGCGCCTGATCAATTTTGTCCGGCTTTTCTTGGCTGCTAAGTTTGGCCTGATCGCCGATTATTTCCAAAATCGCCAATTCCAAAGGCAGCTGGGGAATATCGGCAAATTTTAATTCTTGGCGCCGGACCACCAGAATTTCAACTACTTTAAGCAAAAAATCCAAGGCGATGGTTTTAGAAAAATCAATCACTTTTTTCTCCAAATCTTGATTAAAGGTGCCGGTGAACTGCCCCAGCTGATCGCTGACTTTAATCAACATGATTTTTCTCAAAATTTCAATCAGCTCAGCGGTAAATTTTTCTAAATTAATCCCCTCCTCAACTAAACGGTTGACCAGAAAAATCGCCTGAGCCGAATCTGACTTAATCAGATAGCCAACCAATTCCAAAGCCAGGTCAAAGCGAGAGCGGGGCAAAACCAGCTCCGCTTGCTCGGCAGTGATTTTTTGGTCGTTTAAAGAAAGAATTTGGCCCAATAAACTTTCGGCATCGCGGATGCAGCCTTGACCGTAATAAGCGACGTTTTCTAAAACCGATTGATCAATCTTTTTTTCTTCCCGGCTGACAATTTGGCTCAATCGCTGGATAATGTCTTGGTTGGCGACTTTTCTGAATTCAAAGTGTTGGCAGCGGGAAATGATCGTTTGGGGGACTTTGTGGATTTCCGTGGTGGCGAGAATGAAAATGGCATGAGCCGGCGGTTCTTCCAGGGTTTTTAGCAAAGCGTTAAAAGCGGAAATTGAAAGCATGTGAACCTCATCAATAATAAAAACCTTGAATTTCCGGCTGGTCGGCGTGAAACGAGAATTATTAATGATGTTTTCCCGGACATTATCAACGCCGGTATGGGAAGCGGCGTCAATTTCAATCACGTCCAAAGATCGGCTATTGATAACTTCCTGGCACGATTCGCAGCTGTTGCAAGGTTCACTTTCGCCCTCTTTTCGTTTTAGGCAGTTAACCGCTTTCGCCAAAAGCCGGGCCATGGTGGTTTTACCCAGACCCCGCGGACCGGAAAACAAATAAGCGTGAGCGATTTTTCCGGTTTCCAGCTCACTTTGGATGGTCGTTTTAATGTGGTTTTGACCAATGACCTCTTTAAAAGTTTGGGGTCGGTATTTGCGGTATAAAGTTAAAGCCATAGCGCCTCGTTAGAAATTAAAACTTAGCTATAACCCGTTAGAAATTAAACTCTTGCTCTAAACGTCCTCAATTGATTTCTAACGGGGTAGCAACTAAAATTTTAACCTATTTCTAGGATTTAAGCAAGGCTAAGGATTAAGATAAAAAAATAAGAAAATAAGAAAATAATTGCTTTAATTCTTAATTTCTTATTTTCTAATCAAAAACCAGCTCAATCCAAATCGGACCGGGATTAAATCTGATTTCTTCGTCAGCCTGGTCATAAAATCTGGTCCGGCCGTTGGTTTTGCGCCAAAAGCCGGTTGTTTTTCCGCCATCCTGATAAATTTCGGCTGACCCGCCGCTTTTTAAATCAATGGCGAGCCGTCCATAGCTGTCAATCACTTCAAAATCAACGGTTTGGATGACGATGTTTTTTGCCTTGAGGATAATGCCGTTTTGAGTCTTATGAACTTGGCCGTTTAAGTAACGAACATAGTCGTTGTTGGCCGGTTCATAGCGGTATTTAACCTGATAAAAAGGACTGCCGGAAAAATCAATTTTTATTTCTTCAAACTCAAACAAATCTTTTTTTGGCTGGTCGCTTTTAAACAGCCAGGGGGAAAAATCGGCTTGAGTTTCAATATTTTTGGCTTGGACGGCGCGCTTAATCAAATTAGCCGAGGTAAAAAGATTGTGGGGCGGATAGCGGTTGGTATCGCGCCAAAAATAAATACCGTCAGCGGAAATCTCATCAACGTTAGCCAGCGAACTTTTTTTGAGCTGGTTTAAACCGTCAACGCTGCCGCCGGCGTGGAATAACACCGCCTGCCACTCTTCAACCAAGTCAACGAAAAAAGGCCGAACCGAGCGAACCGGACCGATTTTTTTCGCTTTTAAATCAGCGTCAAAAATTGCCAAAAAACGGGTGATTTCCCCTTCCACCACGGTTTCGTAAATAATGCTGGCGTTTTCCAAACCGGCCACTGGCCGACTGTCAAAATGATTTTCCAAAATCACCGCCATTGGCTTGAGCGCGGACTTTTCCAGGCTGACTAATTGGCCGTCCAAAAGCCGGTGAAATTCATCAGTGCTTGATTGAATGGCGCCTGGCTGCCAGTTTAGCTGCTTGGCGAAAATAAAGCAATAAACCAAAAAAGAAACAATCACTCCTGTCGCCACAATTAATAAAACCAAAAAGTAAGGGGAAGCTTTAATCGACTTTTGAATTTTTTTCATTGTCAGTTTCATTGGCAATTACAAAGCCCCGCTTTGGCGGGGCTTTTGCGAAAGAATCAAGCTATTTTTCTTGACCGGCCTTCTCTGCCGTTTCTGTCGGTGTTTCCTCTATCGCGGCCGCTTTTTCCGCTTCAGCCTCGGCCGCTTCGGCCGGCAGCTTGGCTTCGGGTTTAGCCTCCAAGTCTTCTAATTCCTTTTCGGTTCGCGGCGGCTGGACTAAAACAACGGCATCTTTCCCGGCATTCAAAATAGTAATGCCGGGAGGCGCTTTGATATCACTAACCTTGATGACGCTGTCAAGAGTTTTAAGCGGAGACAAATCAACTTCAATCTCGTGAACCAAATCTTGAGGCAAACACTCCACCGCCAAATGATGAAGATTGGTCACCAAAATGCCGCTGTAATCCTTGACCGCCGGCGCTTCACCGACGAATTTGAGGCTGATCTCGGTATGGAGTTTCTCATCCATTCGGACTTGATGAAAATCAACGTGAATAAACTGGTTACTCACCGGATCAAGCTGATAATCCTGGATTAAAACTTTCACCGGCTTTTGATCATCAATTGACAAATCAACCAACGTGCTTTCACCGGCCGCTTTAAAAATTTTTTCAAAAACCGAATAATCAACCAGCAAACTGACGGGCTTAATTTTGTGGCCATACAAAACAGCCGGGATTTTCCCCTGCTCTCTTAGAAGTTTAAGTTTTTTTCCAGTCTCTTGGCGACTGGCGGTTTTTAAGCTTAAATTTAAATTGGGCATTATCAAGCGCTCCTTTTTCTAGGATGTAATACTAATCGCAAATTTCATTCGCCGATTAGCATTATATTCTATTTAATCAAAATAGTCAATCAAAACTTTTTCTTTATTCAAAAATTGATGAATTTCAATGACGTCGTCAAGGCTAACCGCTTTAGCCGATTTAAATTTCAAAACGTCGTCCCCGGTCAGATCGGTAATCAAACCCATTGAGCTGATGCCGAGATTGTTGGCAATAATCAAAGCCAGGACTGAAGACTGACAATGACGACAGCGGATATGAACCAGATGAGAGGTTTGGCCTTCTTCTAAAACCCGGGCTTCAAGCGGATTATAGCGCAAATTACAAACCGGACAATGGGTGATTAAACTGGGACTGTCATTAAATAAATTGAACAATTTTTCCCCCATAAATCTTAACTTTAATGTAGCTAAAATTATTAAATTTGTCAAGAAAATGGCAAAAATGACAGGTTTATCCTAATTTAAAATTTAGCTTTTATTTCTGATAATCATGCTTTCAGTAATGCCGACCAAAACCAGACTGACGACCAAAAAACTGCCGCCGTAGCTTAAAAACGGCAAAGAAATTCCGGTCACCGGCACCAGGCCGATATTCATTCCGATATTAATAACAATTTGGCTGAAAAAAAGAACGGAAACGCCCAAGATGAAAAATAGAGAAAAATTATCCCTCATTGATTTGACCGCTTTGATTAAACGGTAAAAAATCAGACCCCAGAAAAAGAAAATCAAACCGACCCCGATAAAGCCCAGCTCCTCGCCGATTACCGCAAAAATAAAATCGGTCTGGCTGGCCGGAATAAACTTCAGTTGACTTTGGGAACCAAAACCCAAACCCCGGCCCAAAAATCCGCCGGCGCCAACGGCAGTCAAGGCTTGACGAACATGATAACCCCGGCCGTAAGGATCAGCGCCGGGATTTAAAAAAGTTAAAATCCTGTCTTTCTGGTAATCTTGGAACAGGAAAAACCAGGCCAGCGCCGCGATCACGACCAAAGAAACGGCCAACAGCAGCAAATGTTTTTTATTGGCGCCGGCAAAAATAATCATGCCAAGCCAAATCAAAAAAAGGATGATGGCTGAACCAAAATCCGGCTGAAATAAAACCAGCAGAAAAAAAATGCCGGCGACAACCGTTGCCACTAAAAAATTACGCCAATTTTTAATGGTATTGACGCGATTGCCCAGAAACCAAGCCAGAAAGACGATTAAAGCGATTTTGGCTAACTCAACCGGCTGAAAATTAAGGCCGGAAAAAGAAAACCAGCCGGTCGTGCCCCTGACGGTTTGGCCGAAAAATAAAACCGCGACCAAAATTATGGCCACGCCAATATAGATCAAATAACTCAAATCTTGCCAAAATCGATAATTTAAAAAACTGACCAAGAAAAGCAAAATTAAACCGATAACCGCAAAAATAATCTGTTTTTCAAAATACAAAAAATCCGGCTGTTCAAAACTGATGGCAATGCTGTAAAGGGCGGCTAAACCAAAGCAGATCAGCAGAAAAACCGCGCCGAACAAAACCCAATCAAAATTTTTAAGTTCGGCTAAGTATTTTTTAAAAGGCATAAAAAATTAGTTGCCGTTGCGCGTAAAAGTGATCACTAGCTGGCCTTCGCTTAAGCCGGACAAAGCTTCAACCAAGCCTTCGTCGCCCCTTAAACCCAGAGAAACTTCAACTTCTACCGGTTGATTGTTGACTAAAATTTCAACTATTTTTTTGCCGTCTTTTTCTTTGACCGCGCGCAAAGGAATTAATAAAACATCTTTAACTTCATCGGTTTTGACCGTCACGTTAGCCGTCATTCCCGGTTTAATTTTATCCAATAAATCCTGGATATTGGCCGGTTGCTGATTTTTAAAGGTGATGGTGACGCGATAATAAACGACATCCTGGATTTCAGTCTGAGCCGGGTTAATGGTCGTCACTATTCCTTTGAAAATATCGTCGCTGCTGAAAGCGTCAAGGGTGATTTCGGCCTCATCGGCGACGTCAATTTTCACAATATCCGATTCGGGGATATCAACTTCAATTTCATAACTTTCAGTTGCCAGCATCTTAATCACCGGCTCACTCAAGCTGGTTTGCTCCCCCAAGTCAACGTTAATGTCGGTGATCACGCCGCTGATCGGCGCTTTAATGATGGTTTCATTATATTTGTCTTGGGCCAGCTGCAAATCGGCCCGGGCCTTGATCACCCTGGCTTGATAAAGGGAAATATCCTCTGGTCGGGCTGGCGCTTTTTTCAGTTCCAGATCGGCCTGGGCTTTAGTCAGATTTTTTTCCGCGGTTCTGACCGCATTGTTGGCCTCCTCCACCTTAGTTTGATAGTTCAAGCGGGCATCGGCCAAATCCTGTTTGGCCACTTCAACCGTATTGATGCTGGTATCAGTGGTGGTCCGCTCAGAGTTGATTGAAGTTTTCAGACTATCCAGCTTTGTTTGGGTCAGGACTGAATTTAAAATGACATAGTCTAAAAGTTCAGCCAAATTATCTAAGGCTAAGGAAACCTGATTTAAAGCGGTTAAAGTCAAACTGACGGCTGAGTCAACTTTTTCGTCGGCTGAATCAAGCCGGCCAAGATTATAGGCCAATTCAGCCTCGTCAGCTTTAGTCAAAGAAAGGTCGTAGTCAACATCAATTTGCGACCGTAAGCCCGAGTTAGCGGTTGTAAAATTTTTGGAGTCACCCTCGTAATTTAAGGTGTCGTAAACTTTTTGCAGCGAAATATTGGCTTTGGTCAAGGAAGCATTGGCGTCAACCAAAGCATTAGCCCGGGCATTGTCCAAAGCTTGACTATAAGTGCTTTTGCTATTAGCCAAATCGGCCTGGGCATTAGCCAAATCAGTCTCGGCTTTGGCTACGGCCGCTTGCGAAACGGCAATGTCCTGCGCCGTAGCGCCGGCTTTAGTTTTATCCAAATTAGCTTGGGCTTCGGCTAAATCAGCCTGAGCCCGGTTCACTTGAATGGCCAAGTCAGTGGCTTTAAGCTGGGCTAAAATCTGATTGCTAGATACTTGATTACCAACTTTAACATTTAAAACTGCCAACTGGCCCGTATTTTTGAAATTAAGATCAATTTCGGAAGCGGACTTAACCTGACCGGTGGCCGAAACGGTCTGAACGATATTGCCTTTTTCAACATTGGCGGTGACATATTCCACCCCTTTTTTATTGTTGGCCAAGCGGAAATAAAAAGCGCCGGCAATGATAGCGACGGTAATGATTGTCCAGAATATTTTTGATTTAAAGACTTTTTTCATAGATCCGATGCAAATAACAAATTGATGCGAATGCTCAAAATAACCCCTTCTCCCCCGTGTCCTTTCGGCTTTTATCAAGGCCACCTCGAGTTTACCTAAAGGTGGGGGAGAAGGTGCCCTGAGCGACCCTAAGCTAGCCTGAGGTGAGCCGAAGGGCGGATGAGGGGGGATAAATCCCCTAATTCACAATTCCTAATTCATGATTCTTTTTTATGCCTATTCAAAGACAACCGGCACTTCCAGCTGATCATCATTTTCCGGCAGACCCGAAGGGTTGTCTTTTTGCAAAAGTAAAAGGCCGGTTTTGGTTTGCGGTTTGGTAAAAGTCAATTCAATACTAAAAGGCACAAAATCTACGGTCATCCACTCCCCTTGCGCTGTCGCATAATGCTGGGCAAGAACATTGCCATTAGCATCCTGCAAAACCACGGGGAAAGTCGCCTCAAAATACCAGTTGCCGCGCGCTTGGCCGTTGATGGTAAGCGGGCTTTCAATCAACTGATTAGGACGGGGATTTTGGATTTGAATTAAATCAGTTTTTTCCAGTTCGTTGCCAATATATTCAGCAAAGGTTTTGTTATTAGCCCGGCACTGGCGCGGATAACTTTCCATTATCGGGTTTCCAGCGGCCGCACATTCTTCAAAACTGGTAATGTCCTGGCCGCAACCGCTGTCTGGCATTGGCGCGCTGGGATTGCCGTGCTTGACCCATTCCCCGTCAACGCAAAGCCAGGCGTCTTCTGGACCGCCCAGAAAAAATCTGATTGCCAAAAAACCAGCGATTACAACTATTACCAATAAAAATATTAAACCTATTTTTTTCATATACTTCTATTATACATAGCAAAAAATCACCGCTGGAGTTTATCTGCTGTCAAAACATTTTTTGCAATACTGCAATTTATTTTTTATTTTACCCTCTTGAATAATTTCAAACAGCTCATAAGATTCTTCCCCGCAATTCTGGCAATATCTTGATTCGCCGGTCATGAACTTTCTTACTCCGGACCGCTTGGCGGTCTTTGCCGTCTTTATTTTTTCCATATAATTTTTAATTAGTTTATCCCGTCCTATTTTTTCTTTTTAGTCTTTACTTTTTTAAGGGCGGCTCTATTCTTTTTGATCTCTTTTTTCGCCTTGACCGCCTTTTCTTCCTTAGATATTTCCAAAGAAACTGCCGGCCTTAACGCTTGCAAAATCTTATCCAATTTTGAATTTAAGGTTTCAAACTGCTGCTTGAATTGATCCGGGGTTTGGGCTGAAGGCTTATTCCCCCTGTCAAAACACTGGCTGCAGTAAACCGGCTTATCGCCAGTCGGTTTAAAAGGAACCTCGCATTTATTGCCGCATTTGCTGCAGACCGCTTCAAACATTCGCTTTTTATCAAAGCCGGATCTTTGATAATTTCTGGCGCCTGACCCGGCTGAACTTGCCTTATTATGCTTTTCAAAACAGCTATTACAAAAAACAGGCCGATCGCCGGTTGGCCGGAAAGGGACTTCGCATTCTTTGCCGCACTCACTGCAAATTGCCTGGTGCATTCCGGGTCTTGAGCCTCGGTTGTCGCCAAAATCTCGTCTTTTTGACCATTTATTCCCTCTTGGCCCGCCTGATTGATTGTTTTTGTTAAAAATTTTCATAATTTTTTTTACCTTAATTTAACCTACTTTTTAATTCTCCCATTTTTTTGCTAAAAAGTCAACCGGTTTGCAAATAACTTATCGCCGACAGTAAATAGTTTGATAAAAACTGGGTGAATTTAAAGACAAACAAAAAAATACCCCTTAATGGTTTTGTCCTCAAGCGGTGTTTTTTTAGATTATCCACTTGACAAATATTTTTAATCAGGTAAAATAGAATTAAGATCACGACGAAAAGTCCCCTTTAAGGTTTTATCCTTACGGGGTCCTTTTCATATACGAGAGCTTATTCCTTAATTCATTCATGAAAACAATTTTTCTAGCGGCAGCCTTTTTCAGTAATCCGGAATATTTAAAAATATTAGGAACCATCAGGTTTTCTAATTTATTTTGTTCTCTTAAATATCGGATTAAACAATAAAAATCACCATCACCAGTGACAATGATTGCTTTGTCATAATGCTCGTATTCAATCATGGTATATAAAACTAATTCGGCGTCGACATTACCTTTAATCCGACCATCCGGTAATTCCATTATCGGCTTAAAAATAAGAACATATCCATATCGCTGCAAAGCCAAGTAAAGATTAGCATTACTTTCAATATAACCAATAAATAAGTAAGCTTTGGTTACTTTGTATTTTTCCTCTAAATAAACTTTGAATTTCATCCAATCCAAAGCCCACCCTTGGTCGCGAATGGCTAGGTTTAAATTCTGGCTATCAATAAAAGCATAATTATTTTCTTTTGGAAACATAAAAAGCCCGCTAACCGCGCGCCATATTGATTCGTTATATTTAGTCTATATATTATAAAAGTTGTCAAACAAAAAAACCCCAGATAAAAATCTGCTGTTTTTTTGGCAGGCCACCTCGGTCTGGTGCCACCGTTAACAAGGCCCTGTTAAGGGATTTTCTAGGTTAAAACACAACTTATTCTATTTTAATTATTCTGCACTCAATCCCCTTATCTGCCGGCTGGATTTTTACCTTATCGCCGACTTGATGTCCCATCAGGGCCGAGCCTATCGGCGAATTGCGCGAGATGATACCCTCGCCCGGATTAGTTTCCGATGACCCAAGCACCAGATAAGTTTTTTGCTTGCCGGCGGTTTCAATGGTTACTCGGTGTCCAAGCTGGACTGTTTGAGTGTTTTTCATCGGCTTAATTATCAGGGCGCGATGCAAATGGTCTTCCAGCTCTAAAATCCTTTGGTTGATGCCCCGCAAATGTCCCTTAGCCATTTGGTAAGCGGCATTCTCCGAAAAATCACCCATTTCCGCAAGCCTGGCCACTTCTGCCGCCGCAACTGGCTGGCTTTTTTTGAGCCTAGCTAGTTTGTTTTTAAGCTCATTGAATTTTTCCTCAGTCAGATGAGGGTCGGGTTTTAAGTGGGTATATTTGCCCGGTTTTCTTATCGGCACTCTCATTTAATTATTTTGAATTTTTTATCAGTTTTATTTTTTCTCCTCGCGACAAGGTTTTGATTCTAAATTCTTCTTTGGCAGCAGTAGACCGAGTACGAAACTTTTTTGAGTAAACGACTTTAACCGGCCGACGCGACCTCGTATATTTTGCTCCAAGCCTTGACGAATTATGTTCTTTCACTCTTTGCGATAGAAGAACGGCGATACCAGTATAGAGCGTTTTATCAGCACATTTAAGGATGTAAAGATAATACATATTTAAGCAATAATATTTTTCACTCTGCCCACTTCTCCGCTAACCAAACGCACCTTTATGCCGTGAGGATGATCAGGGGAGTTGGTAAGAATTTCGGCCACAATGCCTTGGGTTAATTTTTCACTGGCTTGATCTTTTTTTAAAACGATATCAACGCGCAAGCCTGGTTTTATATTTTCTCGGCTAGTTCCGTCCATATTGTATTATAATTCTAGCAGGCCACCTTAGTTGGGTGCCCGATAATATAAGTCATTATAGGGCTTATTCAACGCTATTGCCAGACCTTAATTTGAACCACCCATGTCGGGGTCAAAATGAGACAAATGAGACAATATAAAAGGGGTCTTAGAATTGCCTTATTTTGACTTTACCAAACTTTCATAGCATAACTGGTACCCAAGCTAACGATTGCTTAAAAAAGTTTGCCAGCAGACGACCCTAAAGGATGCAGAGAATAATCAATAATATCGCCTAAAAAATTTAACGAAACGGCCAGCCCCTCTTGAGCTTCATTTAAAAAATACTGATCAAAAATAAAATTACCCAACGAATAAAAAATAGGTCTGCTATTATAAACTTCAACTTCTTGCACAACGTGAGGATGATGGCCAATAACAGCATCAGCGCCATAATCAATTAGCTTATGAGCAATCTCTTGTTGAATCTTGTCAAAATGCGTGTCGTATTCTTCGCCCCAATGAATATTTACGATAATCCAGTCCGTTTTGCCTTTAAGCAAATTAATCGCTTCGCCCGCCTTTTCTAAATCAAATTTTGTTCCAACCGTACTCAATCCAACCATGCCCAGCTTTTCATCTTTAATTGATATAATCGTTGAACTACATTCAGCAATGAGTCCGTCTTGACAGCCGGAAAAATAAAAACCAAGGTTACTTAAATTTTTCCTCGTCTCCGCTATCCCCCGCTCACCTTGATCGTCGAAGTGGTTATTAGCTAGGTTAAAAAAATTAAAGCCATAATCCGCCAACCTTGAAACTGTTTCTGGGTGAAAAACAAAATCGAATTCCTTAACCGGTTGATAATACTGTCCGTTGTTGGTTACTACCCCTTCAAGATTAGCGCCAATCAAGTCATAGCCGGAAAAAAAGCCATCACCGGCTAAATCATCAAATATATAATTCAACCCTTTTTGATCAATCAATGTTTTCACGCCTCGGTCAAGCATTATGTCACCAACAAACAATGCACTGATTTTTTGTTGAGTAAAGTATCCGGTGACGTAACTGGTTGTACTTGCTAAATCCGGCTTACCAGCCAATATCGCGGAATTAGAATTATCTAACATGTTGAAACTGGCTCGATTTAATTCACTAAACTTCAAGAGGGCATAAATTGACGGCGATGAATCAACCTCAATATTGTAAACATTAGAAAAGTTAAAGTCAGAAATGGCTGCAATCGACACCTTATCATCTTGCTGGGCTTGCCGGCTATTCTTATAATGGGAAAAATCGACACTGGCCAAAACCAATATTTTCCTATTTTGGGAAATGCCAAACAGTGCCTCGGCAAGTTTTGTAGCCGTCTCTTGATTCACTCCTGGCTTTAAAATAATAGGCATGAAACGGGCTTGAGGAAAGGTTTTTTTAATAAAAGAAACCTCGCTATTTATTGAATGTTCTCCTTGTATCACATCCTCCTCGGTGTTAATACCTAATCCTGGAATCTCTAACAAATCCTGCAATACACCGCTGTCGTGCTCTAAAATGCCGTAAGGCGTATGCCAATCATATACTGAAGTAATAATGTCCGACTGCCCCAACAAAAAATGGTTGGGGCCGATCAAAATGACGGCTTGATAATCAGCGCCTTCCAGATTTTGGAAAAAATCAGCGATCAAATCAGCCGCCAGCAAATGATGCGGGATAACTCCAGCAACAATATGTTGGTCGGACAGATCAACTTCTTTATCAGCAAAGCGATATGCTGTTTCAAAAAATTCTTTATCATTAGGATGCGCTGAATGAAATTTTGGCTGGTCATTACTATTTTCCGGCGACTGCCGATTGGCTAAAACGAAAAAAATAGCAAACAGGCCTATCAGAGATAGGCCTGCAATTGCTACAGCTGATAATCCTTTTTGATTTTTGATCATGTCACTTCACCAATTCGGATGACCATTGATCAGTAGCAGGTAACACACCGCTACCTTCATAAACAGTCGCTTGCCAATCTTCGTCGGCCAACCGCTCATCCAGCTTATCAGTAAACTCATAGTGATTAAAAACTACGCCGCGAGTCAATCGAGTGCCGTTAGCGTCTTTAACAGCCGCATATACTACATAGGGCTTGCCCGTTGCTTCGTACAATATCTGAGCCTTAATACCGTCGGTATGTATATCGGCAATAAGCCCTGCCCGCTTTTCTCGCTTAGTCAACTCCTGCCCCGCGACTGGTTCGACAATCCGACCTAATTTAAAACTAACAGTTCGTAATTCCTCGAAATCCTCATCGCTGATTTTTTCGTTCTTCAATTCCTGTTCAGCCATTTGACGGAAAAATTTGCTGGTATCAATAAACAACTGATACTTGGTTTCGTATTCAGCTGGAAATACACCTCGACTTTCAAGCCCGCTCCGAGTCACTTCCGCTAAATCAATGATCTTGTTCCAAAATTCTATATCCGGTTCCACATATCCTTTGACAATCGGCGGCAATTCCGGATTCTCGCCCGGTCCGCCACCTAACTCTGCATACGACTGCTTAGCATATAGTAGCGTATCGTGTTTAAGCTCAGTAAATGAGCCTAACGCTGTTCCTAGGTTCTTTTGCTGCCAAGCAGCAGTCTGCATGAATGACGGATAACCTTCGCCGTAATTCTTCAATAAAGTTTTCAGGGCATCAAGCCAGCGCCAGTAGATATTTTGTGACCATATCCTCAGATCGTATCCAGCAAACTCTGCCTTCAGCCTATTGAGTACTTTCGTGATAACTTTATCAGACTGCCTCCCCTGCTGCTTAATTCTTGCCGGATCATTAATCCATTGGTTAAGATAATTTGTAACCACGCCATTGTCGGGCGCTAAAACATGCATTGGCATTAAAGCGGTCGGCATAGATGGCAATTTCTGACCAGTTTCCGGTTCTGGATCACCTTCACCTTGCGTTAAGTTGTTGATGATATACGCATCGGGCGTAAATCGCTGACCCATAAAACGAAACTGCTTGATATCTGCCAGCAATTCATCACGTTTACCGCCGTCATCGTAAACCCACAAGAGTTCAGAAATAATTTTTGGCGCTGGCAAGTCTTTTTTTGCTTTGGCGATAAAGGTGTTTAGAAGCTGCTCGTCGGTAAAACTTTCAGGAACTACCGAATCACCATACACTTCATTAATTACACCCGTATATTGGTATGCTGTTAAATCATCGACTTCGCCAACAAAGAAATCAATGACGGTAGCCATATCTGACCAGAGCTTAGATAGATCCTGATCGTTGACTTTCAGATTGTTAATCTGAGCTGTAATTAACAGGGCATCTCGAGTTAACTCCTGGCTGCTTAACGGAAAACCCATGCGGCCATACCACATCATGGCTACAAAGTAGCTTTTCAAAATGTCGTTTTTAGTGTAATGCGATCGCGGTTTAAATTGAGAATAATCGTTCTCGAATTCCGGACGCAACGGCGTAAATAAAGGCGATTGGGCCTTGCCTTCGGCCTTTTGAATTAATGCCAATTCAGCAGTGGCTAAGTCATAGATTTCATCGCTCAGCGCTTGGCCATCGTATATTTTATTGTTTAATGCAAACGTTAAATCTTTTTCGCTATTCTCTATCTTTTTCGCCTCAACCGCGTCAAGATATTGAGCAAAGGTACTAAAATTCTGCGGATCAATATTTACTTGCGCAGATTGATTGCCGGCATCAAGGACAACTAATGGGATTAAATAATAGGCTGACAAGCGTTTATACGAATCTTTCAAACTCGGATCAGTCGCTGCGTTATATTTTTGGATTGAATCGAGAAATAACGATTTGGTCATTGCCCGCAACATTGGCTGAAATTTGGTTTCCTCAATACTCTGGAAACTTCGATCAATCAAAACATGGTAAAGATGCAAAGCTGTATCGCTGGTGATAAATACAGCGTCATCGGGCTGCCGGTAATACTGGTTGCTTGAGCCGTCAAAATGATCATACGTGTCCACGAAATCATCTTTTATCGGCTCTTCGCCAACAATGTTATTAATCGCCAGAAAAAAACCGCTTTCTTCCAGAGTCGCTTTCTGATTATCAGAAAATTCTATTTTTCCGTCTGTCGCAAAACTACCAAGGTTTTCGATCTGATTAATCTGAATCTTAGCAAACGGTACGGCCGGCCTTACCTTGACACCGCTTTCCTCGGACCGGGCAAATGCCGGTTGAATCAAACCAAAACTCCATTGATTATCTTGCTTCTGTCCATCAACAACAAAACTTATTGATCCGCCAGGAATACCGACCCAGTCAGGCAAGCGACCACCTAAAAAAATATATACCAAGCCGGCAACTACCAGCATAACCACGGCCACAACCGGCCAGATAAATTTAGGTAAACCCCTGCCCGCCGAACTAGGATTCGGCTCCGACGTGTTGTTATTTTGTTCAGGATTCATATTTTTAAATTTAATTAACTTAATTATACCAAAAAAGTAAACAAATAGCACCCCTTTCGTCGCGCTATGTTTGTTCGCCAGTGACGTGACCGGTCAAATAATCAAACTTGGCAGGCCACTTCGGTCCGGTACCACCAAAAGTGAGGCTGTTGAAGTTAACACCAGTTTAAATTACAGCAAATAAAATATTAATGCTAGTTTAAATTAAAGTATAATTTTAATTGACTGAAGTACATTTTTATGATATATTTTTTTTGTTTTGGCCCCGTCGTCTAGTCTGGCCTAGGACGCTAGGTTCTCATCCTAGTAACTCGGGTTCAAATCCCGACGGGGCTACCAAAAAACAGAAGATTTACTTCTGTTTTTTGTTTTATTCAGGCTCATCAAACTCTTCTAAAAGTTTTTTTTGTTTCCGGTTTAATTTAGTCGGCGTTTTGACAATCACTTTAACCAAATGGTCGCCCCGGCCCCGGCCTTGCAAAATCGGCACGCCTTTGCCCGCAATTCTAAACACCCGGCCGCTTTGAGTGCCTTCAGGAATTTTGAGTTTTATTTTGCCGTCCAAAGTCTCAACTTCAATCTTAGTACCTAAGGCCGATTGAGGAAAAGAAATTTCCGTCTTGGTTCTAATATCATAGCCATTACGGACAAAGCGGGGGTCGGGCCGAACCCTGATTCTTAGATATAAATCACCGGCCGCTGCGCCTCTTTGGCCAGCCTCGCCTTTGCCGGCCAAGCGAATAGTTTGGCCGTCGTCAATGCCGGCGGGAATTTTGACTTTAGTCGTTTCCGTTTCTTTTATCACTCCCCGGCCCTGGCATTCGCGACAATCTTTTTCCGCCTTTTTACCCTGGCCGTTGCAGGACGAACAAACCGAAGGCAGGCCGATGCCAAAACCGATATTCCTGACCACCTGGCCGGTTCCCCGGCAAGTTGAGCAGGTTAAGATTTTTGCACCCGGCTCGGCGCCCGTGCCTCGGCATTGCCGACAAATAACATTTTTATCTAATTTAATTTCTTTTTGGACGCCAAAAGCCGCTTCCGTAAATTCAAGATTTAATTCCACTTCAAGGTCAGCTCCTTGGCGCTGACTGGTTCTTCTGGCTTTGGTTCTGGTGCCGCCCAGACCGAATAGATCGCCAAAAATATCGCCTAAATCATTGAATTCAAAAGAAAAATTGTTGTTGTTAGCGCCGCCGCTGCTGCGGAAGGCTTCAGCAAAATCGGAAAAGTCCCGAAAGCCGCCAAAACCGCTAAAACCGCCCTGGGCCCGGGCTTGTTCAAAGGTCTGGCCATACTGATCATATTGCTGGCGCTTTTCGGCATTGCCTAAAACACTATAAGCCTCGTTGATCTCTTTCATCTTGGTTTCATCGCCGCCTTTATGGGGATGATATTGATGAGCCAGCTTATAGTAAGATTTTTTGATTTCTTCTTGGGAAGCGTTTTTGCTGACGCCGAGGATTTGGTAGTAATCTTTAGCCATATATCAAAAAAACAATAAAACACCAGAGCATGAAAACAAATAATTTAAAGATTGTTTTAATGTTTTCATGTTCTAGTGCTTTAATGAAATTACCCCGCTTTAAAACCAATCTCGTCCTTAGGGCTTTCGGCTTCCGCCACTTTGCCGAAGGCTGATTCGTATCTTTTTAAATTTTCCTCAATTGCCCGCAAAATCCGCTTCAAGTGGCCGGGACTGGTGATAATTTTTCCCACCACCCGGCCGGTCGGCGCCGTAATATTCAGAAAAGTCATGATAAACTCTTCCTTATTGTGGCCCACCTGCATCGCGTTGGCGTATTCGGCGCCGGCAAAATTGTCGCGAATCTGAATCTTATTTTGTTGGCTAGCTTGTTCTTGTTCAGTCATAAT
>Ga0209541_10005591_pt1 | contig 21868 bp, 21 predicted proteins | sample RifCSPlowO2_01_FD_184027 | JGI IMG/M metagenome (GOLD analysis project Ga0209541, IMG submission 184027) | Groundwater microbial communities from Rifle, Colorado - Rifle CSP2_plank lowO2_0.1 (SPAdes) (version 2) | ecosystem: Environmental > Aquatic > Deep subsurface > Groundwater | place...
GGCGGGCAAAAAGGAAGGGGGTTGGGGGGAAGGAATTTTTGCCCGCCCGAGCTTAATCCGCCAGTTGGCGGATCAAAATTCAGCGTTCGGATTTTCGCTAAAAAAAGTTCGGATTTCGTTCAGCGTTCGGAGCCAACTATTGACTTTTTTAATAAACCATGCTATCATATGGTTAGTTCTTTCTGTACAGAAAGATTGCCTTATGGCTCCAGAGTAATCTTTGTCCTCTGTAAAATGTATAAAGAAAAAATTCTTTAAAATTCATTGTACGATGAAAACGAAGATTGGGATTACAAATGGTCCCTCAAGAGAGGAACTGTTTGATGGTTTGCGTCTTTCTAACGAAGAAAGGCTGGTTCCTTTTCAAGTCATCAAAAATGGAAAGGAAAAGTACTTTGCTGTAATTATTCATTCTATTGAAACTGAAGATGGAAGTGGTCAATCATGGAACCTTACTTTTTCAGTAAACAGTAAATACCTTTCTGAACAATTTTATTTTGAAAAAGTAAAAAAAGAGGAATATGTTATAGCAAAAAAAGTTGACTTTAATCAGTTTAGGCAACTTATTGAGGAGAGATATCCCATACCTGAATTACGCAAAGATTTAGTAAGAGTAAAAGTTTATTACTCCACTAAAACTCGTAAGGGGGTAATAACTATCGAATAAGAAACCATAATGAGTTATAAAGCCCCGCGATTAACGCGGGGTTTTTTATATGGTAAAATAAGAAATATAAAAAAATAATTAATTGAAGAAAAAATTATGAATAAACATCCAGTATTAGTAGGAATTGTGCCAAGAAAAAATCTTTGGCCCATTATTCAAAAAGAAAGATGGTATCACATTCCAGTTGGGTCGGCACCTAAAAATGCAACTGTCGCTGAATATTTAGGTTTTTATTTCCCAAAAATTTTTAGCGAAAAAATGCAGTATAAAGTAAATTTTTACGCAAGAGTTAAAAAAGTTGATATTATAAAAAGGATTGAGCTTTTTCCAAAAGAAAAAGGTCACCCTGGGGCAAACAAGGATTATTTCCAATTTCATCTGGGAAAAATTGAAAAACTACTCAAACCAATCCCAAGCAAAAAATGGAGAATGATTACCCATATTCCAACAAGCTACCAAAAGTTATTTTCTGCAAAAGAAATCAACGATTTGTGGGATACAAGTCCATTAGAAGAGAAAATGTATAGAGAAATGAAAAAACGGAAAATAGAAACGGAAAGACAATTTTATGTCCAGGCTGATAATCAATGGTATTGCTTAGACTTCGGCATTTTTTGTCAAAAAGGAAATATTGATATTGAATGCGATGGGGAAAAGTATCATACTTTGCCAAACGCATTGACAAAAGATAGGAAACGAAATAATCGATTGACCAGTTATGACTGGCGAGTATTGAGATTTTCAGGAAAAGAAATCAATTATGACTTAAAAAATTGCTTTAATACCATAGAAAAAACAATTAGTATTTTAGGGGGGTTAAAATAAATTTCACAACCAAAAAATTTTTAGTATATTTTTAGTATAATAATATTATGTTTGACTCGCAATCCGAATTAGTGGATTATTTAATAAAACGTAGTTTTTTAAATTCCAAAATTCTAAAAGAATCCTTTACAAAAATTAACCGCATAGATTTTATTCCAAAAGAACATTCTCTTCTTGCATATGGAGATTTTCCAATTCCGATAGGTTTCGAACAAACGATTTCACAACCAAGTACTGTGGCATTCATGCTTAACCTGCTTGATATAACGCTAGGACAAAAAATATTAGATATTGGATCTGGATCTGGCTGGACCACTGCCCTTATCGCCCAGAGCATTGGATCAAAAGGCAAAGTTTGGGCGGTGGAAAGAATCAGCGAACTTATAGATTTCAGCCGTCAAAATCTTGCTGGTTATAATTTTAAAAATATTTCAATACAAAAAGCCGGAAAAGAAATGGGTTTGCCAGACAAGGCTCCGTTTAACCGTATTTTAGTTTCTGCCAGAGCGGATAAATTACCCGAAGAACTCATAAAACAACTAAAAATAAATGGTATTATGATTATCCCGATTAAAAATTCAATCTGGAAAATTACCAAAACAGGGGAATTTGAAATTATGGAACAGAAATTTCCGGGTTTTTCATTTGTGCCATTATTATAAATTTGAATTTATGATACAATATTAAAGTTTTTCATAAAACTACATCGAAACCATTAACTAATTAATTAGTTACAACAAAACACTAAAGAATAAAAGGAAGCAACAAAATAGCTTCCTTTTTGTTAAAGTATTTGGGCGGGAACAAACTTTAAGAAAAGTGGGTCAGAGAATAGAAAATAAAAAAACCGCAATCACTAGAATTACGGTTATTTTTAAAATTTATTTTGCATTTATTTTATTTTTTAGCATTTTAAGCAAATCCTTAACTTCAAAATACTTTTCTTCATCTGCAAAACAAGGATCAAAACCAAGACCAATAGTTTGCTCAACAATCCTTCTCTTTTCGTCGTCGAACCCCAAATTATAAAGGGAGATATAATTATTAAAACATTCTTTTTCAAACTTATATTGAATAATAATATTATTCTGGTATTTAAACCGAGTGTCTCCAATATATTCAACATGCACAATTTTTATTTCTTTAAGAAAAAGACCTGTTTCTGGATAGTCTAAGTCAAAGTTTTGATAAAGATTTTCTCTGAGTTGTTTTCCTAAAAAAACAATAGTCTCGTCTAAAGGAATAGAAAAAAGGATAGTTTCTTTGTTTTTTTTAGCTTCTGTTTGTAGTTTTTTTTTAAGAGCTTTAATTTCTTTGTTAAACTCCAATTTTTTAGCGTTTCTTTTTTCAAAAAAAGTTACCATGTCTGTAATTTCCTGAATAGGGTTTATCTTAGTTAATTTCATTTTTATAAAATTTTAAAGGTTTAGATATTCCCCCTATATACTACTCACAAACAAACCAAAGTCAATACCTTGACAGATTTTATAAAAAGAAAGGCCTTGTCTCTTACGACTAGCATCATAATCGTATAACTGAGCGGTTATTTTATCCCCTTTCCCGATAATGGTAAAAACAAGAATCAGGTTATTTACTTTGTCATATCGGTAATGGATGTTTGTGCTTTCTAAGATATCTGCACCCTTAATGTTAATTTTTTCGGCTGAGTCCAGATATTCTTCAAAAATTGTAGTCTCAATATAATAATCATTAATATTTTGGGCAGATAAAGATGAGATATTCCAAATAAAAATCATAAAACAAAAAACTATAAAACTTAAGATAATTTTGTTTGTTTCCATCTTTTTTTATTTTGTTAAAGAATATCCATACATTATCACATCCCCCTAGTCTGTCAAATAGAAATGTTTTTTTTAAAAACCCTCCGCCTGAGGCGGAGGGTTTTTACTATCTTTGTCTGAAACAATCCCGACATTTTAGTTGATCAGATTTTCTTGGATCCGGTTTAAAAGGTAGTTCAGTAATTTCTTTACCACACCCCGAACAAGACCAATCTCCTTGGTACATTTGTCTTGGTGGTCGATTATCAGAACGACTCTTGGAAAAACATTCCCGGCACTTCAAGTTATCTGCCTTGCCTGGGGCTGGCTGAAAAGGAAGTTCTGTTATTTCTTCTCCACACCCGGAACAAGACCAATTACCTTGAAACATTTTTTTTTGATTATCCATTTTGTCCCAACTATTAATACTAATTTTTTGGCTTTTAGCCAATGACCTTTCATATAGATCCGATTTAGGACAAAACGACTTAGCCAGTCTTCTGAACCCGTCTCTTCTCTTATATATAAAATAAATTATATCAAAATGCCATTAAAAAAACAAAATAAAATAAATAAATCGAAGGTTCATTTTTAAATTATAATTCTCTTTCTATTCTTGACATTTTAGATAGAATATGCTATGCTGGTAGAGTCAATAATTATTAGTTTTAATTAATTAAAACCATGGAAATACTATTAGAAATCCTAATGATCCCTTTTGATTGGATCTTTGGAAAATAAAACAAAAAAGCCTCGCTTCTCGCGAGACTTTTTTGTTTATTCAAAATAAAGTAATAAAAAAGCCCCGTTTGAAACGGAGCTTTGCTAAAGATAATATAATTACCTAACTTTATTATATTCCGGTGACAATTTCCACTCGGCGGTTCTTTTTCCGTCCTTGCCAAGTATCTTCTGTTGCTTGATTTAACGGCTTGGTGGAACCAAAACCTTGAACTTTTTCAAATCTGGCTACTGGAAAGCTTGAAAATGATTTATTCATTAACCAAGACTTTACTGCCATAGCTCGTCTTTGGGAAAGTGGAATATTGATTTCATCACTTCCGGTGTTGTCCGTATGTCCAGCAATCGCGATTCTTAAATCATTGGTATTAAGATCATTAAAAAGACCTTCCAAGATTACTCTGCTGGCTGGAGTAATGACATCACTGCCAGTTTCAAATTCAATTGAATAATTCCTGCCTGAGACCCTCTCGGAAATTGATCCTTGGGGGTAAACAGGTTCTTTGGCAGAAGTGATTTCGCCAGTAGTACTGATTCTCCTCTCTTGTGAATAAACTTGACTGAGATAAGAAGTATTTACTGCTTCACTATAAGGTGGAAAACTCGCCAACTCTTCTGGATACAAGGTAGCCATAAAGTTTCCAAAGAGTTCATAGGAACTTTTAAATGTATTCCTTGAATTTTCTCCGGCGCCTAAGGCTTCTAAATTCTCAGCCAGATTACAAGCTCGAGAACCGCCAAATTCAACCATCCGACCGTCTTTATTGGTCCACTTTTCTCCATTGAATAATCTCTTCCAATAATCAGCATCTTCATGACCAAACACTTCAGCATTGGCTGCCATCGCCCGATCAAAAGCTTGACCATAAGTCTTTATCTGATCACCAGCCCTAACAATGGCGGTGATAATCCTTTTTGTTTCGTCTATGTTTTTTTCCATGTATTTATTAAGCCCGACTAACAAACAAGGCATCTGATGAACATTCTCTCTGGTTGAGTAAATATTTACCAAAAATGGATCAGCTGACTCAGCCGCCAATTTATCACCCGGGGTCCAAGTCCCGACAGAATTAATTTTAGCAGTAACTGTTTCTCCGGTTTTGTGAGTTTTTCCATTTTCATCAATGGTCACTACCGGTCGATTAACTGCTTGTCCAAACATTCTGGCCGCTTTCATAAAATCATCTGTGCCAGCAAAATTCAAAGCTTCATAACAGTATGTCGTCGGATCCGGATTGATAGGAACCCCATTATCACTGGCCCATTTAATAACCAAATTATGATCACCATCAAAAAGAACAACAGCGCAAAGACCGCCACGAGCTTTTTGAGGTTCAAGCTTCCATTCAAAAGGTCCCATAAACTTATCCTCTCCGTAAGAATAACCAGAGATAACAATCCCTTCAGCCCTAAACGAAGGATTAACTTGCATTAATCGATTATTTAGGTCTGTAATAAATGCCGCATGATTATCCCCCATATACCAAATATAGGCATAACCGTCACTGGGGTTATTGGTCATAGAAAATTTAACCATTCCATCTTTTAGAAGAGAATAATCATCTTGACGGACAAGCTTCACTCTTAATCCTTGTTCCGCAAACAGACTACTCTTCATAGTATAAACACCGCCATTGGCGTAATTTATACCTGAAGCTCCATTCCACATGATCCCAGCCATGATAATGATTTTTCCACCTTCAGTATAAGGTTCAGTAGAAGAAGGCAGACCGGTAAATTTTAACCCTACTGTTTTTATATTTTTTGGAGCTGATGCCAATAAAGCACCAGTTTCAGAATCAGTCGCATCAAGAGTTTTTACTTGTTTAACTTCGCGACCAAGAAAGCCATATCCTTCAAGAAATCCCCATAAAATGTAAACTAAGGGAACAAGGAAACTAAGAAAGACAATAAATTTGGCCAGTGGGCCTAAATTTTTCCACACTTTCATTTTAATTTCTCCTTTTTTCGCTTACGCGATTTTAAATTAATTGTTTACTTTAATGATTATTTTAGTGATCCAAACTTAGTGTTACCAGAAGTTGGGACCGGTTCTTCGCCGAGACTTTTATCAGGAATTAAAAAGATTTCATTGTTGCTATCTTGCGAGTTAGCAATTAATTTTTCAAAACTCAAACGATCAGCAAAAGAATCTTGTTCATAAGTTTCAAGGAGCTTTGCTCCTTCGTCAGAAAGAATCGCCATTTCGATGTTTTTAGCCCTTAGGATTGGATCAGCTTGTTGCATGAAGCGATTAATGTTTGCCACATGTGTACTCACTTGTTCTAAATAGGCTTCGTTAGCCATATCAAATAAAGCTCGTTTGTTTGGGTTACCAAACCACAAACTTCTAGCTGCCCCTAAAGCACTGTCGGTCTCTCGTACCGCTTTGAGATCTTGTTCTTTGATAAAGACTTGATCTCTTAGTTTTTCGATATCATACCCGACATACTCATAGATCTTGCTTAAAACCTTATAGGCGTTTTCCACCGCCTTATATCTCGGCACCAGAGATTCAATTGAATCTAAACGAAGTTTTGCCATCGCCGCCCTTGCCCTCGCTAATCCGGGATTTTCTTTCTCCTGAGCTTTTTGAGCGATTTTCATATGCTCCTTAGCACCGGCGCTTCTTTCTTCGATAACTAATTTGAGATTTACAGAAACTGCTCCGAGGTTTTTTATATTTTGGTTCATTTGACCATGATTTTCCTCAAGTTCTGTAATCTTCATCTTCATAATCCTGATCGGATTTGAATTAACCAATGATCTCCACATCATATCAATAAAAAACTTGTATAAGATGGAGATAAACTCCCGGTTTGAAAAAATAACATAGACTACAATCGCTAAACTGCCCGCCAAAGCACCAAATATCCATAAGTTAGTGATTATTTTTATGGCATAAGGCAGAAGATGATAAAGCCCATAACCCAAAGCGCCGATGCCAAGCAAGGCAACGACCCATCCGAGGACTTTTTGTTTTTCCCCCAGTTTGGGGGTGAAATGATTTTCGTTTTCCATTTTTTAGAATTTTTTATGCGTTAAGAAATATTTTTCAAAACAGTGATATCATTATTTATCGTTTTTATGATATGATCGCTTGCTTCTTTAAATTTTTTCCGGCGAGAATCTTCAGAGAATTTAACTTGACTAATCTTTTTGTCAAAAGATGTCAGTTTTGTTTGAGAATCTGAAATTTCTTTTTCTAATATGCCAATTTGTCTTTTGAAATCTTCCAAATCCTGCTCTTTTTTCGAGATTTCCTCTTCCAGCTGTTTTTTGTTTGTCATTAAAGTAGAAGTTGCTTTCTTTACTCTTACTTCAACATCTTTGATGAAATCACTTTGATGCTGATTCAATGAAGTTTTGTAATTAGAAGCAGTCTCGATAATCTTTTCTTTGGTGACCGCTTCATCCATACTAGTAATAACAACAATAGCCCCTTTTATTGCTTCCTGTCTTGATTGTCCGCCAGTAATCATCTTGTTAACAGTTTTCAAAAGTTCAAAATAATCAAAACCGGGCAAATTAACTTTTTCAAGGAAATTTTCCAAGTATTTTAAGTATTCTGGGTCAGGAGCATTGTTAGAATAAGTTGGATTGAAAACTTCGGTATTTGCTTCTGTTTCTCCTATATTAAAAGAAGAATTGGAAGCGACTTTCTCTTGCTCAGCAGAGCCTTGTTCTACTTTTGAAACACTTTTTGAATCAGGATCTCCATCTGAGCCTGGATTCCAAAAAAGCTTTCCTAAATTGAGATTGAGTTTTTTGTCTTTGTCCATTTTTATTGGTTTTTAGTTAGGTAAATTATTTCTTTCTTAAGGAACATGATATTTTTTTAGTATATCATATATGGTCAATATTTGTCAAGTAGACATAACAAAAAACCATGGTCTTAAATATAGACTTGTCTTAGACGAAAAAAGTAATTGGCAGATTAATTTAACCTCTGGTATTTCATCAGAAGTAACAAAATACTAAGGTGGTTCACTGTTTTAATATATTGACATATTTATAAAAAAGAGTATGGTTAAAATAATAAATAGTAAATTAAAAATTTTTTAATTCCCTAAAAAATGTTTGCGTATGGTTAAGTCTAATTTCCAAAAACTAAAAGAAATTATTGGTAAATCAATTTCTTTAGGTCTTGATGCCACCAAAGAAGCTTTTGATGATCTTAATGAATCAACATCGGGTTTCCTGGACCAAGCTCTTAAAGACATAAAGGAATTTGAAGAGGCTATAAAAAAATCAAAAGAAGAGAAAAAAAACGCCCAAAAAACAAAATGATAAAAAAATATTATTAAAATGAAAAACCCCGCTCGGCGGGGTTTTTAAATAAAGATTTTTAAGATCTTGTTTTAGAGGCAAATAAAAGCACCAAAACAAGCACTACAAAAATAATAAATGTTATTGGTAAAATAAACTTAAAGAACAAATAGACAGCCACAATCCAGGCTAAGATTATAAACATGATCCAGAAAAATAATTTTCTGAAAAAAAATTTTATTGAATTAAACATTGTTCCTCCTGGTTTTCTAATTTTTCAGCAATATTGCTTTTTTAATCGTCCGATAATCCCGAGAGATACGGGAAAAGATTTTCTATTTTTGCGGTAATTTCAAAAAATTCATTACCATCCCATAATTCAGGCTTCCAGGCCACTCCCATTTTAGCTAAATCAACAGTTCTATCATGGTGAATATAAGCACCCGGAATTATCTTGTGTTCAGTATTTCTAGCCCGTCCAATCAAGTAAATTGTGTCGGAAACTTTTATGGCCGAGGAAATATCGTGCGAAATTATCACAATTGATAAATATTCGTTGGTGTGAGAAATTTCACAAATCAGGTTCATAACATCTTTTTTGGTGACTGGGTCAAGTCCGCTGAACGGCTCATCCAATAACAAAAGTTGTGGTTTACACAACATTTGTTGGGCAATCGCCACCCTTTGTTTTTGCCCACCAGACAACATGGCAGGAAATTTATCAGCATGTTCTGTCAACTGAAATTTTTCCAAATATTCATTTACTAAGCGATTGGTGTCTTCTTGGGACATAATTTCTCCAGACTGTTTTGCCCCAAGCATTAAGAGTTGCCTAACTTTTAGAAATTCAAAAAGAATATAGTCCTGATATACAACCCCTGACAATCCTGCTCTAGCCGGAATAAGATGCTGGTCAGTTGTTTCATTGGTGAGTAGCCGATAAGGATCATTAATTAATACTGTCCCTTTGTCAGGTTTTTCTAATCCAGCCAAAAGACGGAAGAGAGTTGTTTTTCCAATTCCTGAAGGCCCTAGAATTGAAACGACTTGGGCTTGCTGAGTGTTTCTATTATCATTATCATCTCGACGAATATCTCGTACTTCTAAGTTTAACTCTCTCAGAATAACATGATCGTCATATGATTTTTGAACACCTTTCAAACTAACAAGGATTTGATTCGTTTTCATGTATCCCATAATATAGTAGTTTTAAATCAGTTATAAAAATTGTTTACTTATCAGTTTTTAGATATACATAGGGAAATAGCTTTCTCCTAATTAACATTAATAGATAATCAATGTTAATACCCATTAATAAAATAATTAATTGAACAGCAAATGGCCTAGCATATCCATTGGGACCAATAAAGCGAGTAGAGGAATCATATAAAACTTGTCCAATCCCCCCTTGGTCACGAACCGCCACTTCGGCGGCAATAATCATAATCCAAGCAATCGCAAAATTTTGTCTTATCACACTCAGTAATTCTGGAGCACTTTTCCTAATTACCACATTCCAAAAAATCTCTAATTTTGAAAGTTTAAGGGTTTGAGCATAATGATACCAAGAATTTTCAATAGACTCTAAGGAGGCATTGAATCCTGTTACCAAAAAAGGGGTAATCCCAAATATTAACATAACAGTTTTAAAACTATTAGTATCTGGGGTCAAAAACAAAATAATAGCACTGAATCCCATTAATGTCCAAAACCGCATCTTGGTCACAAAAAAAGAAATCGGCCGAAAAAACGAAATCACTATTCCTAAATAGGAAAGTGAGAGAGCTATTAGAGAACTATAAAATATTGCTTTAAAACAAGTAATAGTCGTACTGATAAGCTCATAAATTAGTGACTTGTGAATTATCAGCCATTTTAGTTCCTCTAAAATTTTAACTGGTTTAGGAATTATTGAAGGAGTAGTAAATTGCCAGAGAACAAAAGAAATAATCACTAAAAACATAATCAATAATGAATAGACTGGCTTTGAGGGCTTGTCAAATAAGGAAAAAATTTTGTCCATTTTTATTTTTTTAAATTGTTAAATAATATTTTTATTTTTGATTTCAGATATATATAATCATAAAACAATAATAAAGTCAACCCCTTGGGATAATTTGTTATAAAATCTGATATACTTTTTTTATGAACAAATTTATTAAATATCTAACAATAACATTAGCAATTTTTGGAATATTTTTTATTTTTATTTCAATAAAAACTATCTACTTAGAGAAACCTAAAAATGATGACTTAATAATATCAGAAACAAAAAATAGGGTGGGGGAACTTGATTTAATAAAGACGCAGGAAATGGAAGAGGTGGAATTAGAAATAATAGAGGAGAAACAAGATAATGAACCGGGAGAAAAATCATCTGAATCCCCCATTAGTATTAAAAATCCAATAAATTTAGAAGAACAACTAGTCACTCATTTGTTAGATATTAAATCTGGCTCATCATCTAAAGGAATAGCTTTTTCTAAAGATGACAAAGAACTTTGGGTAACTTTGTTAATGAATAAATCTACTGGGATTAGAATTTTTAATCCAAAAACAGGAGAGGAATTGGAATCTATTAATCTTAACGGAAATGGTGGAGTAGAAGTAATTTTTTCTCAAGATGGAACAAAAGCCTATGTTAGCCAAATGGAAACAGCTAAAATTTTTGAGATTGACACAAACACTAAAGAAATTTTGCGGATTTTAAATACAAATAGCGCTTGGACAAAGGTACTTAAACTTTCTCCTGATGAGAAAATGATTTATGCCTCTAATTGGGTTGGCAATAACGTTTCTGAAATTGATTTAATCACCGGAATATTAAAACAAAATATTTCTACTGTTAAAACCCCGCGAGGTATTTATGTAACCAGGGATGGAAAAATACTATATGTCGCTGGATTTAAAGATGGAGAAATCCAAAAAATAAACTTGGAAACAGAGGAAAAACAAATTATTTATCAAGCTGGTGGGGCAATGAGACATATAGTAGCGGATGAAGAAAAAAATATTTTGTATATTTCCGACATGGGCCAAGGAAAGATTTTAAAAGTTTCTCTTGAAAATGATGAGATAAAAGAATTCGCTAAAACAGACACCAACCCAAATACCATTGCTTTAAGTCCAGACAATAAAATTTTATTTGTTTCTAATAGAGGAGCTAATTATTCAAGGGATAATTATTATCTTCCTGGACCAGAATGGGGATCCGTTCTTTTATTTGATACAGAAACAGGAAAAATGCTTGATGCTATTATTGGGGGAAACCAGCCAACTGCTTTGGCTATATCCTCAGATGGTAAAATATTAGCTTTTTCTAACTTTTTAGACGGAGAAATAGAAATTTATCAAATTCCCCCATCTGAAATATTAAAAACTGGAAATGGAGGAATAAGCAAGATATATAAAGGATGGATTGATAAGTAGATCTTAGAGTTGCTTTATAATTTATTTTATGCTATAAATAAAGTTATCAAATCGAAACTGTTGGGGGAACAAAGTCGAGTTTTATTCTGCAGTCTCTCGTTTTTGAATATTATTAGCGTTGTTTCTCTTATAATCAAATATGCAACAAGGAAAAATTGCCCGACTCACTGATCGTGGGTTTGGTTTTATCTCTCGCGACGGGGAAGAAAAAGACCTTTTCTTCCACTCAAACGAATTGGTAGATGTCCAATATAATGATCTTCGTGAGGGTGATGAGGTAACATTTGAAGTAGCTTCTGGTCCAAAAGGACCTAATGCTGTCAAAATTAACCGAATCTAATTTTCACAAAAAAACACTTCTCTTTTTTGGGGAAGTGTTTTTTTGCGGTAAAATTAATTCAGTTCACATTTTTTTAAACCATTTTTCCCAAAGAGGATGGACGATAAAAAAAGCTAAAAAAATAGGTGAAATGATCGCTGTAAAAATTGCAAAAAGAATGTATTCAAAAAGCCTTAAAATATTTTTAATCATATCAATATCCTAACTATTTTCTCTTTTTTTGTCCAAGGAATCTTTAAGACTAATAATTTGATATAATTAATTCTATGATAATCCTCCCTAAAATAGGAGATAAAATAGTTAAAAGACCCGATACTATCAGGGGAAAAGCAACTTTAATGATTCCATCCTTAAAATACAAGGATTTTTGGGATAATTTTTACAACAGATTATCAGAAATTGCTAAATTAAAACCTCCTTTAGACAACTCAAGTGAAAAAATAGATAAATATTTTGGTTGTTTCGGGTCAAGATGGCATCCAATAACTTTTAGAGCTAAATACTATCATGTAGGAATTGATATCGTTGAGAAACTAAAAACTAAAGTATTTATAATAGCCGATGGGATATTAGAGTATTCTGGGTTTGATCATATCAATGGAAAATATATTTTAATTAGCCACCCTTCAATAACTACTGAGGATGGTTTTAGTTTATATAGTATTTACATGCATCTTCAATCAATTAATATCAGATTTACTTCTTACCAAAAAATGCTCCGAGAGATAAGTTTACATACTTACCCACAAATAAAAATAAAAAAAGGCACCTTGATTGGAAAAGTTGGAAATACTGGGAATGCTTTTTCCAGCCATCTTCATTTGCAACTTGAGTTTAGAAAAAATCCTCTTTGGCAAATAAATGATACGGGTGGAGAAATTATCGCCATTGACCCATTAAAAGCCTTAGGGTTTCCTTTAAAAGAGAATTTGACAGCTAATATTGAAAATGAAAAAGAGTTTTGGAAATTTTATAAAAAAAATGAAAAAGATTTATCTTATAGAGAAAAGTTTTGGAAAAAAATTAGTTAGTTTTTTAAATTAAATCATTAATTCATTAACTTCTTTGAGTATTTTTTGGGCAGTTGTTAACGATAATTCAAATTCTTTGGATAAATCTTCAACAGAATATGGTAAAAGATCTTGGGCTAAAATCATTTTTTTACTGGCAAATTGCTCACGGGCAAAACGAGTAATGGAAGGCAAAACTGTAATGGGAAAAAGTTTTTTTCTAAGGAGAAGAATCTCTAGGCTTTCATTTTCGGGATAACTCCAACCAGTTAATTTAATACCCTTACATTTTCCATATTTTATAGCGCTTGAGGTAAACTTAGTATTGGTAATAATCCAAGCAAGATGATTATTTTTTTGTTTTTCTCTCTTTTCCTGCCATTCAGTAATATCAATTAATCGCGCCGAGGAATACATAATCACATCAACATGAGTTTTTATCCCTGGATTATTATGATATTTAGCTTCAACTAAATAATGATTATTTTGTTTTCTTGCCAAAATATCAATTTCATGAGAAATACATTGCCCTTTCACTATGACATCGCGTTTAGTTTGATAACCATAAGCCTGTAAAAAAGTTTCAAGATACTGTTCAAAAATAAAACCAGCTGGGCCAAGTTCAGCAACTCCTCTTTTAAGTTTATAGACAGCCGCTGATCCAATGTCTTCTTTTATCAGATAACTTAAGGCCGTTCTAAAAATTTGATTTGTTGTCATTCCGGGAACAATCTTTTTTTCAACTAATAGGCAAACCGTCTCAACTATTTTTTTTGGAGCACCAGTTTTCTTGATTGAATTACAAAGTTTATTTTTATTAAAAACTTCTTTTTCTCCGGTTGATTTTATAATTTCCATAAATATTATTTATTAATTATTAAGAGTTACAATTTCAATATCTCTAGCTTTTTCTGGGAAGGTTCTTTTCCAAAATGGTTTAACAATTGCTTCGGCATTAATAATATTAGGATGTTTCCCTAATATTGATTCAAAGTTTCTTTTTCTTTTGTCAATTAAATCTTTGATTAATTTCTCTTTATCAACAACCCAGATAATTTTAACTGGACCAGTAATGGAAAAGTTTATTTGCTGAGCTTCTTTGGGATTTAATTGATCGGGATCATTAATACTAAAACCTAGGCCAGATATATCTGGAATAAAAACATCGCTCTCATCAAAATTATCAATAGTATTTCTGGCTATTGTTTTAGATAATTCCGCTTCGTTAAATAAAATAACTTGGATGGAGCCACTTTCTTTTATTGTGATTGAATTATTTTCAGATTCAAAAAAAGAGTTATCGGAATCATTAAAATTAAGAAAAATGGCATTATTATAAGATACAAAACCATCGGGAATTTGGGCTTTAGCTTGGTTAAGAAGTTCTTTTTGTAAAATATCTCTAATTTCTAATTGGGTTTGTTTGGCTTTTTCTTCATTTATAAAATTAATATTCCCCACTAATCCTCCTTTTACTTCTGTCTTTGATCGCCCATAAAATTTTTCATATTTAGAACTACCTTTAAAACCAATAATAGTAAAATCACTTAATCCAATATTATATTCACTTCCAGGTTCATCAGCATAAATCCCAACCTCAACTGACCCGGGAATTGACTGATCATTTACTATTTTCATCCCTGGGACTGTTATTGGGGAATCTGTTTTATAAATTCTCCCGTCAGGAGATTCTAGGCGGGTATCAATTAAAAGTTTTTGAGGATTATTGTCAAAAGTATTATAAATAATAACCCTGCCAGTGGCTTTTCTTTCAACCACTTTTGTGTCTGTGATTGGAGTTAATTTTTCTTTTTCTCTTTCAATAACCATTACTTCAAAAGAAAGATTGTCATTTGTTGGATTTTTAAAAGCATCAAAGCTATTACTTAGTGTCAAATTTACACTTTTGGGAGAAATGGTAACTGTGGCTCCAGAAAATAAAGATGATAAAGCAAATAAAAGAAAGATTATTGAAATTAGAGCTATTATCCAAATAGTAAATTTGGGGGTATTATTTTTTTCTTCTTTTGCTATATCTTTTTCAAAAGATTGTTTTTTAAAGATAGTTTTCTTTTGACGAATATCTTTTCGTTTGATTGGTTTTATGTCTTGAAATTTATTTTTTGTTTCTTTTAACATAATTTTATTAGTGAACCAAACGAGCAGTTGAGATTGACTCCATGATAAGAAAAGGATCACAACTGGTTTCTTCTGAAATACTACAATAATCGCTTAGAGGTAAATTATCTAATAATATAATATTAAATTTTTTTTCTGTTAGGGTATATTGACTAAATTCTTCTTTTTCTATGTTTTCTTTGAACCAATGGATAATATCATCATCGGCTGTCAAGAAAATTGTGTCTGGCATTATTAGATTATCAGAAATATCTACAACAGATGTTTGGAATTCTTTTAACCATTTTTTCCTTGAGTTTTCTAGTATTTTATCAATTTTTTTTGTTATCTCCTCTGTTAATTTTGCCCCATTATACATTCTAAGAAGTGATGTTGATTCTTCTCTGTTTTTATTGAAACCAGACATAATCCCCCGAATCACAAAATTTCTTCCCAAAGGAAAAGAAATAGATTCAAGAAGAATATCGTTTTTGATAACCGAGACATCTGTTATTTCTCCACTAATATCAATTAAGAGAAAATTGTTTTTATCTATAAATAAATCTCTTGTTACTATAAATGATGACAGAAGAAACGATGAAAAGTTGATTGGGATATTAAAAAATTTTCTAGTTTTATTTTTCAAAGAATTAATAATATTTTCTGTACTCATACTAATAAAAAGTGTTATTTCCAGTTCTTTGGCTTTTTTGGCAAATGGTTTTTCCATTTGATAGCCATTCAAAGTTGTTTTAATATTTTTCTTTTCAATAATCTTTGGTTTATTTTCTGTATTTAAAAATTTAGTAAGTTGTAATTTTTCAAAAGATTTAATTTCTTGATTAATTAGTTCCTCCGCTAATCTATTATTAAAAACAAAAGGTTCATTTTTCTTCATTTTTATTATTCTTGTTTGGGAAACATACCAAGGCGAAGCCAAGAACAGATGAGCCCTTTGGGGAGCCCCTAGTTTTGCTTTTTCTATGTTAGAAGCAGTTATTTCAAAAGCTTCTAACATTAATTTAACAAAGTGATTAAATTTGAAATCATTATGAAAAATAATTGGTGTTCTGGTAGTAAAAAGAATTCTAGACTTTTGGTTTCCGTCAATATTTTTTTTAAGTGGAATTAAAACCAAGGCCCCACCAATACTTCCACTCCCGATATCAAAAACAGCCACTAGTTCTTCTTTTGGTTTTCTAGAAAAAATCCCCATGGTTTTATTATATCATATTAGAATTTTATTCTAAGATAGCTTTTATTCTGCGCACGCCGGCGGAGACGGCTTCTTCTTACTCGCCTGACATCAACATAACCCCGCAAAAATCAAGTATTCAAGTGTCTAGTTAAAAGAAAAGAAACCGAACGCCTAAAGAAACTTGGTAAAATTTCATAAAAATCCCCGCGATTGTTATCGCGGGGATGGATAATGTTTTAACACAAATGGTGTTATTTCTTTGCTTCCTGCTTCGCCACCTGTGGCATGGGAATCTGCAATAACAAACCACTTTCGCCACCTTCGACCATTGGTCGTTGGCCATTCCACTTGGCTATAGCCTGCTCGGTAATTTGAAGCTGGCGCCAAGCTATAAGTTGTTGGTTGATGGACTGGGAAAGAATACGATTAGATTCGGCTTCACCCCGGGCTTTAGCGACCACTTTATTAGCTTCGGCCTCTGTCTTGCGCAATTCGTTCTCTGACTGCATTGCTTGTTGGGTAGCTGTAATTTTAGCGTTTATAGCATCAATCACAATTTTCGGAGGACGAGGAGCACCAATAAATCCAAACTGCTCTAAACTGACTCCAATAGTATCAAGCCGGCTATTTAACCGCTCTATGACTTCATTTAAGAATTGCTCTTTTTTGGGTCCATAAATTTCCTCAACTGAATATTTACCAGCAACCTCATTGAATTGATCACGCGCCACATTTCGTAAGTAGCCGTGCGTGAACAAATTAAGATCGTCCGAACGAAATTTAATGTAAAACGCCGGAACTTTCTCGCGCACGAGAGAATATGAAAGTGAAATATCCCCGGTAACAATCAATCCTTCTTTTGTGTTGAAAGAAATCTCTTCGTTAGTCGAAGACCCCTCTTCCTTATTGTGTGTCCAAACTGCAGTTTGGACAAAAGTTGGATATTCAAAGACCTCTTGGGATAAAGGATTAATCCAAACCCAACCGGTTCTCAAGGGAATATCTTCAACCCCCTTATAGGTTCCAGCATAGTTAATTTTTATACCAGCATGTCCGGGACCAATACGGGTACACGCAGAAAGAATTGAAAACGAAATAAGAAGAAGTAACATGTTATTAATTTTAGGAGTTCTTTTTCTTTTCTCCATCCATACCATATATTTCTGGTAGAGAAATCGGATTATAACTATATACGATCCGATTAGTGTCACTGACGTCATAATTCCTCCGGCAACCGCCCAGTCGTTTGGTTGAGTTAACAGCCAAAAAGTTAGGTTCATTACTCCGAGAGTCGCCAAAATAATTAAACCAACAACTACGGAGACAAGCATAATTTTACTTTTTTTCATTTTTTACGTTTTTGATTATAAAAGAAATATTATGACTTTTACACACGAAAAGTCTTTCAATTAGTAGATTAACATATTTTATATTTTTTGTCAATGAAAAAAACCTCTTAACAAACATATATTGGAAAGTATGACCATAGCTTTTGAACTAGATGACAAAGAAGTATTAAACGGGCAACCCAAAGATCTATATAGTAATAAACTTGAAATTAAGGTTTTATATATGATCTGCCTGAAACATCATTTTTTAGATTTGATTATTGCCGTTAGAAGAGGCTGAGGAAACAAAAACTAGTACCACCACTTACACGCAATTAACCGAGGGAAAAACTTAATCAGCTTATGGAAGTCCCCCCATTAAATATTTTTAAATTGACAAACAAGTAATTAAAAAATTAAATATAGCGATCTCTTAATTAATACTTCCACTCCCGATATCAAAAACAGCCACTAGTTCTTCTTTTGGTTTTCTAGAAAAAATCCCCATGGTTTTATTATATCATATTAGAATTTTATTCTAAGATAGCTTTTATTCTGCGCACGCCGGCGGAGACGGCTTCTTCTTTTTGAATTCTGAATTTTCCAAGCTCTGAAGTGTTTTTAACATGCGGTCCACCGCAAATTTCCTTGCTGAAAACTTGTCCTGAGCTCGTCGAAGGATTGCCGACTGAATAAACTTTTACTTTTTCGCCATATTTCTCATCAAAAACCCCCAGGGCTCCCTGTTTTTTAGCTTCTTCTACCTTCATTTCTTCAAAAGAAACTGATAAATTTTCTTTTATTTTTTGATTAATCAGATCTTCCACTTTTTTCTTTTCTTCATCAGTCATTTTGTCTAAATGAGAAAAATCGAAACGAAGCCTTTTCGGAGTAATATTGCTTCCCTTTTGAAAAACATGATTTCCTAAGATTTCTCTTAAGGCCTGATGAAGCAAGTGAGTGGCGGTATGATATTTAATTTCCATCTCACTATGTCCCGCCAGTCCTCCCTTAAATTTCTCCTCCATCCCCGCCCTTGAAATTTCTTGATGTTCTTTCATTTTTTCTTCAAAATCTTTTATATCAATTTCAATTCCCCTTTCCTTAGCCAACTCCATAGTTAATTCAAGCGGAAAACCATAAGTGGAAAACAAAATAAATGGATCAATCATTTTTGCCTTCTCAAATTGTTTTAAACCCTTATTTAGAGTTTCTTCAAATTTTTCTTTTTCCGTATTGATAATTTTTTTTATATTATCTTTATCAAGGTTGTTATACACATCAAAATATTTGGAAATAATAATATCAACCAGTTCATCTATATTATTTAATTTGTGTCTTATAACTCTTCTTAATAATCGTCTTAAAATATATCCCCTATCAGTATTGGACGGGGTTATTCCGTCTGAAATTAAAAAAATACTAGCTTTAATATGATCAGCCATTATTCTTTTTTGTTTTTCATCTTCTATAAAACCAAGTTTTTTAATAATAAAATCAAATAAATCAGTTTCATAAATACTTTTCTTTTTTTGAACAGCCACCACCAATCTTTCAAAGCCCATTCCGGTATCCACTCCTTTTGTTTCAAGAGCGGTTAGAGAACTATCGGGATGAGAATAATATTCATTAAAAACTATATTCCATATTTCAACTCCATTTACATATATCTCTGTTGTTGGACCACATGGTCCTTCGTTTCCGGTTGGTCCCCAGAAATTATCTTCTTTGCCGAATTCTTTTATTTCTATTGATGAATCAGTTTCTTTCCAAACATTATAAGATTCTTCATCTCGAGGAATTGCCTGTCCTAAGTTTGTCGAAGGATCTCCTTTGAAAATAGAAACATAATCTATTTTTAAGCCCATTTCTTTAGTGATAAATTCATAAGCATATTTAATCGCTTCTTTTTTAAAATACCCGCCCCGCCCGCCATCGCTACGCTCAGGCGTTGCGGGCGAGGCAAAAGAGAAATTTCCCATCATTTCAAAAAAAGTTAAGTGAGAATCATCTCCTACTTCCTCTATGTCGGATGTTCTAACACACTTTTGGATAGAAACAGTATTTAATGTACCAAAATCTTTTTGGGCATTTTTGTCTCCGGTATAGTACGGCTTAAATTGTTGCATCCCCGCCGTGGTAAAAAGCACCGACGGATCATTTTCGGGAACCAGTGAAGATGAGGGAACAATTTTGTGTCCCTCTCCGCCGGAGGCGGGTCCGCCTTTGGCGGAAAAAAACTCTAAAAATTTTTTCCGCACCTCTTCTGATTTCATAAAGAAAGTATAGCAAAAAATCCATCAGAAATAAAATTGGTCAATTGCCCCGTGCTAAGAAATAAAAACGGCGACTCAAATTGAGTCGCCGAAAAGATTATTTTTTTACGCTAACGAAAAACCAGCTTTCCTTTTTCTCCACCGATTTGATAGAAATACACGCCAGACGGCAGAGTATCTCTTGATATGACAGTAGTCTTTTCGGTTATGTAAAGGGTTTTTACCTTCTGACCGATTAGATTAAATATATGTAATACCATTTCTTCTTCGGAATTAATAGTGACGGTAAATTCATCATCTATTATGTTTGGATAAATCTTTATAAAACTGTCACCTTCTTTTCTTACAGCCACAATATCAGAATATCCTCTCTTGCCGTCAAAACTAATTTCTGTTAGGCGATAGTAAGTTATTCCCTCTTTGGGATTATCATCAACCAATTGATAATTGTTAAGACCGGAATACCTGGAAGCGGGAATCCTTCCCAGTTCTTCAAAAGATATCCTATCTTCACTCTTTTCAATCAGATAATAATCAATATCAATCTCCGAAACGGTTTCCCATTTCAGGACATTGATATCTCCTTTATTTTCTCCGGTGAAAGAAAGAAGTTCGAGGGGGAGGGTAAAACATGATTGATTGGGAAGCCACGATACTCTACTATAAGAAGGTGGTAAATATTGTACCGAGATTATTTCTGGTTTTCCATCATTATTCGCAACATCGGCAATCGTTAAAGCATACGGTCCGTGATTGTTTGCGCTGTACGTATTAAATTGGTATGTGGTTAAACTTGGACCGTCAATAACCGATGCTTTAGACCAGCCACCATGAATAATTACAATTTCATCATCACCGTCACAATTGACATCTACACACTCAACAGGCTGCGGTCTATGATAAACTGGCATTGTTGTTGAAGGAGTATCGACGGTAATATCGTCCCAAATTGCCAATCCTGCGCTGGGCATATTGCCACCGTATGTGGCTACCATCTCGTTATCACCATCGCCATCAATGTCGCCAACAGCTATACCATTCGTTAGGATCGTTGACGCTCCAACTCTGTAATAGACAATAGAATTTAACGTCTTGTTCAGATTAATCTTGTAGGTCCAAATGTTGTAAGTAGCATATACTTGCCCCCGCATAAATATGATACGGGGCACAGTTTCGTTTCCCAATTTAGCTACATCAATTTCATCCCACCCAGCCGACGGTGCGGTATAGATTGACGGTCCGCTTAGAGTACCAGAACCTGTGCCGTACCATACTTTAAGATAAGTTTGCCCCCAATACCCAACCACGGCATCATTGTATCCATCACCATTAACATCGCCTATTTTAGAAGCATAAGCATTGCTACCTTGCGCATAGAAACAGGTCACGGGATTTAATGTACCAGATGCATTTTGGTAAAAAACGCAAACACTGTCGTATTTAATTAACATAATGTCATCTCGTCCATCAAGATTTAAATCAGCCGCATCAATACTTCTAACACTAGTTGCATGATAGGAATACAAAACCGGTGGAAGCAAACTATCACCCACAGTGTCTTGAAGATAAACACGTATTTTGTAATCGTTTGCGGGATCAAGATAAAACCCATTTCCGACTACCACATCTATACGGCCATCATTGTTAAAATCTCCATGCACTACAACTTCTGGATCTGATCCTGTATTGTAAAATTCAGGTGACCCAAATGAGATTTGCGCGTCAATTTGCGAAGAAAAAGAAAAGAGAAAACCCAAGAAAAACAGTAGCTTTTTCATTTTTTAGTTTTTTTTATTGTGAAAGAAATGATTAGAATTCGCGGACTTAACCCGAATCTAAAGAGAATACTAACATATTGTAAAAATTAGTCAATAATCCCGCCACCG
>Ga0209541_10005594_pt1 | contig 21863 bp, 20 predicted proteins | sample RifCSPlowO2_01_FD_184027 | JGI IMG/M metagenome (GOLD analysis project Ga0209541, IMG submission 184027) | Groundwater microbial communities from Rifle, Colorado - Rifle CSP2_plank lowO2_0.1 (SPAdes) (version 2) | ecosystem: Environmental > Aquatic > Deep subsurface > Groundwater | place...
TCGGGATAGTGGAAGCCTGTGTCGGCCCCCCACTCGGTGAAGCCGGTGCTCATGTTGAGGAAGATATCCAGCGATCCGCTGGTCTCGAGACGCCAAGCCATGCCGGATTCCTTGTTCCCGAGCGCCTCCCCGTACCGTCCGGGGACGCCGGTCGCGAGCGGCATGTAGCCGGGGGGGCCGATGAGCCCCGGGATCGTCACCGGCATGCGCAGGTCCCACCCGCCGGATTCCGCCCGTTCGAGGTTGGGGGGGATGTGTTTCTCCGGATCGGTCCCCGTCTTCACGATTTTCTCTATCTCGTCGAACGTGCCCGGGAACGCGTTCGGGAGGGTGTAGCGGGTGTAGTCGGTTTCCGCCTGCACGCGCGCGGGCGCGGCCACGCCAATGGCGAGCGCGGAGAGAGCGGAGAGAATGGTTCCAACGGAGGAGAGCGGTCGGGCCACGTTGGGCGCTATCGTAGCGCCAAATGCGCTTGCGGGACAGCCGGAGTGGCGGTAACATCCGCCCCCTGTCCCCCTTGTACGCATGCGCGGAACCGAAGCGAAGGCGCTCAGCGTCGTCCGGGAGATGTCCGATGCGGAACTCTCCGCCAAGGCAATGCATCTCCAGAGGGAGAAGGATAGGTACAGAAGCAGGATTTCGCACAGCATCGCGATCCATGTCCGCCGCATCCTCGCCGAGGCGCGGAACAGGGAAATTTCTGTGTATCTCATGGAGGATGACGAGCGGGAGGTGATGCGACTGCGGCAGGAGGCGGCCCGGCAGGCGAGTATTGCCCGGGAACATACCGCGAGGAAATCGCGGGAGCAGGCACAATGGAACACATGGGTGGAATGCTCAGAGAAGGATCGAAGATGGACCGAGGAGAATAACAGGAGAATCGCGGAGCGTCGGCGCGGGAGCCAGAGCAAGAGTTCCTTTGGTAGTAGCCGGCTTGAAGGTTGATGGAGGTGGTAGAGCATCCGGACATATTTTCCATATCATGCAATCGAAAGCGCTTGCGTGAGCGGGGATGTAGGTGTACAAGTGTACACAGGCACAATGCCTCCTTTACTTCCATTCTCCAGATCAACCCATGCGTACGTTCAATCGCGTTCATCTCATCGGCTATCAGACGCAGCCCGTCGCCGTCCGCCAGACGCCGGGCGGTATCAGTGTGACGGATTTGAATCTCGTCGTGCCTTTCAGCTTCCGGACCGAGCAGGGCTCTTCGCTTGATGGAAAAGGATTCCACACGGTCACCCTCTGGGGGCCGATGGCGGACATCGCCGGGCAGTACATGCGCGAGGGATCGCAGGTGTTCATCTCCGGGCGCCTGCAGACCGATTCGTGGGAGGACGAACAGTCGGGCGAGAAGCGGTCGAAGACGAAGATCGTCGGTCTCGACATGATCCTCCTCGATCCCAAGGACGGACAGCTGCCGGCGCTGAAATCCGGTAGCAGGCTCGGCGGGGGCCTGAACCGCGCGGACATCGTCGGAAATGTCACGCGCGATCCGGAGATCCGGACGACGACGAGCGGCCAGCAGGTGCTCACCCTGGGCGTCGCGACGAACGACCGCTGGCGCGACAAGGCGACGGGCGAGGATCGCGAGCGCGCGGAATTCCACAACGTCGTCGTCTGGGGGGATCTCGCCGACGAGGCGAGCCGGCTGTTCAAGAAAGGCAGCCGCGCGTACGTGTGTGGGCGTGTGCAGACCCGGAGCTGGGAGACACAGTCGGGTTCCAAGCGCACCACAACCGAGATCGTCGCCGATCAGGTGACGCTGCTCGGGGCGAAGAACGATCTGGCGCAGGAGGCGATCTCCGCGACGGCCGCGCGGGTGCGGGACGGCGGACAGCCCGCGCAGCGGGAGGAACGGTCGCCCGAGGCCGAACCAGCGGCCGAGCCCGTGCATGCCGGGGGTGCCGCTGGCGATTTGCCGGAGATCAAGTACGAGTCGGAGGTGAAGGTGGAGGATCTGCCGTTTTAATCCATAGGGGGAACCGTGGCACGGGTATCTTGCCCGTGCGTTGCAGGGGCTTCCCCAGCACCAGCGCTTCGCGCGGTGCGGGGCGCAGCCAGCCCCTGCCGCATGCGCAGGATGTGCATGCCACACACGGCCTGGAAGGCCGTGCCACGGACAGCCGCACCGCGGCATGTGGGCCATATGTACAACTAAAAGGTTGTATATTAAAAGAGTAACGTTCCGTCATTTTGAACAAACCGCATTTCGACATCCAGCGGCTCAGGGATTGCTCTCCGTATCGTTTGCACCGCCTCCACCGCGTCCGCGAACGTCGCGTTGCCATCGTTGATGAGGAAATTCGCGTGTTTCCCGGAGATCGTGATGTCGCCGAACGATTTTCCGCGGAGTCCCGCCGCATCGATCAGTTTCCACGCGGGCGAAACGCCCGCTGTCTTGAAGCAGGAGCCGGCGGTCCGGCAATACGGTTGGGTTTCGATGCGTTTCCGGAGAAGGCGGTCAATGTCCGCCTGGATGTCTGCAGGCGGTCGGGACGGTGCGGACAATATGGCAGACCAGATGAGCGGGAGGCGGGAAGCATGGTGTTTATGGAATTGGCTTTTGCGGTAGGAAAAACAACACGCTCCCCTTGTGAATGGTCGCCACTCTCCGTGTATGTATGTGTCAACGGATTCCACAAAGTGGTCGATCCAAATCCCCTTCGGCCCCTGCCCCGCGTTCCCGGCGATCGCGCCGCCGACGGTGCCGGGGATGCCCGTGAGCGGGGAGAGGTCAAGGCCCCGTTTCGCGCAATCATTTACCAGAGATGCGAGCGGTTTGCCCGCTTCGACGGTGAGCGCGTTCTCCTGGAAGGAGACGGCATCCGCCGTGATCCGCGCGACGAGCGCCCCGATCGTCCCGTCCGCGAAGACCGTATTGGATCCCCCGCCGAGGATGATCAGGGGGATGTTTTTTCCTTCCGCGAACCGTACCGCCTCTTCCGCGTCTTCCTTCGTCAGGAGGTCCGCGTACCACCGGGCATTCCCTCCGATGCGCATGGTTGTTTTCGGGCCGAGGGGGATATGTTCCTGGAGGTTCACTTACCAAGGAAAGCACGATTCACCGCTTCGTACAACCGTCCATTAATGGACGGATTGCCCGTTGCGTTATCGTGGGAATTACTTGGAAAGCAACGACGCCATCCTCTCCATGGACTCCGTCAGCTTCTGCGTCCCCTTTTTCCTGCGCTGCGCCCGTGCGAGGACGGCGGCGAGCAGGCCCAGACCGAGGATCGTTCCCGCCACGATGAGCATCTCCCTGATGCCGAGGCCCGTTCCGAGGGCCGTGAGCGCGATCTGCGCGGTCGCAAGGACGAAGACGCCCGCGAGGATGCCGACGCCGAGCGTCACGAGCACGAGATGGTCGCGGTTCTCCATGGAATCCTGCGGCGCGCTCGCGAGATCCGTGAGCAGATCGGAGCTCACGATCAGCGCCTCCTCCCCGCGGTTCTTGAAGAGGGAGAGGACCTTGCGCTGGAGGACGAGCTGGACGAACGTCCTGAAGGGGACCGTGGTCCGCCCCTCGATGACGGCCTTGCCGCCGCCCTGGATATTGAGTTCGACGTTGTGGTGCAGAGGTTGGATGGGCATGGCGCAAGTGTAAAGAAGTTCACGCGCTCTGGCCAGAGCGCTCCGTTGCCACCTCTTTGGCCGTTGCTAAGCGCTTCAGCGTCGTCTCCTTCCCGAGCGCCGCGGCGACCTCGAAGGCGCCGGGGCTGTAGGGGAGGCCCGTGAGGGCGCTGCGCAGGGGCCAGAGGAGCTGGCCGCGCTTCCATTTCTTCTCCGCCACGAGGTGCTCAATGGTTCCCCGGAGCCGCTCTTCGCGCCATGCCGTCTCCGGGATTTCCGCCAGCGCATCGGAGAGCGTTTCCAACAGTTCCGGGAGCATGTCTGCGGTGATCTTCTGCGCCTTGTTCGCGAGGAGTTCCGGCGTCACGCGAGGTTCCTCATAGAAGTACCGCAACATTGCCGGCGCTTCGGCAAAGAACGTGATGCGCTCCTGGATCTGCGCGGCTTTTTCCCCGAACGCACGGTCACGAGCCGCCGCCGCGTATTCCGCCGCGACGAGTAGCCGGACGCGTTCCGCGAAATCTCCGGGCGCGAGACGCCGGATCCACTGTCCCTGCAGCCAGTCGAGCTTCTCTGTGTCGAAGACCGCGCCGGCCTTCTGCACACGTTCGAGAGAAAACGCCTCAATGAGTTCGGAAAGTGAAAAGATTTCCTGTTCCGCGGGGCGCTGCCCCGTACCGGAGTGTGGAGCGCGACTGGTACCGGGGTTCCATCCGAGGAGCGCGAGGAAGTTCACGACGGCTTCGGGAAGGTACCCTTTGGCGATGTACTCTCCGGCGGCCGTGTCACCCTGCCTCTTGGAGAGTTTCGTTTTGTCCTTATTTAAGAGCAGGGGAACGTGCGCGTAGCGGGGTGGTTCCCAGCCGAGTGCCCGGAAGAGGAGGAGATGCTTCGGGAGGGAGCTCAGCCATTCCTCGCCGCGGATGACGAGGTCGATGTCCATGAGGTGATCGTCCACGACGTGCGCGAGGTGGTACGTCGGGAACCCGTCGCTCTTGAGGAGCACCTGGTCATCCACGGTGTGTCCGAGGAAGGAGAGCGGACCGCGGATCTCATCGGTGAAGGTGATCTTCCCGCTGCGCGGGACCTTCAGACGGATGACGTGCGGTTCCCCCGCGGAGATCCTCTGCGCGATTTCGTCCTCACAAAGGGAACAGCAGAGCCGGTCGTACATGGGGGCTTCCTTGCGCGCCTGCTGTTCCCTCCGCATCTCCTCAAGACGCGCGGGACTGCAGAAGCACCGGTACGCGGAGCCTTTGGCGAGGAGTTCCTGCGCGCCCGCCCGGTAAAGCTCCAGTCGCTGTGACTGGATGTACGGGCCTTTCGCTCCTTCCTGCGTCACGGTGCCTCCGCGCAGCACCACGCCCTCGTCCGGGTCGAGTCCCGCCCAGTGCAGCGTGCGAAGGATGTTCTCGACCGCGCCCTCCACGCTCCGTTCCTGATCGGTGTCCTCGATGCGCAGCATGAACGTGCCGCCACTCTTCTTCGCCAGAAGGTACGCGAAGAGCGCGGTCCGGAGGCCTCCGACATGGAGGAGGCCGGTGGGGGACGGGGCGAAGCGGGTGCGCATGCACGCGCTAATTTACCACTTCCACCGTGAACGTCACCGGCTCCAGCGGCTTTTCAGTCGCATCGCGCTCGACTGCGACGATCTCGTCGATGACATCAAGCCCGTCGGTGACCGTGCCGAAGACCGTGTGTTTGCCCTCGAGCCAGTTCGTCCCGTCTGTGCGCTGGATGATGAAGAACTGCGAGCCGTTTGTGTTCGGGCCGCGGTTCGCCATGGCGACCGCGCCGCGTTTCATCGGGAGGGAGTCGAGATCATCATCGAACGCGTACCCCGTCAGTTCGAGGTATTCCTTCACCGTTGTGTCCTCGAGCTCCGGCGGGAGCTGCTCGTCTCCCGCGAGTTCACGGATCTTCTTCTTGTGCAGTCCATAGCTCTCCGCGTTGATCTCGTCCTCGAAGGGGCCGCCGAAGACGCTCTCGCCGCCCGTTCCGTCCCCGTTCGGGTCGCCCCCCTGGATCATGAAATCCGGAATGACACGGTGGAACGTCAGCCCGTCGTAGAAGCCCGACTGCGCGAGGAGGATGAAATTCGTCACGGTGCGCGGCGCGCTGTCCGCATCGAGCGTAAGGCCGATGTCTCCTTTCGATGTATGGAGGACCACCTGGTGCTCATCTTCGAGCAGTTCGCCGCTGAAGCCGACCGGTTCGTTCGTTTCGTTCTCATTTCCCTGTTCCTCTTCCGCGACATCCGCGGAGCAGCCGACGAGCAGCGCGAGCGCAAAGAGAGGAAGGAGGAACAGGTGGAACTTCTTCATACAAAAAAAGAGAGGAAAGCGTGAGGCACATTACTGGCCGCTCCAGGACGAAGCAAGTGTTTGGAGAACGATTCCCGCGATGTGTCCAGCACTGGAGCCGGGGCCCGTTCCGGTCGGAGGACACGCATTCCGGTCGCGGGCGATCAATTGCCGCACCGCGGGGAAAAGTTGTTCCCGGAGAGTTTCCTGTTCCAGATGCATGAATAGCGGTTTCCGGCTTGCCACGACCGCATTTGTGTATTGGTGATCATGCCCGACGCCGCGCAGGGGGACGAGGACCGCCGGAATGCCGTTCGCCTCGAGTTCCGCGATGGCGCCGGCGCCGGCGCGGCTGAGTGCGGCACTGGCGATGGCATAGAGATGGGGAAGCTCGGCGATGACGAAGGGGGCGGACCAATATGACGGGTTTTGGCTGATGGATGGTCCCGGGGATTTTCCTTTTCCGGTTATATGAATAATGTCGCAGATAGTCGTTAGCTCATTCAATTTATCGAGGACAACTCCATTCAGCGTTTGCGCCCCCTGACTGCCGCCCATGACGAGGAGGATGGGGCGGTTTCCGGAGAAGCCGGTGAGCGCGAGCCCCTTTTCCCGCGAGCCGTGGGTGACAGCACGGCGGACGGGGTTGCCGCACTCCGTGCACACACGCTGCGCCCACCGCGCGACCAGCTGGTTCGCCCGTCCGCTTACCGCATCCGATTCGTGCAGCACGATGGGAATGTTCTTTCTGTGCGCGGCGAAGCAGACGGGAACGGAAATCGCCCCGCCCTTCGAAAAGACGATGTCCGGATTGAACGCATCGATCGCGCGCGCGGCCTGTCGGTAGGCTGTGAAGATCTGCAGAGGCAATCGGAGTCCGATGCGCGGGGTCGTTATAGCCGTGAACGCGCAGCCGTTCTCCGCCAGGAAGTCTCCGTCCGTCCCGTTGGCGGCGCACACGAAGTGCGCGCAAGCTTCCGGACGCCGTTCCCGCAGCGCTTCCCACACCGCGAGCGCGGGCGCGATGTGTCCGATGGAACCGCCGCCGGCGAAGAGGATACGCATGGAGGGAGGATATTGAAATATTGGAATATTGGGAAAAAGGAAAACCCCCGTTAGTTCCGTTCCCGCCGCTCCGTCATGTTTCTGCGTGCCGCCGACGCCTCTGCGGTCGAGTACGCGGAGATATTGAGAAGGATGCCGGATGCCGCGAGGAGGGAAACGAGCGAGGAGCCGCCGTAACTGATGAAGGGCAGGGTGATGCCGGTCAGCGGGAAGAGGGACAAGTTCACGCTGATATTGAGGAGCGTCTGGCATGCGATCCACGTCGTGATGCCGGCTGCGACGAGGAACCCGAACCGGTCGGGGGCTTCCGTGGCGATCTTGTACCCGCGCCAGACGAAAATCGAGTACATGCCGAGGATGATCAGGAGCCGCATGAACCCGAGCTCCTCCGCCATCGCCGCGAACATCGTGTCGCTCTGCACCTCGGGGAGGTATCCGAATTTCTGGACGGATTTGCCGTACCCCACGCCGAAGAATCCGCCGCTGCCGACGGCGATCAGAGCCTGTTTGATCTGGAACCCGATCGTTTCCGCGATGGATGGATCATTGGGGGTCAGGAACGCGCGGAAGCGATTCCGGATGTATTCATAATTGAGGATGAACGGGAGACCCATCACGCCGGCGATCGCTCCCCCGAGCAGCATGTGGAGGATGTTCCCGCCTGCGATGAAGAACACGGTCGTCGCGATAGCGGTCAGGACCAGAAAGGAGCCCAGATCCGGCTGGATGGCGACGAGCACTGTCGCAATGGCGAGAACGGACGCGAACGGGATGAATCCCTCCCGCCATGTCCCGATGGACTGCTCGCGTTTCTGGAGCCATACCGCGAGGTAGAAGATCAGGCTCAGCTTCAGGAATTCGGACGGCTGGACGGAGAATGACGCGATGTAGAGCCAGCTGCGCGACGTCCCGTACTCCGCCCGGAAACCCGGAATGAAAACGGCGATGAGCAGGAGGAGCGTCAACGCGAAGAGCGGCAGGGCAAGGCGCTCCCAGATGCGGTACGGCAGGATCATGCAGATACCCATCACGCCGAATCCGACGATGGTGTGCCGGAAACTGCGCCAGAGGTAGAAGGAGTTGCTCGGCGCGTCCCGCAGTCCCTGCAGGATGAGCCGCTGCGTGATCTGGTAGCTCTCGAACACCGACACGCTCGCGATCATGGCGAGGCCGAATAGCACGAGCACGACGGTGATGCCGAGGAGGAGGAGGTCGATGCGCCGGAGCACCATGGCATGGTAAATGCAAAATGGAAAATGGAAAGTGATTCGGGACGCTCAGGAGAGTTCCTGCGACGCGCAGAGCACCAGCGCGCGGGAACGGTGGAGAACGACCGCTTAAAACTTAGGCATGCGAATGACAGGGTCGGATGCGCGCCTGCGAGGCGCACAGCAGGAACTCTCCTGAGCGTCCTCCCCCATTCCAACCCCCCGCAGGAAGGCCCTCCGATGTCTTCCCGCCATCGTGGGCAGGAGGGCGGCGATTGCATACGCGGCGCGTTTGAGGCCGCGCGGCAGGCGATCCAATGCGGGGTTGGCTTTGCTCAGTTCAACGACGGAACGCCCGAGCGTTTCCATCCGCTGCAGGCTTTCTTCCGTTGTTATTCGGTGATGATGCAGAGACTTCGCATCCGGTTCGTAGATGAGGTGGATGCCCGCTTGAGCGAGACGCGTGCCCCATTCAATGTCCTCCCATCCGTAAAGGCGCGCGTCTTCCCGAAAGGGCATTGCCCGCGCGATGTCCGTTGGGATGGAAATATGGCTCGTGTAGGTAAAGAGATGCTGGATTGCCCGCGGGAGCGTGCGCCCGCTGAAGCCGCGGATTTTCCCGTACCCGAACTGCCAGCCGGACCTCTCCAGCCAGCGCATCACCGGCGTGATCCCCACGGATGGATCCCATGTCGTGAATCCCAGTATCGCCGCACGGTCCGCGTCCGTTCCGGTGCGTGGCCGTATCCGCAGATGGCGTTCGCATGCATCCGGTGCAAGGAAGATGTCGTCCCCGATGAAGAGGCAGACCGCGGACAGCGCTTCCTGCACGCCGCGGTTGCGGGCGACCCCCTGTTGGCACGCTTCCATTTCGAAGAAGCGGACCGGCACGTTCCGGTGCGTTCCGCGGAAGAGGGCGGCCGTCTCCTCATCCTGCCCGTCGCTCACCACGACGACTTCCAGCTCATTCGCAATCGTCTGCCGCTCCAGATGTTCGAGACATCGCCGGAGGATCGGCGCCCGCTTGTGGGTCGGGATGATGATGGAGAGGGAGTGCGCGGTTTCCAATACTCCAATACCCTACTCCCGTGAACACCCTTTTCATCGACATTGCTTCCCACAATGGCCTCCTTGCCTGCGTGACCGGAGAGAGCGTCGTTGCCGGGGCGGCGGCGGATCACCGGATCCGCGATGATGAACTGATGGTTGTGCAGAGAGGATTGCTGCAAAGGGCGGAATGGACGTACGGGGATGTCGAACGTATTGCCTGTATCATCGGTCCGGGCGGGTTCACGAGCTTGCGTGTCGCGGTGACGTTCGCGAATGTGCTCGCGGACCAGTTGGGGATTCCGCTCGCGGGGGCGCGGTTGTGGGAGATGTATGAGGCGAGGAGAACGGGAAGCGGGAGGCCCCAGCACCAGAGCGATCCCGAACCAGTGCAAGCACGGTTTGGGGCGGGAGCTCGGTACGGGGCACAGCGGGAAGCGGGAAGCATATGGTGGCTGCACTCGGCGAAGAGGGATTCGCTCTTCGTGAAGGGGGGCAAGTGGGAAGAGCCGACGTTCGTGCCGCTCGAGGATTTTCTCGCAGAAACGCGCCATCCCGCAGGCGGCGCATTGCCGTACTGGTGCGGCGAACTGCTCCCGGAACATGAACGGGCGATCGGTGCATCGGGTCTCATGTCCGTGGAGCTCGCGCCGACGGAACGCATATTGCCGCTCTTCCTCGGTGGGATCGTCTACGGTCAAAAGCCCCTCGTTCCGTGGTATGGGAGAGGGTATTAGCGCTATGCTGGCCGCATGTCCGTCATGGATGTCCTGAACCGGCTCCTCGGTGATCCCAATGAGAAAGAACTCCGGAGGCTCCGTCCGGTCGTGCAGCGCGTGCGGGCGATCCACACGTCGGATGAATTCCGGACGCTGACCACCGACGATTTGCCGCGCAAGACGGAGGAATTCCGGGAACGGGTGCGGGCGGGGGCTGGACTGGATGCGCTGCTCCCGGAAGCGTTCGCGCTCGTCATTCGTGCCTGCGAACTCATCCGGGGGCGCACGGCGTCTTTCGGGAAGCAGACGTTCACGTGGGACATGGTGCCGTATGACGTGCAGATCGTCGGCGGCGTCGCGCTCCACCGGAGCTGTATCGCGGAGATGAAGACGGGGGAAGGGAAGACGCTCGTCTGCACGATGCCGGTGTACCTCAACGCCCTCACGGGCAGGGGCGTGCACATTGTCACCGTCAACGACTACCTCGCGCACCGCGACTCCGTCTGGATGGGGATGCTCTATACATCGCTCGGTCTTACGGTCGGGACGATTGTGCACGGCGTCGATCCGGAGAGCCGTAAACAGGCCTACAACTGCGATGTCACGTACGGTACGAACAATGAATTCGGATTCGACTACCTGCGCGACAACATGGCGAGCTCGCTCGACACGCAGGTCCAGCGTCCGCTCCATTATGCGATTGTCGACGAAGTAGACTCGATTCTCATCGACGAGGCGCGCACCCCTCTCATCATCAGCCAGCCGGCTGGCGAGTCGACGGACAAGTACCTGCAGTATATGCAGCTCGTCCGGCAGATGAAGGAACATGCCGATTTTAACCGGGACGACAAGCAGCGCGTCGCCACGCTGACGGAGGAGGGCATCGCCCGCATGGAGCAGCTGCTCGGTATCGACAACATCTACACCGAGCGCGGATTCGGGGAAGTGCACCACATCGAGCAAGCGCTCCGGGCGCACGCGATCTACCAGCGGGACGTCGACTACGTCGTCAAAGACGGGGAGGTGATCATCGTTGACGAGTTCACCGGCCGCCTGATGCCCGGCCGCCGGTACAGCCACGGTCTCCACCAGGCGATCGAGGCGAAGGAAGGCGTGGAGGTCCAGCGCGAGAGCAAGACGCTCGCGACGATCACCTTCCAGAATTACTTTCGCCTGTACGAAAAGCTCGCCGGGATGACGGGGACGGCGAAGACCGAAGAGGAGGAATTCGAATCCATCTACCGCCTGCGTACGGTCGTCATCCCGACGCACCAGCCGGTTGTCCGCATGGACAGGCCGGATGCCATCTACCGCACTGTCGAGGCGAAGTTCCGCGCGGCCGCCCGCATCGCGGGCGAGAAGCACGTGGCGGGACAACCGGTGCTCATCGGCACAACGTCCGTCGAAAAATCGGAAGCGATGTCCGCTCTGCTCAAGACGCAGGGCATCCCGCACCAGGTGCTCAATGCCAAATACCACGAGAAGGAGGCGGAAATCGTAATGGGTGCCGGGCAAAAAGGAGCCGTGACAATCGCGACGAACATGGCGGGGCGCGGAACGGACATCAAGCTCGGGGAGGGTGTCGTGGCGCTCGGGGGTCTCGCGATCCTCGGAACCGAACGCCACGAGGCCCGTCGCATCGACAACCAGCTCCGCGGACGGAGCGGCCGTCAGGGGGATCCGGGTGAGTCGCAGTTCTTCGTTTCCATGGAGGACGATCTCATGCGGCTTTTCGGCGGCGACCGTCTCAAGACGATGATGGAACGGCTCAATGTGCCGGATGACGTACCGCTCGAAAACCGGATGGTGTCGCGTTCGATCGAAGGGGCGCAGAAGCGCGTGGAAGGGCGCAATTTCGACATCCGGCGCCACGTCGTGCAGTACGACGACGTGATGAACAAGCACCGGGAGATCATCTATCAGCGGAGACAGGCGATTTTGCAGAAGCTGGCCGAGACGGGGAACGGGAAAAACGGGGCGGAGGCCGGGGAGGAGGAAAATCCGCTGCACGCGGACATCCTTTCCGCTCTCCGGGGAGAAGCGTTCGCCATCGTTTCCGCCCACGCGTCCGCGCGGGATCCCGGGCAGTGGGATCGGAAGGAGATCTGCGAGATCGCGCAGGCGTTCCATCCCGCCTTCGCGGGGACGGTCACGGAGGGGTACCTGGACGGGTTCGGTGTGCCGGAGGAGATGGAGGCGGCGCTCCGGGGGCTGTTCGTGTCGTTCTATGAGGAGAAGTGCGCGCGGGACAGGCCCGCGACGGTGGCGCTCGCGGAACGCGTCGTCACGCTGCGGTCCATCGACACGCACTGGATGGATCATATCGACGACATGGCGCACCTGCGCGAACAGGTGTCTTTCGCGGGATTCGCGCAGCGGGATCCTCTCATCGAGTACAAGGATCAGGGGTTCCGGCGGTTCGCGCAGCTCCTCCGGGCGATCGATGCCACGATTGTGCGGACCGTCCTGCAGGTCGACTTCGCCCAGTTCGCGCCGCGGGTGCTCCTCGCGCGCGCGGCGGAGGGGCTCTCGGATCTCCGGACGAACGAGGATCAGATTTCCGCGGAGCTCACGGAGACCGGGGTTGACGAGCAGGAAGCAGGAGGCTGGAAGCTGGAAGCACCGGTAGCAGCGCAGGGCTCATTGCGTGGCATGGCTGGCAGAGCTTCCCGCTTCCCGCTTCCCGCTTATAGCTCGTCAACGATTTCCGCGTCCTCCGCGCAGCGAATGCCCGGGAAGGCGGAGAAAGCAGGCCGCAACGATCCGTGCCCGTGCGGGTCCGGGAAGAAATACAAGAAATGTCACGGGCGGTAGCTTCTCGCTTTCAGCTTTCCGGCGTTTTCGTCGTTCCCAATACTCCAATATTCTCATACCCTGATACTCCTGTTATGCCCAAGCTCCCCGACATCGTCGGCCACGAACGGCAGCTCCTGGAGCTCGCGCGCGACATCGAATCCGGGAACATCGCGCACGCGTACCTTTTCTCCGGGCGCAGGCATCTGGGGAAGATGACTGTCGCGCATCGGTTCGCTCTCCAGCTTCTCCTGATCGGCCTGCCGGAGGAGGGCCGGGAACAGGCGCGGCATGATTTCGGAAAACTCACGCATCCGGATCTGCTCGTCCTCGACCAGCTCTGGATCGAAGGAGTGCAGGAGGATTGGGAACAGATCGCCCGGACGTCCAACGTCCCGCAGGTGCACCGCGCAAAAAAAGAGAAAAAAGCGAAGACGGACTCGATCGGCATCGAGGATATCCGCGTGTTGCAGGGCCGCCTGCTGGAGACGGGGATCGGTGTCTGGAGGTGCTGCGTCATCCGTTCCGCGGAACGGATGCGCGACGAGGCGGCGAACGCATTCCTGAAGATTCTCGAGGAACCGCCGCCGGGGCTGGTCTTCCTCCTTACGACCCAGCAGAAGTCGTCCCTCCTGCCGACCATCGTCTCTCGCGCGCGCGGCATTCCGTTCCATCCTCTCTCCCGTGCCGCGATGCAGCCGCTTCTCGCGGATTGCACGGAGGATGACCGGCAATTCATCGTCCATCTCGCGCAGGGGGCTCCCGGTATCGCCACCCTCCTCCGTCGCGATCCGGACGCGCTCCGGACCCGGCGGCTCGTCCATGCCCGTGCCCTCTCTTTCTGGCGGACTCCGGCTCTCGGGGAGAGGATGCAGATTCTCGTTCCCCTCCATAAACGCGGGCAGGAATCCGACGATCTCCTCCTCCATCTGGCTCTGGCGCTGCGCGGGGAATCCCCGGACATCATCCGGAGGAACGCGCCGCCTCTCGCGCGGCTCGCAGACGGGCTCCGCACGAACGCTCACCGGCAGTTGCTGGCCCAGGAGTTCGCGCTATCGGTTTCGTGAGGGGGGAGTATTCGGGCACGCGATCATTCCCTGCGGCACCGCGGGCTGCAGCCGTCGCCCCCCACGACATTCCCGTCGTCGCACTGCTCGTCGGGGGTCTGCACCGTTCCCGTTCGCAAAACGTGGGGATTGACACCAATATCTTTATGAATGCGCATCGCAAGACATATCTCATTCCCGCGCCAGCGCGACCAGCTTCTCTTTCACTTCCTCATTGTACGGTTCCAGCTTGTTGATGCGCTGGTAAGCGTCTTCCGCTTCCGCGTTGCGGCCAATCGCTTCGCAGCACTGTGCGAGCTCATGCAGGAGTTCCGTGTCGCGCGGGAGGCGGGAAGAGGCGAACGCGAGTGCCGCCGCAGCGTCTTCCAGGAGACCCGCGGCGCGGCACGCCCGGCCGACGGCGGCATGCCGGACGGGGTTTTTCGGATCGTGCCGGAGCGCTTCCTTGTACGCGGTGCACGCCTCCGCGAATTTCCCCTGGCGGAACGCGGCGAGCCCCAGATTCGCATGGAAGGAGACATCGTCCTCTTTCTGGAGGAGATCGCGGTACAGGGCCTCCGCCTTCGATTCTTTGGACGTCAGCAGGTAGAGTTTCGCGAGTTGGGCCTGCACGTCGGAAGCGCCGGGCGTGATGGTGAGCGCCTGGATGAGGAGTCCTTCCGCCCTGTCGAATTCCCGCTGGGCCTCCGCTTTCTCCGCCATTCGGATCAGCGTGTACACTTTCTGTAATTCGATGGCGGACATGCGCGGGTCGCGCCGCGGCCGGGGCGCTCTCGTTTCCTCCCCGGGTGCGGGGCATTTGTTTTTCGCGCTCTCCGCCCGCTGCGTCATTCCCCGGACGAACCGCCGGACGGAATGGTTCCGCAGGAGGATCCGTGCGCCCAGGATCGCGCAAATGCCGAAGAATGATCCGAAGAGGACCAGGAGGTACAGCATCGAGTGTGCAAACTAGCACTGACAACTTTACTGGGCAAGGACGCGCAGAGACTTCTTTACCCCATCAAATCCACCTCGGCGTCCCCCTGGACCGTCACCTGGCAGCCGAGCCGTTCCTCCCCCTCCATCCCCATCGCCTCCTCGCGGTCGTTGACGGCACTGACGTCCCCCCGTACGTGGCACAGGCAGGTGGTGCAGAAGCCGTTCCCGCCGCACGCGTGCTCCATGGGGATGTCGTGATCCGTCGCGATTGCGAGGAGGGTCTGGCCGCTCTCCGCTTCCACAACTTTCTTCTGGCCGGCCGGGTCGGTGAAGGTTACTTTGGGCACCGGTTGAATAGTATGCCTCCTCTCCTTTCCATCAAAGGCCTTCGCGTATCCGTCGGCAGCGAAGAGATTCTCCATGGCATCGATCTCTCCGTCGCCCCGGGCGAGGTTCATGCGCTCATGGGACCGAATGGCTCGGGGAAGTCGACGCTGGCACAGACGCTGATGGGGCATCCGGGGTACGCGGTGACGGGGGGAACCGTCCGTTTTCGCGGGAAAGATCTTCTTGCGATGGCGCCGCACGAGCGCGCGCGGGCGGGGCTCTTCCTCGCCTTCCAGTACCCGCGGGAGATCGCCGGGGTGACGCTCCGGGGATTTCTCTTCGCGGCGCAGAAGGCCTGCCTTGCCGGCAGGGGTGATAGTGCCATCGGGTCGCCGATCGAGTTCCAGCGGGTGCTCGAGGAGAAAATGCGCACTCTCGCGATTGCCCAGGCGTTCGCCGAACGGTTCGTGAACGAAGGGTTTTCCGGTGGCGAGAAGAAGAAAGCGGAACTGTTGCAAATGCACGTTCTCCAACCCGCGCTGGCACTGCTGGACGAGACCGACTCGGGGCTCGATATCGATGCGCTGAAGACGGTGGCGGAGGGGATCAATGCCATGAGAATGCAGAATGCAGAATGCAGAATGCAGAACTTTTCCTGCGTACTCGTCACCCACTACGCACGCATATTGGAGTACGTGAAACCCGATCGCGTGCATGTGATGGTCGGGGGGAGGATCGTCGAGAGCGGGGGGGCGGCGCTCGCGCATGCGCTCGAGCGCGGGGGATATGCGAAGTACGGGGTAGTCGAAAAAATTGCTTAGAAAAGCCAAAATTTAAACCTATTGCAAGTCATGCGCTTTACGGTACGTTTCTCTTGGTATGCCTCGGATTGATGGAGCATTGGAGGCAGGCGGTGATCCCTTCTTTTGGGATCTGGAGCAGGGGCTCTGGAGACGTTTACGGAGCCAACCGGGCGTGACCCGCGAGAGAGTTTCAGCACTTTTTAATCGGATGGAGGAGGCGATGTTCAATGGATGCGGGTATCCGTCCCAGGAGGGGCGGCAGTGGGCTTTGCAGCATCATGCGAAAAACTTGCACGCACAGTTCAGGGTGGTTGTGGAAGGATGGCCTTCCCAGGATCTCGTGGAGTACATGGCAGAGGCGAATGTGACATAGACGGGAAATTCAAAGGAATAGTTTGACGATACTGTGTATAATGCGTTTCTCTTCCCCCGTTACTTCATGGAAGACCAGCGCATCACCCTCCGCCCGCCCGCATGGCTCCCGATCGTCGTTGTCCTCATCGCCGGCGGCGCGTACATCTTTGGCAAGACCATCGAGTCGCGGCACCTCGACCGCATCACGATCACCGTGCCCGGAGAGGGGGAGGTGACGGCGGTGCCGGACATCGCCCGTCTCACCTTCGGCGTCCAGACCGGCCGTCAGCCGACCGCGAAAGCGGCCATGAAATTGCTCGGCGAGAGAATGGCGGAGGCGTTCGAGGCGGTGAAGGCCGCCGGGGTGGAGGAAAAGGATATCGCGAGCAGGCAGCTCTCGCTCAGTCCCTTGTATGACTGGCAGGAAGGCGAACGGATTGATCGCGGGTTCGAAGCGTCGCAGACCCTCGGGGTGAAAGTGCGCAAGCTCGTGAAGATCAGCGATGTACTTGACGCGGCGGTCCGCGCCGGCGCGAATCAGGCGGGGGATGTCTCGTTCACGATCGACGATCCCGACGCGCTGCGCGCGGAGGCGCGGACGGAGGCGCTGGCAGATGCCAAGGAGAAAGCGAAAACGCTCGCCGCCGAGCTCGGCGTCACGCTCGGGGAATTCCGCGGGTACTGGGAGGAAGGCGGCGTGCCGCCCGTCATGCCGTACGCGATGGAAGCGATGTCGCTGGACGCGGAAGCCGTCGGGCGCATCGCCCCGCCGCTCCCGGCGGGCGAGCAGGAGATACGGGTGACGGTGAATGTGACGTACGAGGTGTACTGATTTTCCCGGCACCTCATTCAAACCCCAGTGCTTCCACGGGCTCGAGCTTGGATGCCTTGTGTGCGGGGTAGATGCCGAAGAGGAGCCCGACCGCCGCGGACACGGCGATCGGCAGGAGGACCGCGGAGGGCGTGAGTACATACGGAACCTCGCCGAGCAGCTTGGAAGCGATGAGTGAGAGGAGGAATCCGAAGGCGATCCCGAGAGCGATGCCGGTCGCTCCTCCGAGCGTTGTGAGAGCGACGGCTTCCAGCAGGAACTGGAGGAGGATATCGCGGCGCCGCGCCCCGACAGCCTTGCGGAGTCCTATCTCCCGCGTCCGTTCCGTCACGGAGACGAGCATGATATTCATGATCCCGACGCCGCCGACGAGGAGCGAAATCCCCGCGACGAGTCCCAGGAACAGGGTGATGCTCATGGTGACGGTGCCGATGATATCCATGGCCTGTTCAAACGAGCGGGCGGTGAAGTCGTCCTTGTCCGGATCGTCTGCGGGATTCTCGATGTTGTGCCGTTGCCGCAGGAGCGCCGTGACATCGCGTTGTGTCAGATTGTTCTCTTCTTCCCGTGATTGCAGGGAAATGTAGTCGATGTATGTCGTGCGTCCCATGACGGCCTTCGCGACCGCAAAGGGGACGAATACCATGGAATCCATTTCTGACGCGAGCGGGGACCCGATCTCCTCCAGGATGCCGACAACCGTGAATTTGCGCGTACCAATCGTGATGCGTTCACCGAGAGGACGGGTGTTCGGGAAGAGGTCCTCCGCGGCCTGCCAGCCGAGGACAGCGACGCTCTGCGCGCCTTTCTCGTCAGCGTCCGTGAGGAGCCTGCCTTCCGCGGGTTCCAAGGACCAGTTTTGGAATATTTCCTTCGTCGTGCCGAAGACCATCGGCGCGATCTCCTCGCGCCCGACCGTCACGCGGTCCCGGAGGAAGATGGTCGGTGCGACGCTCTGCACTGTCGAGAGGTTGCGGATGGCTTCCAGATCGCCGAATGTCAGTGTCAGCGTGTCTTTCCCGACCTGTTCCAGCCCTTTCGCGTGGATCTCAAATGTATCTCCGGAGAAGCTCTCGACCTGGTCCAGGATGAACCGTTCGAAGCTCGCTCCGACCGAAACCATGAGCACGACCGATCCCACGCCTATGATGATGCCGAGCGTCGTGAGGAGCGCGCGCAGCCGCGAACGCCGGATGCCTTCAAGCGCCGTTGCAATGGTGTCTCGGAGAAGCATGGAGTCAAAATCATTCGTAACGGAGGGCTTCAATGGGGCTCAGGAGCGACGCTTTCCGCGCCGGATAGAGGCCGAATGCGACGCCGGTCGCGCCCGCCATGAGGAGGGCGAGGAACATGGCGCCGACGTCCAGGGCGAACACATAGTCGGCGAGGAACTTGTGCACGGCCTGTGCGATCAGGAAGTCCAGCGCTATCCCGATCCCGATTCCGAGGAGTCCGCCTGCAACCGTGAGAGCGACGGCTTCCAGCAGGAACTGGAGGAGGATATCGCGGCGCCGCGCCCCGACAGCCTTGCGAAGTCCGATCTCCCGCGTCCGTTCCGTCACGGAGACGAGCATGATGTTCATGATCCCGATGCCGCCGACCAGGAGCGAGATGCCGGCGATCATCGTGATGAAGAGCGTGAGCCCAAGGGAGACGGTGCCGAACGTTTCCTCCGCCTGCGCGGCGGAGCGGACGAGAAAATCGTCATTCTCCGTGGAGCCGTCCTCAGGAAGGACGATCCTGTGCCGCTGTCGCAGGAGGGAACGCACGTCGGCGAACGCGATGTCGAAGTCGTCGACCGCCTGAAGGTTGAACATGTCCGCGTACGTGCGGCCGGTCAGGGATACCGCCACGGAGAGCGGGATGATGATGCGGTCGTCGACGTTCTGGAAGAAGACGGTGCCGACCGGCTCGAGCACGCCGATAACGGAGAACTTCCTCCCGGCCAGCTCGATCCGCGCGCCCAGGGCGGAGCCATTCGGGAAGAAATCTTCCTTAATATCCGATCCGATCACGGCGACGAACTGCGACGCTTCATCATCCTTCTCATCGTGGAATCGTCCTTCAGAGGTTTCGATGTGCTGGTTTCGGTAATACGCGGGCACGGTGCCGACGATGCGCGGGTCCGTTTCTTCCCGTCCGAAACGGGCGTTCCCAGGCACGAAGATGACCGGCGCCACTGATCGGACGGTTGCGAGTGCTCCGAGCGCTTCCGCGTCTTCGAGGGTGAGTACGTTGAAATCCGGCCGGAAGCCAGAGGCGCCGCCCTCCGGCCCCTGATTCCCCGGGAAGATCGCCATGGTCTTCGGTCCCAGGAAATCGATCTGGCCCAAAATCACCCCCTCGACGCTTTTGCCGACCCCGGTCATGAGCACAACGGCGCCGACGCCGATGATGATGCCGAGTGCCGTGAGGAGCGAGCGCATCCGGTTCGCGGTGACGCCCCGGGAAGCCGTTCGGAGGAGATCGGAAGCGAGCATGTCACTTCTGCAGGGAACCTTCCTCCTTCGCGCGGCGTCGCGTGAACTGGCGCGTATCGCGAGTGATGCGGCCGTCGAAGAGTTCCACGATGCGCTCCGCGTGCTCGGCCGTGCTCTTCTCGTGGGTGACGAGGATGATCGTGTGACCGCCGTCGTGCAGTTCCTGCAGGGCACTCATGACCTGGATGCCGGATGCGGAGTCGAGATTCCCAGTTGGCTCGTCCGCGAAGATCACCTCTGGTTCCGTGACGAGCGCGCGCGCGATCGCCACCCGTTGCTTCTGCCCGCCGGAGAGCTGGTTCGAGAGGAAGTCTTTGCGCCCGGTCAGGCCGACCGTCTCGATCGCCGCGAGCGCGCGCGTGAGCCTGCTTTCTGCGGGGATGGTCGGGTGATAGAGGAGTGGCAGGAGGACGTTCTCGAGGACGGTCGCCCGCGGAAGCAGATTGAACGCCTGGAAGACGAAACTGACGCGCGTCGCCCGGATGCGCGCCAACGTGTCCTCGTCCATCTTCATCGCCGGTTTGCCGTGGAAGTCGTACGTGCCGCTCGTGTGGTGGTCGAGGAAGCCGAGGATGTGCATGAGCGTCGACTTCCCGGATCCGGACGGTCCCATGATCGCCACGAACTCCCCCTTTTCAATCGTGAGGTTGATCTCGAAGAGGACGGGCGTTTTCAATCCCTCGTTGAAATACGACTTGCAGAGATTTTTCGTCTCGATGAGAGGTGGGTTTTTCTTTTCCGTGAGCGGCGCTGGTCTCTTCGTCATTCTTTAATGAGGAGGATCACCGTTTCCCCCTCCCCGATGCCGAAAATCACTTCGGTTTCGCCTTCTCTGCCCTCCATCCCCATGGTGACCCGGCGCTCCCCGATCTCCCCGTTCTTCAGGATACGAACGGCGTCTTTCCCGTCCTCTCCGGCATACACCGCGCGCCCCGGGATGATGACGACGTCTTCCCGGGAGTCCGTGAAGATCTCCGCGTCGCCGGTCATGCCGATCTTGAGCCGAGCGTCCTGCGTGCTTAAATCGAGCTTGACGCGGTATTTCGGGACGCCGTCGCGATCGGTCGCAGTCGGATCTATTTCGCTCACGTGGATCGTGAACGGCTCGTCCGGAAACGCGTCAAGGTCGATCGCTCCGGTCTGCGCGTACTGCACCTTCGGGATGTCGATTTCCGCGACGAACATCTCCACCCGGTACGGGGTCGCGCCGAGCATGCTGAAGGAGTACTCCGCTATGTCGAGACCGCCGGTGAACTCGCCGGCCTTCAGATTCACTTTCGTAATTGTTCCGTCGATGGGTGCGCGGAGAGTCGCGTCTTCCAGCTTCGCCTTCGCGCGGCTCAACTCTGCAGCCGCCTGGTTCACGCGCGCGCGGGCGGCCTGGAGCTCGGTCTGCCGCGCGCCCGTCCGCTTCTTCAGGAGTTCCGCTTCCTGCGATCTTAGCGCCGCCTTGTACGTCGCGATATCCGCGAGGGCGGTCTCCCGGGCTCCCTCCGCTGTCGCGACAGCGTGTTCCTCCGCCGCGATCTTGGTCTCGAAGCCGGCGAATGCGTCGCGGATCGTCTTGATCGTACTGTCGATGGATGAGAGTGTGTCCTGCGCATTCACGCTCTGAGTCGCGAGCGTCGTCTTGTGCCCCTCGCGCGTGCTGTAGTTGAAGTCGCCCGAGAGCGGCAGGCCGGAGACGAGTGCATACGCCTGCGAAACGGCGGACGCCACGTCCGCGATGACGTTGCGCAGCTCTTGGAGCGTACCGATCGATGCGCGAAAATCCCCGAATCCGTCGTCGAGGAGCCGGGCTACCGCGTTCAGATTCTCGGTTGCGCGCCGCTGCTGTCTGCGGACGTTTTCAAAATTGATCGTTTCCTGGAACTTGATGGCGATATTGAGGACGTTCTCTCCGAAGACGTCGTCGAGCTTGGTCACCGCGATCCGCGCGACGGCGCTTTTCTCCGCCGCCGTGCTCTCCGCCGTCGCGCTGTACCCCTGCATGGCCGTTGCCGCCTCCTGCCGGAGCGCGGAGAGTTTCGTCCCGGCAGTCGCGAGCTTCTCTTCGGCGCTTTCGTATGCGGCGCGCGCGGATGCGAGAGCGGCGCGCTTGTTCTCCGTGTCCGCTTCGGCAATGGCGATGTCTTCCGGTCGTGTTCCTTCCAGGAGTTCCTGGTACGCGGCATTCTCGGACGCGAGACGGGCCGCCGCCGCCGCCCTGTCCGCTTCGAGGGCCGCGCTCTGCAGGCGCGCGAGTTCCTGTCCCTGCATGACCGCATCTCCTTCATCCACGAAGACATCCGCAACGACTCCCGTGACGGGGAACCGCAATTTCAGGTCCTTCTCGGAAATGACCGTCCCGACCGCTTCCACCGTTTGGACCAGG
>Ga0209541_10005597_pt1 | contig 21849 bp, 27 predicted proteins | sample RifCSPlowO2_01_FD_184027 | JGI IMG/M metagenome (GOLD analysis project Ga0209541, IMG submission 184027) | Groundwater microbial communities from Rifle, Colorado - Rifle CSP2_plank lowO2_0.1 (SPAdes) (version 2) | ecosystem: Environmental > Aquatic > Deep subsurface > Groundwater | place...
AAAAATAAAACAGGGGGCTCATGGTTTGAGCCATCCCTTTTATGGTCGGTTAGTTCTTTTGTTCGATTCTACCAGTTACTTTGGAACATATGTTCCATCTACTATATAAATATTTCGATTATTTTGTACTTTAATCCTAAAATAATGGATTTTATTTATAAATAGGTGGGGTGAAGCTGGTTTGGAGATGGCGTTTTGAAAATGGAGGTATTTGGTTCCACAAAGAAAATAGTGGCAGGTCGGAAAATTCAGCCTGACTTTACGTGTAAAAGGATGGTAGAGTGTTGATTTTAAGCTAAAAGTCAGGCAACTGATCGTGTCTTACGAGGTTCTTAATGAATTTTCCATCTTGACCAAGCCACTATTTTAACTCAACCAAATACCTCCTTAAAAACAATAAATATTTATAATGGCACCAAAATATGCCTTATAAAACGGCCTCGTAGCTTAGCCGGTGGAGCAGTCGGCTGTTAGCCTTTAGGAAAGATACCGACCGGTCGCCAGTTCAAGTCTGGCCGAGGCCGCCTTACGATCATAAAGTGGAAATATGAAAACAGGATTACGGACGCATTCATGTGGAGAGTTGCGCAAAGAACATGCTGGAAAGAGCGTAACCTTAGCTGGCTGGGCTGACACCCATCGGATCCAAGGGAAAGTCAGCTTTATCCTGTTACGTGATAGGTATGGTATCACTCAGATTTTTGTCAATCCTGACATCACCAAAAAACTGGGAGAGATCCGTCGGGAATCCGTTATTCAGGTAAAAGGAGAAGTCAAGGTTCGCCCTGAAAATCAGATCCGAAAAGAGCTTTCTACAGGAGAGATTGAAGTTGCTGCCAATGATGTCACTATTCTTACTAAAGCGGAACCGTTGCCATTAGAATTAGATGGTGAAGCTCTGGAAGATACTCGCTTAAAGTACCGTTACTTAGATCTACGGAGAAAAGAGATGGTAGAAAATCTCACCAAACGGCATAAGTCTATCCAATGCATCAGGAATTTTATGGATAAGAAGCATTTCTTGGATATTACTACTCCTATCTTAACGAAATCAACTCCGGAAGGGGCCAGAGATTATCTTGTTCCGTCGAGAGTGCATAAAGGTAAATTTTATGCTTTGCCTCAAGCTCCTCAGCAATACAAACAATTACTTATGGTAGCTGGCGTTGATAAGTATTTCCAGATCGCTCCCTGTTTCCGTGATGAAGATGCTCGTGCTGATCGCGCGCCAGGTGAATTTTATCAGCTGGATATCGAGATGAGTTTTCCAAAACAAGAGGATATCCTGGATCTCATTGAAGAATTGACGATTACTTTAGTGAAAGAAGTCTTTCCTGAAAAAAAGTTTACCCAAGTCCCCTTTCCGAGATTAAAGTATGATGATGTCATGAAGAAATATAAGAAAGACAGTCCTGACATCAGAAAAAATAAAGATGACCCTGACGAGCTGGGCTTCTGCTGGGTTTTAGATTTCCCTTTATTCCAAAAGCAGACGGAAGCAGATTTCTTTCACGGAGCGGGCAAGGAATGGGGGCCATCCCATAACATGTTTACCGCTCCTAAAGAAGAAGACCTCAAATATCTTGATTCCGATCCGGGAAAAGCGAAATCCTATCAGCATGATTTTGTCCTTAACGGATCAGAAGTCGGCGGCGGAGCATTGCGGATTTACCGTCCAGATTTACAGTCAAAAATATTTGATCTCATCGGCATGACCAAAGAGAAGCAGAAAGAATTTTCCCACATGCTGGAAGCATTCAGCTACGGTGTTCCTCCCCATGGAGGCATTGCTTTAGGAATCGATAGATTATTGATGAAGATCATGGGCAAAACATCACTGAGAGAAATGATCGCTTTCCCTAAAAATAAGGATGCAAAAGATCTGGTGATGGACGCTCCTTCGGCCGTGACAGAAGAGCAGCTAAAGGAATTGGGAATTAAGCTGAGATGAATAATGCTATGAAACCTACGCCCTCTATGAAACATACAACTTTTTTATCGATCCAGGAAGCGATGAATCAAGGCTCTGGAAAAGTAAGCTTGAGAGGCTGGGTCTATCGGGAGAGAGGCAGTAATAAGCTGAAGTTTATTACGTTACGAGATGTTTCAAATATTCTGCAATGTGTTTTTAAGAGAGACGATTTTGAGAAACGATGGGATGAGATTGATCATTTGCAGGTTGAAGCTTCATTACAATTGACGGGAACGATAAAAAAAGATGAGCGCGCTCCTACCGGCTATGAGTTGCATGTTGAAGATTACACGCTGATCGGCTCATCAGATAATTATCCCATCACCAAGGATCAGTCCGTCGAATTCTTAGCAGACAATAGGCATCTTTGGCTAAGAAGCAGAAAGATGACGGCCATTTTAAAAATCAGAAGCACCGTCTTTGGCGCTATCGACGAATATTTTAAAGGGCAAGGATTTTATGAATATCATTCTCCTATCTTTCAAGCCGTGCAGTGTGAAGGCGGCTCTACGTTATTTGAAGTGAAATATTTTGATAAGAAGGATGTCTTTCTGAGCCAATCGTGGCAGTTATATGCGGAGCCGGCCATTTTTGCTTTAGAGAAAATTTATACCATCTCTCCCAGCTTTCGGGCAGAAAAGTCGAAGACCAGCCGACATCTGACAGAATATTGGCATGCCGAGATGGAAGTGGCTTGGGCAGGCTTAGATGACATCATCAATTACGGAGAACAATTATTAAAATTTATCTTTGCTAAAGTTCTTGAAAAAAACAAAGAAGAACTGAAAGTGTTGGAAAGAGATATAAAAAAACTGGAGCCTATCGTCAAGAAACCGTTTGTGAGGATGACCTATGACCAAGCATTAAAGATCCTTCAAGACAAGTGTAAGATGAAAGTTCCTTGGGGGAAAGACCTTCGGACCGTTGAAGAAGACCAGTTAACATCTCTCTATGATGTTCCCGTCATCTGTACTGGCTATCCAAAAAAAGTAAAGGCCTTTTACATGACGGAAGATCCTAAAAATCCTGATGTCGTTCTAGGTGTTGATTTCTTGGCTCCGGAAGGCTATGGTGAAATTATCGGCGGCTCGCAGAGAGAACATGACATCGAAAAAGTGAAAGCCCGTCTTGTTGAGCAAGGTGAAGATCCTACAGAATATGAGTTTTATCTTGATACGAGAAGATACGGCAGCATCCCTCACGGTGGTTTTGGCTTGGGAGTAGAAAGAGTCATTTCCTGGGTTTGTGGGTTGGATAATATTAAAGATGCTATCCCTTTCCCGAGGACGATGGAAAGGTATAAGCCGTAATTTTGATGAAACTTGAAACAATTGTACTTCGTTGTATTGAAAGTAAAATAGGTAAATCAGTAATAAGTATAGGGGTCATGTCGGCACTTTCTCCAATAACTTCAGAGTATCGAGGTGAGTTATGGTATCATCTTTCTGCCACTGCTGCTTATGTTGCTGCTGCTTCGATAGATCATCTGGTTACTGTTCCTTTGATCAAATTGATGAATACTGATGAATTTAAGAGAAATGGACTCCGTAAAGTTTTCAGAGAAAACAGTTTTATTTTAGGGAAACATCCGACCCTAGAGCAGTATGTTCGCAGAAGCGCTTACCGAGACATCCCTGGCGTTCTTCTCACTACCCTCTTTGCCGGTGCGGCTTATGCTTATTTAACTATGACCCCACTAATCTATTGGAATAATAAAAGAGTGGAAAAAGAAATACAGTCTTTACTGAGCTGATAGTAAGTTGAGAGATACTTCATAATCATTCAACAGAATAAATATTTAAATTCTTGACAAGTATATTTTTAAAACGAGAGCTCTTTGATAATAAAATAAGTTTGCTGAAGCAATGACATAAAGAAAGCTTTAGTAAGCAATAACTTTAATCTCTTTCATCCTTTCAAAATCTTTCTTATTTCTGGTGACTACTGCTGAAATTCCGTTGGCTAAAGCTACACCTGCAATAAGGCAATCAGCCTCTCCTACTTTTGTTCCTTCTTTCATTAGAGAGCCGGAAATCATTCCCGCTTTCAAAGCGGCTTTCCTATCAAAAGGAAGCACGGTCAATAAGGAAAGTACCGCAAATATTTTCTCCAAATGCTGTCCAACTGGCCTATTTCCTATGTACGCTCCTTCAACCAGCTCAAATACATTTATTTCCGAGGTGTAAAGTGGGCTATTCTCCATTTTTTTCATAGTAACAATGGCTGCTTCTTCTCCCCGAAAGAAATCTACCAGAAAAGTAGTATCAAGAAAGGTCATTGCTGTTCCATCCGTAATGTCTGCCTGGTTCTTTCCGCCGTTCACGTATCCTTTTCTTGATGGTGTTAAATTCTTTTTCAGGGATGTCTTTCCAAATGCCTGCGAAATTCATGATACTGCCTGATCCGGCAAGACGTCGTAGTTCTTCAGAAAAGCTCTCGCCGGGAATTTTTAGGGCTACCAGGCGCTCGTACACATCTTCCGTTATGGAAATGGTTTTTGTGGCCATTATGGTCTGTGTATGTGTATGTGTATATATACTTTTCGAAAATTGTTCTGGAACATGGAATTTCAGATCTTAATGTTCAGAAGGTTAAATGGAATATATTCCCCCCGTATTGCTTTCTTTTTCTCTTATTGCTCCTACTTCTTTCTTCCCTGTTCCAGCAATAAGGTGTGGTAATTCTTCTCCAGATAAATAAGAGCATCAATCGTCTTCCTAAATATATGATTCTGGTTGAATGTCTTCCTGAATTCTTCATTCTTCTCTAAGGTCTCTTTTACCGGCGGATGTAGTCCCGAAAGGAAAACGATGCTCTTCTCTTTCTGCCGTTCCTTGATGAATTCATTCAGCCTAGTAACTCCCGTGCTATCTACAAAAGGAACGTATTTCATCCGAAGGATAATGGCCATTTTTTTAACATCTAACTGTTCCGTGATCTTCTTGTCAAAGACATTCATTGCTCCAAAAAAGAATGGGCCATTAAGAGTGTATACTCCGACTGCTCCGCTAAGGTTAGGATTTGCCGCAATGATATTATTGATGGACGTGTCGGTAGAATATTCTGTCATTGGCCTGATGTCGATGATGCTGGTAAGCCGGACAAAGACGAGGAAAATAGCTAAGACCATGCCTACTTCGACAGCAAACACTAAATCGGTAAGAACAGTTAACCCAAAGGTGGCAAATAAGACGATGCTTTCAGACCTGCTGATCTTGATGATCGTCCTGAACTCTTGAACGTTGATCATCCTCGCTGAAACATACATCAGCATTCCGGCGAGGAAAGCTTTAGGGATATATTTTGCGATGGGAGAAAGAAGCAGAATAATAATTAATAAAATCAGGCCGTGAATGATTCCAGCCATTCTCGTTTTTGCCCCTTCCCGGATATTGACAGCGCTTCTGGCAATAGCGGCAGTTGCAGGGATGCCGTTAAAGAATGGCATGATGATATTGCAGACACCCTGGCCAATAAGTTCTTTATCACTTTTATGTTTGGTGTTACTCATCCCATCACAGACAACGGCGCAGAGCATCGCTTCGATGATGCCTAGCATAGCGATGGTAAATGCTGATGGCAGCACGTCTTTTACCAGCTGAAAATTGATGGATATCATATGAATTGCTGGCAACCCAGAAGGGATATTTCCCACGATAGGGATAGGCAGGGCTAACATCATGACGGCAGCGGTAGAGAAAAGAAGAGGAAGAAGCGATGAAGGAATATTTCTTGTTGCTTTAAAACGAGAAAGAATTTTTGGTAAAAACAGCAAACAAAGGATGGTAATTATTGTAATCCCTACTGCTAACTGTTGAGCTTGGCCAAGGTGTTCTATAACTTGTCCGATATTTTCCCAGATATGCTCTTTAGGTGAAAGTGTTAATCCGAAAGCATTACCTAGCTGTCCGATAAAGATAATCACTCCTATTCCTGCCGTAAATCCAGAGATGACGGGGAAAGGGATGAATTTTACAAACCGCCCAAATTTTAATAAGCCCAGAAGCAATTGCATGATTCCTGCCAAGAAGCCAGTAAGCAATAGCCCTTCTACGCCAAACTTTTGAACGGTGGAAAGGATAACGACCGTCATCGCTCCCGTTGGTCCGGTGATGGAAAAGCGCGATCCCCCAAATGTCGATCCTAATATTCCTGCAATGATTGCGGTATATAAGCCCATAATGGGCTCTACTCCTGATGCGATGGCAAAAGCGATGGCTAAAGGTAAGGCTACTACTGCTGTTATGAACCCTGCTTTAAGGTCAAATAAAAGATAGTTTTTGCAATATTCTTTTGTTTCACTCGCTAATTTGTTCAGCTTTCCCTGAAGTTCTGCCATGAGAGCCCCCTGTTTTATGAGGGAATTATATAAGCTTATGCTGTCTCTAAATAGAGAAGAAATAGGGATAGAGAAGAAGTTTACTTCTTTTGGCTGAAACTTAGCCCGTCCTTGATATCAATAATTGTTGTCTCCAGCCGTGGATCAGCAAGAACAGCCCTTCTGAAATCCTGGCATCCGGCAAACGTAATATTATCAGCGATCATCACTCCGTTCTGTTTCAATAGTGTGATACAATCTTCCAATACTTGAAAATATCCTGTCTTATGGAAATCTATAAAGATCATATCAAAATAACCCTTCCTTTCTGCTGCCATATCTCTTTCTGCTGCCATTGCTCTTACCGCTTCCACACCATCACGTATGATAATCGTTGCCTTAATATTAAATAGGGCATAATTTCTCTTCGCTTCTTCTGTAATCTGTCGATTGATATCAATAGTTGTTACCTCTGCTCCTTCACTTCCCAAAATGCAGCCGGAATAACCATTGGCAGTTCCTAATTCAAGTATTTTTTTTGGCTTGTATTTCTGCACTTGTTCCAACAGCCATGTTCCCTTAGCAGAGCCGATGATAGGTATTCGTCTAGAAATGCTTTCTTGTTCAAGACTTTTTAGCTGGTTGATGATGGTCATGAAAATAAATTATAGGATAACATCAAAAGGAAGCCACCGTTGTGCGTGTTGCCTCTTTGATTGTCGTTCAGGCGAAGGAATAAGGTTAAACGCACTCAACTTTCTTGCTCCTCCGATCATGATAGCTACGGCCCGGTCAAAGTCAGAATCATTGCCTGTTCTTGCCTCTTGGCGAGCTGATGTAGAAGTAATGACAGCATAATCTTCTGGATTAGTCTCTCGCTGTACAGCAGCAATAAGTGATCCACTGTAGTCTGCAGCAAGGACGATCGCTTTTTTTCCTGGAATATCTCGGAGATAGCTTACCATTTGTCTATAGGATAATGTATCCTTGTCACTCGGAGAACCAGAATGAAAACGCAGAGAACCATGTTTGCCTGGAGACGTCACATAAAGAAATGTTAAAGATTCCTTTGTTGCTTCCGCTGCAATCCTAGCTGTAGCAGCAGATAATTCTGCAGGGATGTCATCCCAAGGTAAGATTCTCTGCACCAAGGAATAGTCTATGCCTCTTTCCTGATAAAAATCTAATTCATCTTCCCACTGCAGAGCAAAAGCTCGTTGTTCTGCTTCTCCAATATTATTGCCTGGTGAGAACTTTCCCTGAAGCATGGCTTCCAGTTCTACTACTCTACCTAATCCTTTAGCATGGATGCTCATCGTTTCTGGAGCGTCATAATTATTCACTAAGACAGCATATCTTTGTGTGGGTACAAACAGTTCTGGTTGTTGAGACATAAGATGCAATACTTTTATAAGCTTTAAAAATCTTCTTGTCTAAAAGAGGTGATTGACTATGGTAAATTATTTGGCAGTATTGATAGCAGCCGTCGTTTCTTTTCTGGTTGGCTGGGCATGGTATTCGAAGCCGGTGTTTGGGAAAGTATGGATGAGTTTGATGGGATTGAAGAAGGAGCCGAAGCATGAAGGGATGGCTAAGAATCTGGTCATAGGATTCCTTGGAACTTTGGTAACTGCGTACGTTGTAGCATACTTTGTTGATATGCTGGGCTACATGACCGCTTTGAGTGGTATGATGGTCGGTTTTTGGGCTTGGCTAGGATTTGTTGCAACAACAACGGTTGGCGGAGTGTTATGGGAAAACAAACCATGGAGCTTATGGCTGTTGAATAACGGGCATAATTTAGTGACTTTGCTAATTATCGGAGCAATCGTCGGAGCTTGGGTTTAAGGTATTTTTCAAAAAATATACCTTTCCCAGAAATATACCTTTCCCAGAAATATACCCTTCCCAGAAATATACCCTTCCCAGAAATATACCCTAAAAAGCAGAGAAAGCTTTTTATGTTATTTCTTTTTTTCCTTTTTTATGGCTGATGGCAGTTTAGAGATGGATCTTTTTTGTCTTGAAGAGACAGCGCGTCTTGTTCACGATTTGATCAAGCCTGATTATGTTCGCTCGGGCTTGCTTGATACTCTCATTAATTCAGGAGTATTTACTTTTTCTCAACAGCGAACGTTAAAGGAATATGCTGTCTATCTCGCAGCCTCTTATGCTGAAGAAAAAGAAGATTTTGGAAGGCCAAAAATTTATGATTCCGTCCGGCAAAGGATGTATGCTCGGGTTGTTGTTGATCTTATTAAGGGAATGGAAGACATATCTAAGAACGAAAAATTAGAACTCATTGCTTTGAGAGAGTAAGATCCTATCATTCTTTCTCACTTTTTCTTTGACAAAAAAGGTGGCTACTCCCTCTTCATCAACTTTTGTTTTTCCGATATTTTGGCTAAAGAAGGTAGTCTTTCCTTTGAAGGTAATTGTTTCATGATCAGCAACATCCCGTTTAAATTGTACTGCCGCAATCTTCATCTGAGGATAATAATTCAGCACTTTTCCAACAATCTCTTTCTTCTCTTCAACTTTGCGTTGGCGGGGAGAAGCTTTACATCGCTCTGAACAAGTTTTGTTCATCTTCTTAAGACAATCGGCGCAGGCAATGAAGAGCTTATCACAATCTACATTAAAGCAGTTGTGGATAATATCTGTTTTCTCACCACAGAAACAGCAAGAGTTTAATGGTGAACAGCTCTCTTCTACCAAGCGGTCATCAAAGACAAATAATCCGCCTTCCCAATTGGTAGAGAACTGATTCAGATAGCTTATGATCCCTCCATCGACTTGATACACATCGGCAAAACCTTGCTCTTGAAGATACGCAGAAGCTTTCTCGCACCTTACCCCTCCGGTGCAATAGAGGACGAGCGTTTCCTTTTTCTTGTCTGCCAGCAGTCTTGGAGCTACTTCTGGAAATTCCCTAAAACTGTTGATGGGCAGCTTTACTGCACCTTTGAAATGTCCGACATCATATTCATAATCATTCCTGGCATCAACTATCGTAAATGATTTCCCTTCTTTATACCATCGTTCCAGCTCTTTGGCAGGGAGATGTTTTCCCGTATTCTTTACATTTGTCTCTTTACCAAAAACACATATCTCTTTCCTAACTCGGACAACGAGCTTATGATAAGAATTCTGTGAAACGTTCTGTTCTCGGAATGTCAATCCCTTAAACTCCTGCCGTAGCTCTTCTTGAAATAGCTGAATATCTTCTTTTCTGCCGGAAACCGCTCCATTGATACCTTCTCGCCCTACAAGAATTCGACCGAGAATATTTTTCTGTTCACCGCCTTTCTTTAACGTATCTCGGAGTTTTTCAGGGTCTGCTATCTGGGCATAGCGATAAAACGAGATTGTTTCCATAGGGGATACCACATCCTTACCAAAAAGAGGGCTATTTTTAAAATTTGTGTTCAATAAATAACCTTATCACTGTAATCAATTTCTGGAATTGGCTAGGCTCGTTGAATCTATGGTCAGCGCCTCGAATAATGACCAGCTTCTTCGGCCGATTGGCCTGTCTAAACAATTCTTCGGGATCAGATAAAGGGATGGCTTCATCATGCTCTCCATGAACAATAAGTAGTGGTTGCTTAAATTTCTTGATCGCTTGAGGAATGTCTAACGTAAAAAATTCATCATAAAATGCTTTCTTTAATCTTTTATGGTGATACCATTTTCCCGGCTTGTTGTAGATAATATATCCTTTGGTCCAGAATTGGTAAACCTGTTCATCAGTAAAATCATACTTGACGGAATGTTTCGTATCTGATTCAGCACCCATCAACACCAGTTTGCTTATTCTTTTGTCACGGTGAGCATATAAAGAAGCATCGATCGCTCCGGTAGAATGCCCGATGATGACTAATTGACGATAAGAATAATTATCTTCCAGAAAATCGATAGCAGATTTGATGTCACTCACTTCCTTGCTCATCAGCTTATCTTCAAATTTTCCGTCGGACGTATTCGTATGTGAAAAATCAAAGATGAGGGCGAGATGTTTTTTCCCTAGCGCCGTGATCATCCTTTGAGCAGTAAAGCCATGACAGCTTCCGGGAAATCCATGGAGAAAAATAACAGCAGTGTCATATCTTTTGGGATGAGAAATAAAACCTCGGAGAGTAAGTCCATATCTGTTTTTAAAGGAGATGGGTTGTTTCATAATTTTCTAGAAAGAGAATCTTTATTTAAACATTTTGAAAATTATGAATGACAACATTAAAGTCATAACTCCCCTCAAACCATCCCCTTACTTCACTTACTTTTACATCGAGATGGACCGACTTGTATTTGCTGAATTCTGGAGCTACTTCTTTAATCCTGCAGATAGTTTGTCAATGTGGATAAAAATCGTAGAAATACCAAAGTCCTGTTCTATCACCAACCTATAATCGTCCATCGGCGCTCTATTCTTGTCATTTCCTTGGAAAGAGCCCATATGCTGCATGCCGGTAATGGTTCCATCTGCTGGGCTGAGCTGTTCAATATTCGCTTCCGTATTGCCAAATTTGTGAAAGTATTGGTGGTCGAGGGAGTGACATGCTCACCATGCAAACTGCCCATCGGCTCGATGGGGTCTATTTTATCAAGGTTAACAGGTAAATCACTGAAGAGGAAAGTTTCACAGGATGGTTCCTCTCTATTTTTGGGCAGTGGTTCTTTTTCTTGAATATCTTCAACGTTTAATAATTTTTCCTAAATTCTTAAATAGAATTCCCTCTTTTTTTTACCATGGTCTTAGATTTTAGCACCACGCTTCATCACGCCTTGACAGTGATAGAAGCACAATCGTCAAAAGAATTTATCGTTCATGCAGCGGAGGAAGAAAAGACCTTTGAGAATGCCTGTTCCATCGTAGAATTGCACGGCAGCATCAAATGGCAGATCATTGACCTGCTAAATGAGCATTATCAAACGAATTTCTGCTTATCTCATTGGCTGCACAGCAATGAGGATGAAGTATCTTCTTTCTTGAATGAAGCTGGGTCGAATGTATTGAGCCATTCTACCTTTAAGGCGCCGTATCAATTTTTGCTGTGGTTAGGAAAGAAAGGGTTTATTCTGGGGATACAACAGAAAGGCTCAGGGTTTCCTGCAGAAGATATTAACCAGCATAGGATTAAAGACAACGAAGGAAGGGCGTTTGATTTCTTTAGGCAATGCCAGCAGACGGTTTTTTTTGATGACAGTAAAGATGCCAGGATTGTTTATTTTCAATATCTCTTCTGAATGGAAGGCAGCTTTTCCAATTTTACTTAACCTGCTTTCCTTTCCCTCATTGCCTGGATGTAGCGTCCTCTGAAGTGTGATGCTGTTCTTCCCGGACCGAGGTTATGAGATAATTCAGAAGCTCTGTGGAACATTTCCTGGGTTGGCTCTCTCAACGTACAAAGCGCTTCTCTGCCCGTTCTCCAGTCTTCTGCTTCAACCCATTTTTTCGTCCGGTATTTTGCATAATCCTGCCTATCAGTCCCTAGATTTACCATCAGCCATGGATCGCGTCCCAAGGGTTTCCATTTTTTCTTCGAGCTTGAATTAAAATGTTTATAAAGAAGATACGGCTGCTTAGAGTTCTCATCATAAACGATTCTTGCGCTGATATCCTCACTACCTTTAGATGTTGGCGTGCCATCAAAGACGATGGAAACCGTTCTTCGTCCTGGATTTTCCGTAAATTCTAAAGAATAGCCTCTGAAAACCAACCCTTCAGCAAACAGGTGTTCTTCAAAAGCTTGGCTTAATGCCCAAGCATAATCTTTTGTATCTTTATCTCGAAGTATAACTCCTTTAGTGATATAGCCGTCTGCCATTCCCTTCGTGGTATATCTTGTGACAAAGCCTTTCCTTCCCAGAAGCCGCTCATCGATCTCTGCCAGGGTCAATCCACCTGTTTCATGCTCCAGAACTTCTTTGATGACACTCTTTGGAGCATACCTCAATAAGAAAGCTTCTACGGCAAAACGTCTTCCTTTTCCTGAAAAGTCGAAGGGCAAGGGCACTCGTGGCTTCCTTCCCTCATAGCTTCCTCCTACGAGATGTACCTCTCCTATCCTGATGAACTTATCTAGACCAGTAAGCGCTACCGCTCGGGCATAATCCATCACTTCCATCTTCGTGGAAAATTGCTCTCGTGCTGCAGGAGGTAATTGGTTCAAGAACCGCGCTTCATGCTCTGAACCATAACCCCAATGCTGGCCTCTCACTAATGTCTTGTCGGAAAAGGTCGTTCCACCACGAAATTCCATATCTCTCAGGCTAAATGGATTATAGATACTAACTTCATACGGCTGCTGTTCTGTTCTCCATCGTCTTGATTCAACGGTAGCGCTGAGCAACAGATGCTTGGAAATGGTCAGAAGCTGTCCTTGAGCATTTCTGCCAGATAACGCAGTCTGGTTGATGATCTTTTGTGACCCGGTTTTTGCCGTAGCCATCTCTCTGAGCGTATCTAAGCTAAAATCGTCTTGTTGGGCATAATGTGCCAACATCGGCGTTTCAGAGGGATCAACTCTTTCTGACTTCACTTCTCGTACAACAGCAGTTAGGATACGTTCTAAGCTCTCTTGGCTCTCTACTCCCACAAAAGCGAGAGCAAACTGGCTGGGAGGAGCGATCATCCGATTATCGATAACTAAACCCAAATGCTGGGCATGAAGCCCTTTCATTCTTTCCATAGCCTGTTAAAACAGCTTCTTTTTATAAAATTACCTACTATTTAGAAATGACAAAAACACTTATAAACCAATACCTCTCTTATTGAGGGATGTATACCCTCAAAGAGCTTCCGGAAGATTTTGTCGTGAAGGAGATCAGTAATGTGGAGATGAAAGACTCTGGAAAGTATGGCTATTATCTTCTTTGGAAAAGGAATAGGAACACTTTAGATGTTATCAAAGAGTTAGCGAAGAGATTGCATATTCCAGAGAAGGATATCGGTATTGCGGGGAATAAGGACAAGCTTGCTATTACCGAGCAGGTGATATCTGTCCCTTCTCGTTGCTCGAAAGAACAAGTTCTGGCTATCCAGTTGGAGCAGATATCCTTAACCTTTTGTGGTTATGGTGATAAGCCTATTTCCTTGGGTGATTTGGCAGGGAATTCTTTTGAAATCATCGTACGGGATCTTTCTCTAGACCATATTCCAATGATCACCTTTATTCCCAACTATTTTGACGAGCAGAGATTCAGCAAGCAGAATGGAGACATTGGGAGAAGCATCATCAAGAAAGATTTCTCTCAGGCTGCCCAGCTCATCGCTGAAGCAGTAGTGAAAGAGCACCTTTCCCATTATCCTACTGATTGCGTCGGCGCGTTAAAGAAACTGCCTCTCCGGTTATTGAGGATGTATGTTAACGCATATCAGAGTTTTCTCTGGAATCAGGCAGTGGCAGGAATATTTAGGGATGACCTGAAGAAAGAAGTTGCTTATTCTTTTGGCACGTTTGTTTTTCCTCATCTGAAGCATGATCTAAAAGTTCCCTTGCCTGGTTTTGACAGCAAGATGATGTGCAAGGAAGTAGAAGAAGTGATGAAGAAGGAAGGCATCAGTTGTCGTGACTTCATTATCAAGCAGATCCCTGAGCTAAGCTTGGAAGGGGAGTGGCGTGAAACCTGCGTGGAAGTCGTTGATTTTTCTGCCACGCTAAGTGATGATGAATTGCATGAGGGGAAAAAAAAAGCGCGATTGACATTTACTCTGCCCAAAGGAAGTTATGCTACGATCGTGGTGAAGAGCTTGTTTGGCTAGTCTTTTTAAGGCATTGTTCACAGACGCCATAAACATCCAGCTGAAAGTGACATATTTTTTTCTTGGGCAGGAAATCTGCTGTTTTTAGATGAAGATGCTCTTTGTGGCTGCAGATCTCACAGGTAAAATGGGCATGGCTGGTTTTGTTGAGTGAGTAGATCTTTCTACCATCGCAGATGAAAGCATGGAGCTGTCCTTGTTCTTCTTCCTTGTTGAGAAAGCGGTAGATGGTTGCTAATCCGATATTGCTCTTCTGCGCTTTTTGATACAATTCTTCAGCATTAAAGAAGCCCGTCATCTCTTGCAACAGTTGATGTAATACTTGTTTCTGTTTTGTCAGTCTCATGAAATCTAGAGAGATCTGTTCTGATTTATATCATTTGCTCTGTTTCTTTTCAGAAGACTCTAAGAGGTATATTCCAGTGAAGAAAACTATTTAAGCCATCTCAGAACAGATAGAGGATGGTACAACATCTTTATGAGGGAAAAGAAACTGGTCAGATAGATCAGTTGTACGATGATTTAGGGAAGGTTATGCATCGTATCCCCTTGGGGAAGGAGACCATAGAGCCTACCGGCGAAGGTCTACGCCATAGGGCAGCATTCTATATAGGCGGGGATGGTGTTGATAACATTTCCGTTCTTGCTGCAACTCATGCTCATGGTGATGCTTCTGTCCATAGGATGGCAGTTACCCTTCTGCCGCCAACGACAGAACTGCCTCCATCTTTGAAGAGGATTGTTGATGCTTATCATTTGGAGGAAGTATCCCCTCGTTAAACTATTTTTTCTGTCTTTAACTAAAGGAAGATTTATATCCTCACCTCTCTTTTCTTTATCGATGGGGAAGAGGTATAAAGTTATTTTAAGCTTGGCTTCGTTAGGGTTAGCCATCATCTTATTGTCACTAACTATCGGAAAAGAGCTTATTTCTGGGGAAGATCCGAGCTTAGGATCATTTGCTATCGTTAATTTTGCGGGCTACTTGTTTTTCTTGCTCCTGCCAGTAGAGACTCTTGTTCCGTATTACCAATCATTAGGGTATCCCCCTTTGACACTCATCATCATCGCTGTCGGCACAGGTATTGCTGCGCAACCGTTGAATTACGCCATAGGATATTTGATGAGTGGTGGAATCACTCATGATCTCATCGGTGAGAAGCGCTTTGAGAAGATGAAAAAACATCTTGAAGATTATGGAAATATAGTTATTTTTTTGTTTAATGTCACTCCTCTCGCTTCTTCTGTCCTATCTGCTGTTGCGGGGATGCTAAAATATAGGTTTAGGGATCTGATGCTCTATTCTCTGCTGGGTTTAGTGATCAAATATATGGTGATAATCTTTCTGGCAAAATGGATATTTTTCTAAGCGGTTAAGCTTTGCAGCAGGAGTATGTGCATAGCCGCCAATAAGCCCTCAATAAGCCCTCAAGAGAATACGCTCTACTAAAAGGCTACGGGACGAAAATAATAAGCGGTCCTACCCTGGCTTTCAGCAGATGATACTATTTCGACGAAGCCTAGCGAAGTCTCCGCCTTTCAGATGCCTGAAATAGGAAAACGATCCTATTTCAGCACCGAAAAAAAATCTTTGTTGGCTTTCGTGTGGCGTGACATCTGTTTTCGTCATTGATGGCGGCGCTATGCATATACAACAAGGACATACATTTAAAAATTCCACCCTCTTTCCTAGGCGTATGAAGAGGAAGAAAAAAGCCCCTATCATTGAAAAGAAAATAGGGTTTTTGGAGAGGAATAAGGGTATATTAGAAAAGGTTGAGCATTATAATAATAATCTCATCCCGGTAGCCTTGGTATTGCTCTTGTTTGTCATCATCTTTGAATTGTTTATTCACATTGAGAATCATGCCTTGGAAGTTGTCATTAAAGTGGCTGATTATATGGTCATTGCTATTTTTGTTATTGATTTGGCATTTTTGGCAATCCATTCCCGGACAACGAGATATTTTTTCAGGCATTACTGGCTGGATATTCTTGCTGTGTTTCCCTTCGGCTTGATTTTTACGACAATCGAGAGGTTTTATCGTGTGGTTTTAGCTACAGAACAACTCGTCATCAGCCAGTCTATTGCCCATGAGGTTTTGGAAGCAAGAAGAGAACTGCAGCTTGCTGCCAGAAGTGAGGAAGAGCTTGCTAAAATAGGGAAGTTAGGCCGGATCATCAGATCAATTTCCAGAGGATTCAGATTCATTACCAAATCCCGTTTTTTTACCTATTTCAAAGAAAAGAGGACAGCTGCTCGAAAGAAATTTTATAAGAACAGTACATCTAAACAAGATAATGTCTATTAAACGAATGATATAAATCTAATGGCATCTTCTCCTTCATAGAAGAAAAAAAATAGAAGAAAATATGGACGAAAATATAAAATAGAACAGCGTTTATTGCTTGATCAAATAGTTCTTTAATGTCAAAAAATAAAAGTAATTTCAGGGGCGTATTCAATCAAGCGAACACAGTGAGCCATCAAGAATCGGTTTCAAGGAGAAAATGTTCTGTTGTAGTTGAAGGGCACCTTTACTATTCTCTAGAGGGGTATATTCTCTGAAGTTCATCAAGTATATATTTATGTAGAATTCCATTAGATGCTACGAATGAACTTAACCACTTATTTTCTGATTGATTATAATCCAATGAATGCCCACATAAGTCGGTAATTCTCCCGCCGGCTTCTTCTAAGATAATTTGTGATGCACAAGTATCCCATTTACTTGCCTTAAACTGGGTATTTACGTGAAAATCTGCATTACCAGATGCAATTAATCCTAGTTTTATGCCAACACTGCTTTCAGGAATTCTTTCTTTTACATCAAAGAATTGTTCTAATCTATCTTCATCTCTTTTTTCACCATAAGAAATTCTTGTAACCATTATTGAATCTTTTAGATATTTAGTTTTGCTCACATGCAATAGATGGTCGTTTCCGGTCATTCTGACATAAGAACCATACCCTCTTTGAGCAAAGTAAGTCAAATCTTTTGCTGGAGCATGTACTACTCCCAAAACTGGTTTTCCATCTTGATATAATCCTATCATTATTGAAAAACCTGTTCCTCCATTTTTGAAATTTTTTGTTCCATCTAATGGATCTACCATCCAAACACGAGAAGCATCATTTTCAATTTTTCCTTTTTCTTCAGATAGGATAGAATCTTCTGGAAATTCCTCTGATAATATATTTAGGATGTATTCTTCTGATTTTATATCTGCTGAAGTTACAAAATCAAATGAATCGCTTTTGGTTTTAGTTTGGAATCCGTCTTCTCTCAACTTCATAATTATTTCCCCTGCACTAACCGTGATATCTATTATTTTTTCAAGCATTGATAGACTGAAAGAGGATATCTTTCTTAAATTTATCGTTAAAAGTGTCCTTTTACATAGTCTAAAAATGGTCTCCCCTTCTCGTTCGTAACCCCTAAAATTATTAAGCATAACATCGCTGTTATGTCTGGGTGAGCGGAGAGAAAGTCTGCAAGACGACTCCGAGCACCGCAACGAAGTGAGGAGCGGAGAGTTGTGAGGCGGCGGGAAAAACTTATACTCCCTCAAAGTTTTATCAACTCTATCTCTTTACCAGTGTAGATAGTTATTCTTTTATCTTTTACAAGCTCACATTTTAGCTTATTTAAAATTTCTAAAGAAGCTTTGATAGAAAGATAAAATTCACAATCTACAGTCTCTATTTCTATATTCGGCCAAGTAAGAGTCAAGAAAAAATGTAAGAAATACTTTCTCTTCTTTAGAGACTCATTCAAATCTAAAAGGTTCTCGATAAGTTTTCTAACTTCAAACCATATTAAATCTGCCAAGAAATCTTTGAATTTGTATCCGGTTAAAATGTCTTTAATCTTATTAACTTCCTTGTATTCGGGGCATTCGAATTTTATCTTAACTTTTCCCTTTAGTTTTAAAATTTTGATAATTTGTTCGATCGTTTTAACCGGTTCGCTTTTGACAGGAATTGTATGGCCTAAATAACCAACATCTAGTACATATCGTACCATACAATAATGTTATTTAAGGTTTTTTATAAAACTTTGTTTTCTCGAGCGCCGCCGAGCGATTGAAGATTATGGTGTTAAGTTCCCGAGGCTTTATGTCTCGGCGAGGAACGGAGAAGTCGTAAATGAGCTTGGATGGTGGGTACGTGAGTTCGTTGTCGTGTCGTTAGTGGGGGAGTTCCGTAGTTTTGTGGGGTTATGTTTATAAATCCTGAGTTGTTTCTTTTAGTTATGAAAAAAGATGTGAAATATCCCACAGCAGAGCAAATCATAGAGTACAACGTCTTGGCTCTTACACTGATAAAAGTCAAAAAAGCTGATCGCCCACAAGTCCTCAACCATGCAAGGATAGACCTGATAATCAAGAATTGTAAAGAGTTGGAAGGGGATTTGTATGATAAAGCAATATGTTTGTTGAAGGGAATAATCCGGTTACATCCGTTTGCAAGTGGAAACAGAAGAACTGCATTTATTGTGGCAAAAGAATTTTTGAAAGAAAATGGGGGAAAGTTTAATATAGAAGACGATCCTACACAAGCTAACGTAATGCAAGGAATACGCGAAAACTATTATGCTGATGATGAAATCAAGGAGTGGATTCAACATGGAAAAATTAAAGCGTTCAAAAGATTTGAAAGATAGGCAAAGGTACAAAATAGTAGTTGAAGAAGTAAATAAATTTAACGACCTTGTGAAAGGGCATAGAAAAATTTTGGAAGCTATTGGTAGTTTGTAGATTTTTCTCGTAACAATTTTTTTCTCATTAGCACCGCCGTAGTCAACGAATAATTATTTCTTTATCTATGAACGAAATTGTAGATTATCCCTGATGCTTCATGTAATTTATCTTTTAACGCCTCCCTCAGCTCGAAGAAATCATTTCTGCACTTTATAGCATCAAACATTACCTCATAAGCCGCTCGAGAGAGGACATAAGCATCAGGAGAGGTTAAAAGTAGAACACCAGAGCCTTCATGACCCATGCCTGGTCTTTCATCAAGACTTAAAGCATAGACTTCCTGTCCCGGAAAATCATGATCACTGACAAGGCTCTCTAGTTTTAAGTGCTGTTCATTTACTCTTTTTGATTTGATGAGGCGCCGGTTCATGGTTGTTTGAATTCTTCCAAGATAATTCTCTCTATTGAAGCGTAGACTCTACGGTCATCATGCGAAGGCACTTCGCTTATACTTACTCCACCCATGCTAGTGTATGCTAAGACCATATCACTTTGGCCGCTTCCCTCTCTTGCTTGTTGCCGTAGTTGATGATATAACGGCCTTAATAGTTCTAGTAATCTTTTTACATGACCTGGCTTAACACATAGTGGGCCATAAAGCTGGGATAATTTATCATAGGGGACATATTCTCTTGACCCTCCAAAGAGGTGCGCATGGCTACTAATCCCTCCATAGAACTGGTCTAAGACCATACGCGCACTTACCCTCTGTGCATCTTCTAAACTAAGGAGCATCCTTGCGTCGTCCTGTAAAAGTATTTTTGCTTTTTCCATTTTTGTGCCTCCACCACCAATAAAACCACACCAATATATCTATTTTTTATAGGCATATGACTAGAAAAGCTTAAATAAATGAGTAGTTTACCAGCTCTTATGTGGATTGCTAAATTTAAGATTAAGCACAAAGGTTGCTGGATATCTTCAAAAACGAGTAAGTACAATGTTACCATAATGGGTATCCCCTTAAACTCTTTTGAGGAAAAGGGAAAGTATTTTCATTCCAATATTGTATTTGCCACTGGAGATTACCATCAGCTTATTAAGGATTTAAAACGTGATCCTAAAATCAAAAAGTTAGAAGTAAGAGGCAATCAATTATTTTCTGTAGTGGAGGGAAGAGAGTTCATTTCAACATTTTTCGACAAATCTTTTTTCTTCATAAGACCAGTTATTATGAGGAGAGGTTTTGAGTATTGGGAATTGGGATGTTGGAAACGGAAAAAACTTATTGATTTTTACGGTAAAATTAAAGATATTGCCAATGTTGAATTGTTGAAATTAAAAAGAGAGTTTCCAGCAATCTTTATGCAGCAAGCGGTGCCAAAACTGACAAAAAAACAGAGGGATGCTTTTGCTCTCGCAAAACAATGGGGGTATTATGAATATCCACGGAAAATCTCTATTAAAGAATTATCTCGTAGAATTAATGTTCCTAGGACGACTCTTCAGTTTCATCTTAGGAAGGCAGAAACTAAAATGTTAGATGTGATTTTAGAATAGGTAATCTTTAGTGTTTATTTTAGTAATCGTCACGGAACTCCCCCACGTTTTCGTTTAGTGAAAGTTAATAGTTAGGGGTGGGTGGTCGGGGGTAAAGCTCATTTGCGATTGAATATAACGCCTGTTAGTTTCCCTGACCTACGAAGTGGGAAGGTGCGAAGTGAAACGGAGCAAGTTTGTGAGCCACTTGCAAAAAAGAAGTGCTGCCTATTTTCATTAAAAAGTAGTTAAATTTATTAATATATTGTTATTTTTTGTAATTATGGACTTGACAATGGTTGTACAAGATGTAAACGCAAATGATTTTCCAGTAGTTGATGTTTCTGTTGGAGGTCAATATATTGTTAAAGAGACATATATACATCAAGGAAGAGAGGTTGGAGACTTCACATCTCAAAGCGAATTTTATATTTCTGATGGAAGAAGAAAAGAGAAAATTGGTGAAAAGTTTATTGAATATACAGCACCGTGGGCTTATGTTAAGGAACAAAGATTGGGCACAATTCCTGCTTCAGAATTAGAATTAAGAAGACATCAACTTTCTTTATGTTTAGAAGTCTCAAGAATATTAAGTGAAAGAGGTATTACAACCACCATCACTGGAAAATCTATTGGGGAGATTGAGTCCATTGTTAGTGAATGGACTAAATTAATGTCGAGTTATTTTGAGGGTAATGAACAAAAGCAATTGCTAGATTAAATATTTTAGGCAGCACTTCAAAGGTTATTATTTTCTCGTTAGAGTTCTTTAAGTTTAAGTGGCTCACAAATTGAAACTAACGATGTTATGTTTCAGGGGCTTTAAGTGAGCCAGACTAACATTTCGTTATTAAATCACTGGCGAGCGTGCCCCTGCAAGCATGGAACATGCGTAGAGTTTTTTCTCCGCCGAAAATGCCATTGATACAGGAGTTTTTCAGATTTAGTTTTCTAATAGTTAGCGTTCGTGGGGGACTTAAGATTTTAATATTTTTTAGGTACAATAGTCCTGACAGAAACAAGTACCATCCAAACAAGTAGGTGTAGTCCAACAAAGAGGGTCTGTTGGTTTTAAACAACTACAATCATCTTTTGTAGTGCATGAAGTATGGGGATTATAATTGGTATCTTTCTTTAGTTGTTCTATTACTTCATTCATACGATCTACTTTTTTAGTTAAAAATGATGCTCTATCCTCAATAATTTTTATTTCTTCTTTGTCTACTTGACAGGCATCTATATTTTCATTAATTTGAGATTTTAATTGTTCTGCTTCAGATTCTAATAGACTTACTTGCATTTTCAAATTATTATTTTCTTCTTCAAGATTATTATTGCTACAAGCAGTTAATAACAAACTTACAAAAATAAGTGCGATAAATCCCCTTTTCATGGAAAGAATGTAATCTTAAAACTATTTAAATCTTTAGTCATCATTTATTGTCTTAAGTCCCCCCACCGTTCGTTAAATCTGAAAAATTACACTTATATTTTGTTATAGAAAGTTGCGAAGCAATTCCGTCTTTCCCGTATAGGTGTAGGTATCAATCA
>Ga0209541_10005598_pt1 | contig 21846 bp, 29 predicted proteins | sample RifCSPlowO2_01_FD_184027 | JGI IMG/M metagenome (GOLD analysis project Ga0209541, IMG submission 184027) | Groundwater microbial communities from Rifle, Colorado - Rifle CSP2_plank lowO2_0.1 (SPAdes) (version 2) | ecosystem: Environmental > Aquatic > Deep subsurface > Groundwater | place...
ATTTTGGACTGTAACTTAGAAAGGCTTATTAAGATGATTATTTAATTTATTTTAATGCCAAAAGAGGAGAGTATTGTTGATACAAAACTAAAACACAGGGGTGTTTTTGATCTTGAGCTTCTGTACAATAAATTAAGGAATTGGCTTGTGAACGAAGACTACAGTGATCCTGTTACTGGCGGCGAAAAAAAGTATGCTGAAAAGATCAAGCCGAACGGCAAGCAGATTGAGATTGTGTGGGAGAGCTCCAAAGAGAGGGAGGAAGGTTTTTTTCTTATTAAAATAAAGACCAGTTTTTATGTTATTGGGCTTAATGAAACAGAGGTTGAGAGGGATGGAAAGACGATAAAGCTTGACAAAGCCGAAGTTGACATGAAATTCAGCTCAAGTGTTACAATCAATGCAAAAGAAAAATGGGATGAATTTAGTCTTTTTTATAAAATTTACAAAAGATATATGATTAGGGAAAAGATTGAGGAGATTAAGATAGAGTGCTATAAGGATACAAATGATCTTATATCTGAGGTTAAGAGTTTTCTCAGCATGTACAATGCATGACCGAAAGCATTATTAAGATAATTTTGCTGAATTTAATCCATGACGCATACAGACAAGGTCGTAAAAGATATGGAGTTTAGTTACGAGGGTGTTTTTGATTTTAGGGAGTTCATTTCCTATCTTAGGGATTTTTTTAAGAGACATAATTATGATATTAATGAGAAATCTCATTCGTCTTCTGCAAAAGAGGAACTGAAGAATACTAAGATAAAATGGGACTGTGACAGAAAGCTTGATGACTATAATCATGCGCACATAAAGATTAAAATTAATTTAGGCGATTTTAGGGAATCCCGTGCTGAGAACAAAAAAGTTGTTGAGGGAAAACTGAAACTTGAGGCCGAAGCTGAAATTGAGAGAGATTATGATAAGCGGTGGGAGGGTGGCGCTGCAAGGAAGTTCATAATGACAGTTTATGAAAAATATGTTTCTTCAGGGAAACAGAAAAATGTTGACAGTGCTGTAAAAAAGACTGCTGAAGATCTGATGGCTGATGTAAGACAATACTTTAATGCGAGATAATTCTCTATAACTACTTTCTGAAGGTTATTTTAGCGGAAATTGCATAGATACATTTATATAGATTTTGTGTTTATTTACATTATGACAAAGAGAATAGGCGGAACAAGAAGAAAGACAAGGCACAAGATGGCCAAGAATATAAGAGAGAGAGGCAAGGTCAGCTTAGGGAAATATTTTCAGAAATTTAATGCAGGCGAGAGAGTTTATCTTGTTTCTGAGCCCAGCATCCATGCAGGATTATTTCATTCAAGATTCTATGGAAAGGCAGGAACTGTGATTGGCAAAAGAGGAGAATGCTATGAAGTTAGGATAAATGACATAAACAAGGGAAAAGTCATAATAACACATCCAGTTCATCTAAGGAGATCTGCTTAAAATGCCAGAGATTGATATCATTGAACAAAAGCCCATGACAATGGCAGAAGTCAGGAGCTTTCTTGACAATGCCAAAAAAGATGGGGGAGAATTAAATTTCAGGGTACAGAAGGTAAGCGAATACCTGAAGGATTTTGCAGGAAAGAAGGCACATAAAGAACTGTACAAAAAAATAGATGGTTTAGGCATTTCAAAGCTCAGAGACAGGCACATTACAAAGATTATTGACATGATGCCTGCAGATGCTGACTCACTCAAAATAATTTTTGCAGGCGATGTTGTGAGCCTGAAGCAGGATGAGTTACAAAAAATAGTTGAAGCGATAAATGATTAAAATGTTTATTGAAGAAAAAAATGGCAAGAGAAGAATATGCGATAATATTAGATTTTTTACCACACGGCTATCCAATGGACAAAAGGCCGCTTCACCTAAAGACAGCCATAGCACATGGGATAGGGAAAGATACTTTAGTTCTGTTTGAACTGATTCCAAAAAAAGGAGTATTTCTGCAGCCCCATGAAGATGTTTACATAGGAGAGGGCAAGAGAGATAAGATACACCACATATCATCCAGGATTACTCCTTCAAAGCTGACTGAAACTGCAAAATCTGAACTGAACTATATAATTGAGGAAATAGTAAAAAACAGAGAGAAACAGTTTGTGGATTTTTTTAATAAGGCAGGACCCTTAAGCACAAGGATGCACCAGCTTGAGCTTTTACCAGGCATTGGGAAGAGACACATGGCTGCCTTACTTGAAGCAAGAGATGAAAAGTTATTTGAGAGTTTTCAGGACATAAAAAATAGGGTAAAGCTGCTGCCTGATCCTGAGAAGGCTGTGATGAGAAGAATTCTGCTTGAGCTCGAGGGCAATGAGAAGCATTTTCTGTTTGTGAGACTGTGAATATTTTTGATTGCATGGATTTTTTATTTAATATGCTTTTACTTTCTGCGATGCAATTTTATCTGATGAGGTTATGTCGCTTTGGCTGGTCCTTTAGGGCCAGGTAGTTTACTGTCAAGTAGTAATTTTTTCGAAAGGTTTATAAATTATTAGGTTTTTCTAACTAAAATGGAAGATACATTTCCAGTTAGTATAATTGGTGGAGGAGTAGTTGGTTTAGCAATAGCCAATGAACTTCTTGATAAAGGGTATAAAGATGTTGTACTTTTAGATAAAAATAGACATTATGGAAGGGAACAATCTGAACGTAATTCAGGCGTAATCCATTGTGGATTGTATTATGATCCAGGCTCACTAATGGCAAAATTATGTGTTGAAGGAGTTCCTTTATTATATGATTTTGCAAAAAAGCATGGTGTTCCGGCTCAAAATACTGGAAAATTAATTGTTGCAACAAACGAGGATGAAGATAGAACTCTGGATGAATATGTTCAAAGAGGAATTGATAATGGGGTTCCTGGTGTTAAAAAAATTTCTAAAGAAGATGTTCAGAAAAAAGAACCAAATGTTAATGCTGTTTCTGCGATATATTGTCCAACGACAGGGATAATTAGTTCTGCGGATTATGTGCGTACATTAGAAAGGGTGATTAACTCAAAACATAATGAACCTCAGTGTTTAATGAAAGGAAGCCAAGTTATAAATATTGAATCTAAAGGAGGGTATTTTACTGTTTATGTAAGAGATCCAAAAGGAGCAATTCCTGACTGGACGTTTAATACTGAGATCCTAATAAATTCGGCTGGCTTATTTGCGGTTGATGTTGCAAAAATGATTAATCCTAAGACTCCATATGAAAAAGGATATTTAAGAGGGGAGTATTATAAGTTTAATAAGACGAGAAGACCTGAATTGAATATGGGGGCAAATATTTATCCTGCACCTAAATTAATTACTCTCCCTGATGGAACAAAATTTCCTCATTGGGGCATACATTTAACACCTACTTTTGGGCTTGATGCGAAAGGAGAAGCAATACCAGGTAAAGAAGTATGGGTTGGTCCTAATTTTGTTGATACTAAAAATCCAGCAGACAGGAGTTCCGGCGTTCTTGATGCAAAAGTATTTTATGATGCGGTTACAACATTTTTCCCTGGTTTAAGAATAGATGATTTACAGGTTTCTGATTCAGGTGTTTTGGGTATATTAAAGACACCATGGGATTTTGTGATATACAAAGAAAAAGAACATCCCAATTGTATCCAATTGTTAGGGATGGAATCTCCCGCATTGACATCCTCATTGGCTATTGCGAGGTATGTTGCTGAGTTGTTAAAATAATAAAAAAGAAATTTTATTATAAAAAATTTAGGTAATTAGAATAGAGGCAGACACTTCTTTTCAAATTTTATATTCAATAAAAAGTAGAACAAATTTTCTTAAAGTCCCATTGTTGGCTGTTATATCTCTTTATGTTTTTTACAATTACTTTAGAAAACTGCTCCCCAAATCAAAAGAGAGGAAACCAATTTCTGGGTATTAAACCCATTTCTGCAAAACATTTATAAATTAACCTTATTTCACTTTTTAAATGAACGAGGACAAAGAACAGATAAAACCTTTTTTCAGGGTTTTTAATACAGACCTTGAAGGAAAAAAACCAATAGGCATTGCGCTTTTAAAGGTAAGGGGCTTTGGATTTGGTATAGCAAATGCAATATGCAATTCATTAAGTATTCCAAAAAACAAAAAGGCAGGGCTTTTTACAGACAGTGATGCAAAGCGAATGGAAAATTTGTTCAAGGAGGGGAAACTGCCTGTATGGATTTTTAACAGAAGATCTGACGAGACTTCAGGCGAGACAAAACACATTATCGGCGGAGATCTGAAATTTGCAGTTGATTTTGACGTAAAAAGGATGATGAGACTTAAGTCTTACAGGGGTTTAAGGCATTCATCAGGACAGCCTGTAAGGGGACAGAGGACAAGATCACACTTTAGGAAATCAGGAAAGGCAATTGGAGTCCAAAAATCTAAGGCAAGCAAGAAGGGATAAATATGGGAGATCCAAAAAAAACAAGAAAAAAATACAAAACACCGATTCATCCATGGCAGGGTGCGAGAATAGAGGCAGAGAGAGTTTTAAAGAGAAGGTACGGGCTTAAAAATAAAACTGAGATATGGAAGGCAAGCAGCGAGCTTATGAGAATAAACAGCCAGGTAAAGGGAATAATAAGAGAGAGGGCAAAAGGAAACAGGCAGGCCCTGAAAGAAGAAAAACAGCTTCTTGAAAAACTTCTCAGGTATGGTCTTGCTGATGAAAATACAAAAATAGAGGATGTTCTTGGGCTTAATATCAACAATATTCTTGACAGAAGGCTTCAGTCTGTTGTTTTTAGGCTTGGTTTGGCAATAAATTCTCTGCAGGCAAGACAGCTTATTATTCATGGACATATATTTGTTGATGGAAAAAGAGTTTCAGTTCCCTCTTATTTTGTGAGCAGGGATAATGAGTTTAAAATTTCTTTTGATCCTGCTTCATCATTTGCTTCTGATGAACATCCTGAGAGAGCTAAAAAAGCTGAGAAAATCAGCGCTGCAGAAAGGGCTCTTGCTGATGAGAAAAAGGCAAGAGAAAAAGAGGAGAGCGAAACATTATTTAGTGAGGATGAGATTAAAAAAATTGATGCAGAAGTAGGAGGAGAGGTTGTTACATAAGATGGAAAAGGAAAACAGCGATAAAAATGAATATGAAAAGAACAGGAGAGATGATAGGCTCAGGTGGGGCATTGCGCATATTTATTCAAGCTATAATAATACAATAATTCATGTTACTGACCATACGGGCTGTGAAACTCTTGGAAGAGCTTCAGGAGGAATGGTAGTCAAGGCCCATAGAATGGAGAGTTCTCCAACTGCAGCGATGAATGCTGCAAAAATTGCAGGAGAGCAAGCAAGAGAGAAGGGAATTAACGCACTTCATATAAAGGTGAGGGCTCCAGGCGGGCACAACGGACCAAGCAGCACAGGGCCAGGTGCAAACGCTGCGATAAGAACATTATCCAGAAGCGGATTTAAAATCGGGATAATTGAGGATGTGACAACATTCCCTACTGACACCTGCAGAAAAAAATATGGAAAGAGAGGAAGAAGAGTATAATTTCTTTAAACTAAATATTTTTATCTCTACGCTTCTGATAGATTATAATGTAGCATTAGTATCGTTTGACACAAACATTTTTATACTATAATATATTGATGTTAGTTATGAATAATAGAAAACTAGGTGGTATCCTATTAATTTTAGGCATTACGCTATTTTTTGTTTTACTATCTTACAACTATAAACTTAACCAGCAAAGTGCAATGCATTCTTGTAATCCAAATGACCAATGTATACGGATTAGTTCTCTGCTTTCTATAACAAACATTTTCATTGGAATTATATTCTCAATAGTAAGCCTAGGTTTTTATTTTATATTTTTTAGCAGGGGGGAAGAAATTTTACTTAAAAAATTAGAGGAAAATAAAAAACAACTTACAAAAGAAAACAGACATTTTACAAGAGAAGAAAAATTTGAAATTATTTTGAAAGCCTTAACACCAGAAGAACAACAACTTATGCGCATTATAAAAGAACAGGAGGGAATAACCCAAGCAACACTAAGAATCAAAACAGATTTCTCTAAAACAAAACTAAGTTTTGTATTGGCAGACTTAGAAAAAAAAGGATTACTAAAAAAGGAATTAGCAGGAAAAACAAATAAGTTATATATAAAAGAAGGAGTTTTAAACATATCTAAACATATCTAAGGCTAAATAATCCTTGTTTCCTAATAAAAAGACCAAAAACTACAACCGTTTCATGGGTTAATTATATATATGTGGGGTATAATTGTACAATGATAAATAATAGAAATATGCAAAAAGAACCAAAATTAGTTAAGACAAAGAAAGTAAAAGAATCTTTATTTAGTAATAATCTTGTATTTGGGGCAGTATTAATACTGATGCTGCTTTTAATAATAAACCAGTTATTAATACCACAAGTTTTTGCTTCCTTTTTTTCAGGTGGGGGTGCTACAGGTTCTTTTAATCTAGGGAATTTTCAATATGGTTCTAAATTAACTTTAAAACCAATGCCTTTGGCTCAAGATGAACAGCCTGCAATATCTGGTTATAAATCAAAAGTAAAAAGCTTACCAACTATAAGTGAAATATCAATACAACCTTCTACTGGAGATGCAGCTCAAGATTTAATCAATAATGTTGTTCCCAGGGGCACTCCATGGTATGGCGCAGAAGCAGGTGTAAGTTTTGATGATCCTATAGGCGCTCAGCAACTTTGGGCTAAAGGAAGAGCAATTCAATTAAGTCCTGAAGAGGAAGGCAGATGGGGAAGAATTGTAAATTCATTTACATGTGACTATTGCTGTGGCAGCCCGAAAAATCCAACTATTATAACCAGATGTGGCTGCGCTCATTCTTTAGCTGCTCAGGGCATGGCAAAATGGTTTGTAAAAAATTATGGGGATCAATATTCAGATGAAGAAATTTATGGAGAGATGGCAAGATGGTATGCTCTTTGGTATCCTGGACCAACTGTAAAAAGGATACTTCAAGAAATACAACAATAAACGGAGGTAAAAATGAACAAAAATGTAGTTATAGTTTTACTGCTGGCTGTTTTGGTTATAGTATCAGCTGTACAAACTGTGCAATTAACAGGCCTTAAGGACAGGATTGGAAGTGGTACTTTAGGCGTTACAGGAGGCAGCAGTGTGCCACAGACAACTAGCGGAAGCAGCAGCCACTCATCAGGTGCAGGTAATCTAGCAGATCTACCTTCAATGGTCGGGGGCTGTTAATTTTTTATTTTTTGGTGTTAAACATGGCAAAATCAAAATTCCTAAAAAAATTAGATAAGATAAACTATGAATCAATTATTTATATTTTAGGAATAGCCATTGTTCTTATATTTATAATAAACTTATTTTTCGCAATGTCTTTAACTTCAGTTCTAAAACAAAAAATTGCTGAAGCAGAAGAAGCTGCCAAACCAGCAAACCTAGAACTTACAATTATAACTACTCAATGTCAAGATTGTTTTAATATAAATTCTGTTATAGAAGGAATAAAATCTGAAAATGTTAATGTAACTAAAGAAGAAACCTTAGATGTGGGTGATGCTTCTCAATTAATACAGGATTATAATATAGAAAGGCTTCCAACTGTAATAGTAAAAGGAGAGCTGAATAAAACAAACCTTGACAGTACTTTAACTGCTGTTGGTGATGCTTTAGTATTTACTTCTCAAACACCACCTTACTATGATGTTTCTTTAAGCAGAGTAAAAGGATTAATTGTTGCTACAGTGATAAATGCTTCAGGATGCGGCAGTTGTACTGATGTTGCTCCACTACTGGATGAATTAAAATCTAATGGGATAATAATTGCAAGAGAAACGACACTAACTGAGGAAGAAGCAGCAGGCTTAATCGAAACATATAATATACAAGCACTGCCGAGCCTAATATTATCACGTGATGCTTCTGAATATCAATTACTTGTACAAAATTGGCCAGCTTTAGGCACAATAGAACAAGATGGTAATTTTGTTCTGAGAGATATTCCTCCCCCATATAAGAATACAACAACAGGAGCCATAGAAGGTTTAGTTACATTGACTAATGTAATAGATTCATCTTGTACTGCCTGTTATAATGTTGATGGTTATAAGCCAATAATTGAAAACTTTGGGGTTTACTTAGTAAATGAAACAACATTTGATGTAACCACACAAGAAGGTTTAGCTTATGCAAATACAAACAACATAACACTAGTTCCGACAATAGTATTATCAAGCGATGCAAAAAAATACCAAAGATTTTATGATGTATTTAGAAGAGTATCACAAGAGACAAAAAGCGGGGATTTGGTGTTTACAGCTGTTGAAGATATAGGGACATACAAAAACATACAGACAGGAGAAATAATAGAACAACAAGAAGCTTAAAAATGGATGAACAAAACCAACAACCAATAAATAATGAGCAAAAAGCTGAATTAACTAAACATGAAAAGAAGCAGCTGAAAAGAGAGCAAAAACATGAAGAAAAGCAACAAACACAAGAATCAAAATCAAATAAAGAGTTAAAAAGAAAAATAACCAAATATTCTATTGCTGCAGCAATTATAATTTTGATAATTCTTGGAGGCTACTATTTTATTGTAAAACCAGTCAGAGAATTCAATCCAATACATAAAGGATTTTATCACTGGCACTCTAACATTGAAGTTTCAGTGTGCGGTGAACCTGCCAAGTTAAGATGCGGTGCAGGCATGTGCGGTCCAATGACACTGCATCACCATAATGACGACATAATCCATATAGAAGGTAACACAATAGCCAAAGAAGAGGATATATCGTTGGGAAAGTTTCTTGACGGGATAAACTTAGAATTTTCTGGAACAAACTTATTTGGAAAAAATAATGGCGACTTATGTCCTAACGGACAGCAGGGAACAGTAAAAATGTATGTAAATGGCCAGCCAAATATGGAATTTGATAATTATATACTAAATAGATGCGAGTCGCAAAATATAAAACAGGATTGTGAAAAAATAGAATTAAAATTCGAATAAAATGAAAAATAAAAAAACAAATGTTTTCACTAACACTTTTGAAGTTATAAACAAAAATTATAAAATTTTTTTACTAGTTTTTGCTGTTGCATTAATAATTTATTCTTTTCTTCTTGGTATCTGGAGAATACCACTAATTGATTTTGGCATTAATAGAATGTCTGCTATCACGCTTTGGGACTATCTGTTTGTATTTGCAACATCACTAATAATAGCCGCAATAATTGCTTTGATAAAACATGAAAGGAAATTAAAAGCAGGATCAAACTCAGCATTTTCAAACACATCTACTGCTGTTGCAGGAATTGCAGCAGCAGTATGTCCAACCTGCCAGGGTATAGCTATAATTGCATTGGGCAGCACAGTATTTAATATACCCTTTGGTCCTTTAATACCTTATCTTGGAATAATAAAATTGGCTGCATTTGGTCTGCTTTTACTTGCTTTATATCTAAAAATGGATAGTGTGTACCATAAAACCTGTATTGGATGCAAAATTACACACAGAATAAAGAAAAAATGAAGAATCCAAAAAGCAATAATAAAAAAATACTTATTATAGGAATTTTAGTTATTACACTAATAGCATTAATTGGGATATTTGTAGTAAACAAAACAAAAACAGATGAACAAACGTACACTACGCCAGAACCAGAAGAGGTAGTCAGACAATATTTTACAGCATGGGGTAATAAAAATTATCCAGACATGTATGCTGTTATTTCAGACGGATTTAAAAGAATAGATACTAATGCTAAAGACTTAACAACTTTCAGAGACTTCGCAAGTTCTCAGGGCATAGAGGAAGTTAACATATTAAATATAAAAGAAAAATCAAACGATGGAACAACTGCAGAAATATATTACTCTGTAGAATTTATCTTAGCCAATGTAGATAAACAGCCATTTAGCGGGACTTACACTTTAAAATACAGGCAGGGAGATATAATTCCCGGATGGAAGCTAATACATCCTTATGGTGAAAATATAGACACAAGTTAAAATGAAAAATAAAAGTAAAAAATCAAACAATAACGAGAAGATTATTAACGGGATTCTCGTAGCAGTAATTATATTTTCAGTTCTCTCTTTAGGATATTCTGCAAAAGTGATGTTTTTTTCAGGCAATAATCAAGCAACATCCCAAACAACCACAACACAAATGCCTATAATGGGAAGAATGAGTTTTACTTCTTTTGATAGGGCACTTGCCAAAGAGTTCATGGACAAAAATAATGATGGTAAATGTGATTCATGCGGAATGCCAGTTGATATGTGCATAGATTCAGGACAAATGCAGTGCAATACAGATACTAAATCTACAATTGGTGATTTAGGCACTCAACACATACATGCGGATTGGAAGGTTTACATAAACAGGCAACCAGTAGACTTTAATGGAAAAGACCATATGACTAGAATGAGATCCAATTCTTCTGTGAGCAGTTTTATACATGTAGATTCTGGGGCGCCATCACCTGAAAAAACAGGAGATTTATTGCATATGCATGCTAAAGGTGTGCCTCTTTGGATATTCTTTGAAAGTATAGAGATGGAACTTCCAGATTCTATTATAGTATATGTAAATAGTAAACCAGAACCGCAGGGATTAGATTATGTATTTAGCGACTTAGACAAAATTCTAATAACAGACGAAAACGGAGATTTAGAACAGCAACTAAATTCTATAACTGACTTTGCAGGCATACACTAAATGTTATTAATATACAAAATGGCAAATAAAAATAAAGAAAAAATAATAGAAAAAACAGGCAGTGTTGCCAGCACAGTTTCAGGGACAATGGGATTTCTAGGCGGATATCAAGTATGTCATAATGTCTGTCTCGGAATAGTTGCTTTGCTCTCTTTTATTGGTATAACAGTTGTTGGTATGCCATTATTATTTTTAACAAAAGTTGCGGTTCCTTTCTGGATAGCTGCTGTTGTATTATTAGGAATTACATTATTCTTTTATTTTAAGAAAAAATGTATATCTAAAAATTTAATAATCTTTAATTTTGGGGTGATAATTGCAGGTATCCCATTTCAACAATTGCAGAAATTTTCTATTTTATTTTGGATTACCGGCAGTACATTGGTTTTAATAAGCATTTTATTATTCATTAAAAGCAAGGCAATAACCAAAAAAGTGCGGGATTTATAAAGTGACAGAAATCTGGAATAGAGGATAAAATCAAGTATGAATAATTTTATATAGTTGCTTGTTTCTGCTGATTTATGGCACAGGAAAAAATAAGTATGCCGTCATCTGGCGGAGGGCTTGTCAGGTATTTTGAGGATTCTAAGAGCAGGCTTTCAATTCCCCCTATTTATATAATTGTAATCATTGTCGTAATCATTATTGCAGAAATATTCTTGTATAAAATATCTGTTTAGGTTTTCTTGTAAATAAATTCTCTTATTGTGCTCAGCTGGCTGTGGAGCTGCATATAGTTTCTGTGGTCTTTTGTATTTTTGAATGTATCAAGCTTTCTGTCAAGCATGTATAATTTTTTTGGAGCTTTTTCAATTACATCTTCTTCATTTTTGATGTTGACCACTGATATTCCTGACAAGATATCATTAACCTCTTCTGTTGTTTCAGGCTTTATTGAGTTCTTTATATGTTTAAGGAGCTTTTCCACTGCTTCTTCAAAATTTTCATTCAGCGTGAGTGTTACAGGAAATGATGTTTTGTCAGAGAAATTGACCTGCAGCGAAACAGTGCGTGTTTTTGCGTCCACAGAAATTATAACTATATTTTCAACCTCTATATTTTTTATCTGCATGCTATTTTTGGCTTTTAAGTAATTTATATAGTTTTTTAATTTTAGTCAGAACTTTCTAACTAAATTATTTAAGAATGTGTTTTTTGTAAAGTATGCAGGCAGAAAATAAGCCGCCTTCTGTCAAAGCCAAACAACAGCATGATTTTCTGCTGCTGCGATGCTTTGTCTTAACATTCTACTTAGCGTCTATAAGAACCCAGATTTTTCTTACTCCTGGGTTTTTCCTGACTTGCACCGACCGGGTCCTTTGTTCCATCGTATCCTTCCAGGGTCGTCAGCAGGTTAACTCGGTTTTGTCGCCAAAACCTTCGCTGCATCATCCCTGTCCCGGAGGCCGTGTGTTTCTATAAGGTTTCCTTCCATTACTGGAACTTGCTTCTGCAAGCAGCCCTCATAGAGGCTATTTTTTAACAGCAGTGGGCGGACTTTCCTCACAACCCGCAAATTCTTATTTTTTGAATAAAAAAGTGATAGGTGCGTTGGTTAAGTTTCCTGCCTGCAAAAAAGAGAATATGCTGAAGTTTATAAATCTGCTGGGGGTTTTTAGACGGAATAATTGGGGATTATGTTCTCAACCACCTAAATTGGTTGTTCAAACCATTGCAAATCCATCCTCCGCCGTCGCTTGCAGCTCCATGCCGTGAAGGCGATGAGTTGCATTCTTTCCATACATTATTGTTTCCGCATACCCATTTTGGATTGTCTACATCACTTACTTCGTCAAATTCTACTCCCTGACTATCTATTCTGACACACCAATTTTGGAAAGTGCAGCGTATCCTTCTTCTTCCACTGCTGTCTGCAGGGGGAAGTCTTGTTGTGTCTTGTCCTTCAAGATAACTCCATACCCAATAAAGATAATTTCTAACCATATCAACATCACATTGTACACCTCTGCAATTGCTGTCTAACTCATCTATCTGTCCATCGTTATCATTATCTATATTATCTGTGCATTTTTCATAAGTGTTTTCAAAATCAGCAATAATACCAATTACCCCAAATTCAGCATCTCTGGTATCTACCCATTTGTATATTTCGTCAACATTTCTGCATTCAAAGTCTCCCTGTTCTGAACCTGCATCGCTTGAAGTGCAACGGTAAAAGTCTGTGCTCTCTCCGCAAATCCATCTGTTTGTATAAAATACGTTCCTTTCTACTGCATTTCCCTGAATATTAACACACTGGCTTCTTGGAACGCAGCCTACTCTTTCTGGCGGCTGTGAATCATCTTCTATATAACTTCCGCTTCCTGTTCTTAGATAGCTCCATTTCCAAACGCCACTGCCACAGGAGATTCCTACACACTGAACATCCCTAGCGTCGGCAAATCCATCACCGTCATCATCTAAATTGTTAATGCAGAGCGACCTAGTATTTTCTGCTGCAACAAGTTCTTCAGCAGCTTCTACAGGGGGTTCTGGCGGAGGAGATGATTCATCTTCCTCAAGAAAAATTTCTGTATCTTCTTCTCCAAGAAGGGTTTCTGTATCATCTTCCGGCATATCTGCTGAAACTATCTCTTCTTCAATCTGAGTGTCAGTCTCTTCGTCGGTAATGCGGGAAGTTGTTTCTGTGGTTTTTTCTTCAGGAGCAGCTTGTGTTACTGATTCATTTGTTTTTAATTCTTCTTTTCTTATATTTTCAGCTGGTTGATTTGTATTTAAAAATCCAAGAAAAATCAGAGTGCCTGCCAGGAGCAGCACGATAAGTGCACTAGCAATGCCCATAAAAATATGAAACGGTTTTATACCCTCCTTTATAACCTTTTTTTTCATGTAGAATACTGGTATAAGGGGTATTTAAATTTTTGCCGACGTTTGCATTCTTGCATTTACAGGACTTAGAGCAAGTAGAAAAATTTATTCTAGTCTGCGAGAAAACTAGCCAAGCCTTTGGCTTAGCTGGTAAGCTTTTAGGTCTGAGATGAATCTGGTGAGTATAGCGCACAATTTAGGGAAAATATGGAGAATGACAAGAGTTTCTGAGTGTTAAAAGAGAGATTTTATAAGCCTGCCCTTCTAAGATAATTCTATAATTTACTATTTAGCTCGCCCACTTATTGAAACTAATTCCTGTTATGTCTCCCGACGACTGAAAGAAGGAGAGCGCAGCGGGGCAAAATCCGAAGGATTTTGAGTTCAGAATTCGGGCGTATTTGATATTAACTTCAGGGTAGTAAATGAACCGAAAAGTTTATAAAGGAATTATCAATATCTAATTGTATGGGACTTTATCAAAGAATAGTTGCTGGAGGATTAGTGGTTGCTGGGTTAGCTGGACTGATAGGATGCAAAGAAGATAATAATCCTGCATATTCTCAACATTTTCAAGACTTAGGAAAAATTGGTGGAGGATATAATGATTTTTCTGGAGGAAGTGGAATAGGTGTTGGAGATATGGATAGTGATGGAGATTTAGATTTGATTGTTGCAGATAGATTTGCAAAAATGCACTATCTTGAAAATGTTAAAGGGAATTTTGTTGATAGAGGCGTTTTAAGTTCTGGTAGAAATGATTTTTCTGGAGACTCAGATTTAACATTAGCAGATATAGATAAAGATGGAGATTTAGATATAATTTATTCTGATAGATTTGCTAATGCTTATGTTGTGAAAAACAATCTTTCACAGAAAAATCAATAATAAATCTTTCGATTTCTAGTAACTGTTTAGCTCACTATGAAACAGAGCTTATTTTAACTTTCAATTAAATTTTTTTATTAAAATGGAGTTTAAATTTACCTTCTTTTTGAGGTAGCTAAACAGTTACGATTTCTATCTTTAAGCCCGAATTCTGAATTAGACATAACGATGTTATGCTCCCACGTTAGTGGCTGAGCCGAAGGCGAAGAGTTGGTGGGCGTTAGAAACATTTATTTATATCAACACCGAATATTATTTTAATGGAAAAAGAATTAAGTTGGAAAAAAGAATTGGAATTAGCTGAAGGCTATGCTAACGATGGTCCAAATGAATGGACTGAAGAACATCTAAACAGATGCCTCAGAAATGCATTAGAGAAAGCTAAGAAAGAAGGTGTTGATATTTCTAAAGAAATTGAACGAATAAGAAAGAGATGGAATAATCATTAAACTCACCAATTGAGCATAATAAATGTTATACTCGTCTGAATGAAGTGAAGACCAAGAAAAGCTACTGAAAGGAGCGGTTTTTCGCAGAGAAAATTTAGCAGAGTATTTTTGCCTAAATCTTTCTAAAATTAAAATTAATTGCAAAAATATTGAATATAATTGGTGTAAGGTGAGTCTGAGTGAAACGAAGACCAAAAATCGAAGGTTTTTGAGTTTAAATCAGCTCCGTTAACTATATAAATCAAATGCTCTTATGTGTGTTATGGAAGTAAAAGTAATTTTGGAAAAACAAGAAGAAGGCGGTTATACAGTTTATGCTCCCTCTTTACCAGGTTGTATTTCTCAAGGGGAGGATAAAGAAGACGCTCTTGTAAACATAAAAGAAGCAATAGAACTTTACTTAGAAGTAGATGAGAATGAAATAACTGTACATGAAGGCGAAGTAGCTATTGTAGAAGTATGAAACTACCGCAAATTTCTGGGATGGGACTAATTAAAATATTACGTAAAAAGGGATTTGTAGTTGTTAGACAAAAAGGCGCCCACATACGTCTTGAGAAAAATACTGAACAAGGAACAGTAAAAGTTACAGTACCAACACATAAAACATTGAAAAAAGGTACATTACATCAAATAATTAAAGTAACTGAACTTAAAGAAGAAGATTTTGGGGGCTGATTTTAATTTCGCCTAAATTATTCCTGAACTTTTTGGGATAATTTTTTTAACTTTGGTTTATTTTTCTATTACTTAACTTATGCAGGCTTTACTATTCCTATAAATCTTCTCTCTGCTGAAAAATATTTTTTTGCCACTGATATTATGTCCAATGGTGTTACTTTCATTAATCCTCTCACATAATTTTTATATGATGGATTTTCTCCGCCCATCACAAAATCGACAATTTGGGATGCTGTTTCTTCGATTTTTCCTCTGCTGCTTCTTAATTCATTCAGTATAAGACTATTTCTTGCTCCTTCTAACTGTCTGTCTCCTATAGCATATGTGCATAATCTCTCAATTTCCTCTTCCATCATATCTCTTACTGTATTTAAGTGTCTTGGAAGTATACCTTCTAGATTTATTTCCAATAATCCTAATGCAGGATAAACTGCATGGTCAACTCTTGTGTGATACATCTTTCCCTCCCTGTCCCTTATCCTTTGCCATAATCTTGCCCGTGATTCATGTTCTTCTACTGTTCCAGCAAGCAAGTTTGCGATTATTTCTACTGTATACCTTTCTTCAAGACCGTATCCTGGTACAGGGATAGTTATGGATGTTACACAGTCTTCAAAGCCTGCTCTTCTGCTTGTTCTTACATATCTTTTGACTTCATTTAATCTAAACCTTTCAATTTTTCTTCCTTTTTTTGGAAAATCTATCATTATTTCTTTTGCAGCCTGTATTGAATCTTTTATATTTGGGCCAACTAAACCTATGTGCATGTTTCTGGCCCCAAGATATCTTCTTTGCTGTTCTCTTAGTCTCTCTGCTGTCAATGATCTTATTCCTCTTATTGTTTCTTGGCAGGAGTATAGCGGATGATCTTCTCCTAAAATTAATTTATCTCTTAGAATCTCCAGATAATATTCTGGTTCTGATACTCTTTTTTGTAATTCTCCCTCTATGACTCTTTTTTCTTTTCTTAGTATTCTTTCTGTAATTGGGGGATTCATTAGGCTTTCTTTTGTTATCTCCAATGCCTGTCTTAAGTTTGCATGAATTACTAATACTGAAAATACCAGTTTATCATCTTCAGTATATCCTGTAAAGAAACCCCCTAATTCTTCTATTCTTGAATCTGCACAAGGCGATTTATTATGTCTGCGTTTTTGGAATACTATATGTTCCAGCATGTGCGGTATATATTGGTCGTGCCTTGCTCCCCATGGAAATGCTATTGTGATTCCTGTGTCTATACCTTCGTGTTCAATGCCAATTATTTTTGCCCCATTATCCAGTTCTTCTATTATCAGTTTTCCATTATGCTGGTTTGCAAATGGCAGACCGTTTCCACCCTTACTTGATTTTTTGCATGAAACAAGATTTCTTGGCATTTTTTTATTTAATGGCTTTTATGGTAGTAATTGGAAAAACTTATAAGTTTATAGCTTTTTATTAGAAATAATGAAAGAGGTGATTTTCTTTTTATTAGTCTTATCCTTGTTAGTTGGCTGTGTGAATACTGATGAAACTGAAGAACTTGTTGTTTTAGACACAGAGGGAGCATTAAATATTACCCAAAATGAATTAAATACTAATCTGGATGTTCCTGAAATTTTTGATGAAGAAGATTCTAATAATTTAATCAATAGAAAATCTTTGGAGAAGCGTATTCAGGAGGCTTATAACAAACTGCATACTCTGAGGTCTGCAAGAATATTAAGGGAGGATTTTCCTGACTTGGAACTAGTTTATGTTGATAAACCTGAAGAGAAATACAGAAGATTTTTTCCGCAGGAAATACTTCCATTTCGTTATTATTACAGCAAAGAGGCAGATTTAACTTTTAATATATGCAATGCTGACCTAACTGTTTTTATATGCAAGGGAAAACAGGACAGGTTAATTACAATGGACGAGGTGGATAGCGGAAAATGCGAGATTACTTCTTTGTATGCGGGTGATCCCAGACTGAGAGTCTCTGACAGATTTTAACCCTAGCAATAGGGGTGAAAATGCAGCTGGGCGCAACAGTAAGTTTTTGTGCTACTATGACTTTGGAGGTCGCCATAGTTTTCTGAAATTAATTGGTGATTAGAACACAGGCAGAACGAGATAAAAATTAATGGGCTTTTCTCATTCGTTTTTGGGCTTTGGCGTTCAAAATCGTAAGCTTTAAATATGTGTACGTTATTTGTACCGATATGTACGTTAATCATACATTGTTGAGTTTGGCAGAAGTAAAGATATTAGATGTTTTTCTAGATTTGAAGAGGCATTACTTTGCTGAATTAATTAAAGTTACCAAGTTGACTCGCCCAAGGACTTTAAGGGTGTTGAGAAAGTTAGTTAAGCAAGGAATATTAGAGATATGTGCAGAAGCCAATGTTAAATATTATTCACTTAAAAAAACCTCTTTAGTGTATAGTACGCTTTGTTTGGTTGAATATAACCACTCATTGTTTTTTCTGGCAAAAAATAAGACACTCGCAAGAGCTTTAGATATGCTCAATGAGAAATATGCAGATTACTCTGTTATGCTAGTTTTTGGTTCTGTAGTGAAAGGCTATGCCACAAAAACGTCCGATATCGATCTTCTTTTGCTCAAAGAGAATGTTTCTCAAAGTGATATTAAGAAAATAGAGGATATTGTAGATTTGATAAATGGACGAACAGGCTTAAAAATAAGCCCCTATTTCATGGCTCTAGAAGAATTTAAGAAAAAGAATGATTTAGCAAAACAAGTGACAGCAGATCATATTTTAATAGATGGGGCAGAACTATTTTTTAGGATGGTGCTGAGATGAATGAAGAGAAACCAAAGAAGTGGCAAGTATGGTTAGAGAACACAAAAATTCTCAATAGAGATTTCAAGAAGTACGTCAGACAGCATATTGTTCGTAAAATTGAATCTTCTTCGCCTCTTTCAAAAATCCATCTTGACAAATCATATCATAATCTCGATTTTGCCAATTTTACAGTACAAAATCAACAGAATATCAATAAGCGAATTGAGGATGAAACATATTACGATTGGGTTATTGTCATTGCGTATTATGCCATGTACCACACGGCCATGGCGTTGCTCTACAAAATGGGTTATAAGGCAGGGACTCATCTAGCCACGATTTGTGTTCTTTGTAAAGAGTGTCTTGGAAAAACATTGGAGAAGAAAGACATTGAGAACCTCTCAGCTATTCTTGAGCTAAGCGAGGACGAGATTAAAGAAATAGGAAGAGCAAAGGAACGGCGAGAAAAAGCAAGTTATTCTGGAAGCGTATCTTTTGAAAAGCATTTGGCAGAAATGACGCTGGATGATGCAAGGAAATTTATTAACAAAGTAGCGGATATTCTCAATAGATAGAGTGGTTGTAACTTGGGGGTAGTTTTAATAAAAAGCTTTATTAATTGGCTTGCTAATTTTTATAGCTTACTTTATAAAAACATTAATAAATATAGATTCAAACCTTAATTCATGCTTTCAGACAAGGAATTAAAAAAAGAGTTCAAGAAAACAGTAAGCAAAAATCCTGAGAGATATTTTCCTGTCAATTATTTAAAAGCAGAGGGATTCTTTAGAAATAACTGCGTTAAATGCGGAAAATATTTCTGGAATACAAATAAGAATCAAAAATTCTGCGGGGATGCTAGCTGCTCAGGTGGTTTCAGGTTTATCGGGAATTCTCCTGCGAAAAATAAGCTAAGCTATACAGATGTATGGAAAGAATTTTCTTTTATGTTCAAGAAATTTGGTTATGCTTCTATTGAGAGATATCCTTCTGTTTCAAGGTGGAATCCAACTTCAGATTTTACAATTGCAAGTATAAGCGCTTTCCAGCCTTTTGTTGTTTCAGGTGAGGTTAGTCCTCCTGCAAATCCACTAGTTATTCCCCAATTTTGCATCAGGTTTAATGATATGGATAATGTCGGGCTGACAGGTGCGCACAATACAGGCTTTGTTATGATAGGACAGCATATGTTTGTTGAACAGTATAAATGGGATCAGGAAAAGGTTTTCAGCGAAATTCATTCCTGGTTAAAGAAGGGGATGGGACTGCCAGATAATGAAATCACATTTCATGAGGATGCTTGGGCAGGCGGGGGAAATTTTGGGGGATGCATGGAATTTTTTTCAAGGGGCCTTGAGATTGGCAACCAGGTTTATATGCAGTATGAGCAGACACCTTACGGAAATAAGGAACTTAAAATAAGGGTTTTAGACATGGGGATGGGACAGGAGAGGTGCGCCTGGTTTACTAACGGCACTGGAACAATCTATGATTCAACATTTCCAAAGGTTATGAAAATCCTTTATGAAACTTCAGGATTAAAAAGAGATGACAAATTTATGGCTAAGTTTATCCCTTATGCAGGTTACTTAAACGCTGATGAATCTGATAATTTAGATAAGGCCTGGAAGCTGATTGCCAAAAAAATTAGTTTAGGTGTGGATGAATTAAAAAAGAGAATTCTTCCTCTGGCTGCTCTATATTCTGTTGGAGAGCATACTAGGACTTTGTTAATTGCATTAAATGATGGTGCACTTCCTTCCAATGTTGGCGGCGGTTATAACCTGAGAATTCTTGCAAGGAGATGCTTTGATTTTGTTGAGAAGCATAACTGGAGATTTTATTTACCTAGTATTTGTGATGAGCATGCAGGGGAGTTAAAGATACAGTATCCTGAGCTAACTGAGAATTTAGAGGAGGTGAAGAAGATTTTAGATGTTGAGAGGGAGAAATACAGGGCAAACAGACAGAAAGCAATTCATATTGTGGAAAAGATCTCAAAAGAAAAACAGAAAATAAACACTGAGAAATTAATTGAACTTTATGACAGCAGCGGAATTGCGCCTGAATTAATTGCCGGAGAGGTCAATATTAAAGTTCCAGATAATTTTTATGCGCTTGTTGCCTCAAGACACGAAACAAAAATACAGGAACATCAGACAAAAAGAAATTTTAGTCTAGATTTGGAAGATGTGCCTGCAACAAAACAGCTTTTTTACCAGGATTATAAACTGGCTGAGTTTAATGCCAAGGTTCTAAAAGTTGTTGGAAACAATGTTATTTTAGACAAGACTGTTTTTTACCCAACTTCCGGCGGCCAGCTTCATGATACAGGCACGTTAAATGATCTTAATGTTCTGGATGTCTTTAAACAGGGAAATGTTATTGTTCATGTTATGCAGAATCCTGGGTTTTTTAAGCCAGGGGATGCAGTGCATGGAAAAATAGATTATGCCAGAAGGATACAGCTTGCACAACACCATACTTCTACACATATAATAAATGCTGCTGCAAGAAGGGTTTTGGGAAAGCATGTCAATCAGGCAAGCGCCAAAAAGACAGTTGACAAAGCACATATTGATATTACACATTATCATTCTCTGACTGAACATGAACTGAAATTAATTGAGAGTGAGGCAAATAAGATAATAGAGCAGGCTGTTCCTGTAAAGAAGAACTTTATGTCCAGAGAGAATGCTGAGAGAGAATTTGGTTTTGCAATTTATCAGGGAGGTGTACCAATAGGTAAGGAACTTAGAATAGTAAATATAGTCGGCGTTGATGTAGAAGCATGCGGTGGCACTCATCTTGACAACACTTCTGAAGCTGATAAGATAAGAATACTAAAATCATCCAAGATTTCAGACAGCGTTGTAAGGATTGAATTTGTTGCAGGAAGAAGAGCGTTTGAGGAGGATAAAAAAGAGGATGAGATTGTGCATACATTAACTTCTCTCCTGCATTGCAAAGGGGAGCAGATTCCAGGAAGGCTTGCTGAACTTTTTGATTTGTGGAAGAGGGCTGTAAAGAAGGGAGTTAAGATTGATGATTTTAAGCTTTCAAGTACTGAAACTTATTCTGGAGATATTATTGAGAAATCTGCTGAGATTTTAAAGACGCAGCCTGAACATCTTGTCAATACAACGAAAAGATTTATTAATGAAATAAAGGAAAGTTCTGTGAAATCTTCAGCTGATAGAATCAATAAAAAAGTTTAATTTTTCTTTTCTTCAACTGTAATTTTTTTTATTTTTATCCTTAATTTAATTCCATAAAATAAACCATCATCCATATAATCGTTTTAATCTCTTTCTCATTGCTATTAATAAAGGCGGTTCTTTATCACTTATAACTTGTGAGATTCTTTTTTTATTAGTACCTGGAACATAGGGGCTTTTATTATTATATGAAAAAAATGCTTTTAACATTCTTTCATCTTGTGAGAAGCCTTCATTTTTAAGCTGCCTTCCAATGTCAAATGCTGCAAGATATCTTTTAGTGC
>Ga0209541_10005599_pt1 | contig 21842 bp, 23 predicted proteins | sample RifCSPlowO2_01_FD_184027 | JGI IMG/M metagenome (GOLD analysis project Ga0209541, IMG submission 184027) | Groundwater microbial communities from Rifle, Colorado - Rifle CSP2_plank lowO2_0.1 (SPAdes) (version 2) | ecosystem: Environmental > Aquatic > Deep subsurface > Groundwater | place...
GCCCCTACCAAGGCGGCAAGCACACGTATAATGAAATATATTATATCGTAAGTCAAAACCCTGATTCTAAATTTTTCACACTTGACAGCATTCAAAAAGAAATGCAAAAAATCAAACAACCCCCACTCGATCGCCTTCTCTCCTTACGCGAATTTCCAAATATTGGTATTCCTGCCGAATCATACAACATTCTCACCACTCGAATCCAAGAAACAATAACTCAACTCCAACAAGAACATAATCTAGATATAATCAAATGTGACCCCTACTTTCAACGTTCTTCATCCTCTCCTTCAATTCAAGGCTGCCAATAGAGGAGTTTGCAAAAAGCAATCACACTTCAGCTCTTTTCGTTCGGATAGGCCCTTTTTTTCTCTTAACAGGTTTATTCACACTCTCCGCTTCTTTCTCACTCACAACTGTTGGTTCCAGCGGTACACTCTCCTCAACCTTCGGCTTGGGATTCTTCATCTCCTCAACTGTTCGTTTAAACGCCTCTACTTGTTTCTCCGACAGCGAACCAAAGCGAATACACGCCTCTTTAATATTACGTAAAAAATAAGATTGCGCATAAAATTCTTTAGGGATGTCAAACATCTTCTTATACTCTGGATTCTCAATTTCTTGGTCTAACCGCTTCATCTGACATTGTAAACAGATAGGATACTGCTTGCGTGAAAACATCTGCACCATATTCTTCTTACACTGCGCACACCGCTGTTGATATTTTGCAACTGCCATAATGTTATTCCTCAATAATTATATTTTTTTTATTCTTTTTAATAATCCTATTAATCTTATTTTTCAATAAAAGTATTTTTGTAATAACTCAAAATCTAAATTTTTACCCACTTTCACCACTACCAAAAACACAATTCACATATTTGTTTAAATATCTTTTCGTACCATCATAAAGTACTATCATCACCAAAATAGAAACCTATTTAAACACCAACAAAATCTCTTTTTACAGGGGGAAGTGGTAGAGAGAAAAAGCAAACGTGCGTTGCTTTTTGTCTCCAAATATTTTTTAGCACAACAATGGAGAGGTAGTCATAGCTATGCAACACGAAATTGAAAATATCAACCAAGCTCTTGAAGAACATCTCAGCTCAATTAACGATAATTCTTTAGAAATCCAATCATTGTTTGACTACATGCGTGAAATCGAAGTCAAGATGGACAAAATTGCTCAACGTTTAGACCAACTCCAATTATCCTCCGATAAAATTCCTCAAAAACATACCATCGCACCATTAGACAAAACCGAAATGCGCGTCTTTCTCACATTTTATACTGAAGAACACCCTTTAACTTTTCAAGAAATTGCCAAGAAAGTCAATCTACCGTACACCATGATTCCTGATTGCTTATCCGCCTTAACCCAAAAAGGCATTCCACTGCAACGCTCCTACTTCAAAAACCAATTATTCATCAAATTAGATCCGCAGTTTAAAGAAACCCAAGCCAAAGAAAACATTGTCAATTTGTCATTGAATTCTTTTATGGAATAGATATTTTTTAAAATATAACTCAACTAATTATAACATAAATTTCATTCTTCATTTAAAGAAGGATTGTTAACCGTTAAATGCACCACTAACCCGCCTTCTGCCGATTTAAAATACTGCACTTTATCAACGTACGTATGCATAAACGACGTACCCGTACCATTATTCGTTCCTGGTGTTGGTGTATTTGTAAATTCATAAAAATCTAACATACGTTCCCGATGTCGTCCTTCTTTGTGACGCAACACGAACGGAATAAAATCAGCGTTTAAAATTCCCCCTTGATCAATTACTGACATTTCTAATGTATCTGCCGCAATCTTATATGTCAGCATAATTTTTTTAGCAGGATCCAATTTATTCCCATGCTGATGAGCATTCAATACTGCTTCATATAATGCTGTAAAAAAATTTGGATTATACCCTTGATTTTCTGCTTCTTGTCCAATAGGTCCAATAATCTCTCTGATTTGCCCCGCATATTCTCTTCGATTTGTACTCAAACTAAACTCTTTGATTGTATAGCTTGGCTTAATTTCATAGGTGGGGATATCAAACGTTCTTAGGTCAACTACTCCTTGACGTCGAAAATGCTCTCGTATAACTGAGTCTATTCCATCAACATCAAAAATATCTTGTGCCATACACTCCCAATATCACTTTTATTTATAAACATTTCCATAAAAATTGTAACTATTAAGTAAAAAAACTCTCCCCTTTTCATTTACTTCCCCTTCCTCACAAACGCATGCTTAATCTCATCGCCATCAAACCCTTCTGGCGCTTTCCCTGTTGTCGCATAATGATACAACGCTGTAAGATAAATCCCCTGTAAACTTGCGCTCACAACACTAAGCCCAACCCAATACATTAAAACAATAACTCCAACAACTACCACTGCTCCAAGCGAACCGCTCAACAACGCAATCCCCATTGGCACAACTCCAATCAATGCCAACAAAAAGAAAATTCCTCCCATTGAAAACTGCCCAACAACCGTTTCCCCCCACGTCTTCTTCAAAATATGCGTAGAACCTTTGATTGCTTCAAACACAGATTTATTCTCAAAAATCATCACCGGCACAACAAAAAACGTAAGCAGCGTCCATGCCATCCCTAAAAGAGACAACACAAGTTGTCCCAAAAAATTATTCTCGAGCTTATCTGAAATCATGCGTAAAATTAATCCCACCGTCGCCGAAATCACCGCCCATAATAAAATATTTGGCGAATGCGTAATTGCCGCATTCATTCCATCTCTAACCGTCGGGTCTCCTCCCTGCAATCGTATCCGTGCACACGCCACAAGCCCCACATTAAAAAATATCACAATAAAATAGCTTAATATATAATACACAAACAACAAACTATATAGCATCACACCAGGCGCAAACAACTCTGCCACAAACAACGGAATTACAAACGACAGCAACAACCCTAATGTAATTATTCCAGAAAGAATCGGAAACCACATCAATTCCTTATCTTTTAATAAAATAGCATAACTCTGCTTTACTAATCTCCAACTTCGTGACCATGATTCAAACATAACTCATTCAAACTCGGTTCGTATTTTTAAAACTTATGGAGAAAATTCCTCATCTGAAAACCTTTTCTAAATTCTTCGCGTAATGCTTTATAATCGGCTTTTATTAAAATTCTCTTCTCTACATTCCCCCTTCTTTCTTCGCACTCTTTATCGCTTCATCAATTTTCCAAATATATTAAATTTTCGCCAAAATATAAACAAAATGAGATAGAGAGATGAGCAACTTTCTCAAGGGTGGGTACAAATTGTACATACCCTTCTAGTTCAGAAAGAACAAAGAAACAAATTACGAAAAATAAATAATCCTCTCCTACGTCTCCGGCCTCTCCTTCCCATCCAGCACTTTCGTGCGTATATGATAATGATTCCTATGCCCCGGCTCATGATCTAATACATTATCAATAGGTTTCCAAAATTCTGCTCCATATTTACCCACCGCATACGCACCCAACGCTTGAATCAATGTGTTATCCACAAAAATCCGCTCAACTTTATGTGGCCCCGACACCAACTCATTCAAAAACTGCACATTCGCATCCAGTGCTTGGGGCGCCATAAATTCCAAATCCAACCTGCCTTTTCGCAACATCTTTCGACTCGCCGAATATACCCCTCGCTCATCATTATATACATATATTCCTACATCCACATCTCGTCCATTACGATGACTCTTATGCGGCCATAACCTACCCCCACCTTCGCGACTTAAATCCCGCACTTCCAAAGGTGCTCCATACACTGTCTCCATCACACACGCCGCATAATTGAGCGCATCAACTAACTCTCGACGACCATATGTATATTTCTCTTTTGCTAATCGAATATGTGAACTTTCCAATAATCTGCGACTCGACCCCCCAATAAGTCCTCGTCGCCCTGTAGCTGGAACACTATATTCATTCATAACCGCCTTACATCTATCCTGCGGTCTATAGTCTACAACACCTTCACATTTATTTTCCATCACACACCGCTCTAATGTATTTGTTGTATCAACCCTGCGACTCTCAACTCTCTCGCTTCCCGTACCCTCCTCATACCTTGCTTGTACAGCTTGTTTTACAAAAGAATTTTTCGCTGGATTCGCCGCAGCTATTGGCGCATATAATTGTCCTAATATACCGAGAGCAAAGCCTATATGTCCTGCGTGTGAAATATTGCGATTATATATCATAGTATATTTGTACATCTCTCTTTTTATACCATAAGTTAGAATAAAAATTAAATATAACTATATTTATATTTGTAAAAGAAGTAAAAAAAATATAAAAATAACATTAATCTCAAATAAAAAAATAAACCTATTTTCATAAAGTGAACTGCTTTATCGAAAAGTATATACACTATTTACTTTTTTTATCTCAACTTCTTCAACTTATTAAAAATCAATATCGGATACAACAAAATCAACACCGCATACATTCCAAACAATAACCCATACCACTCCTTCCAGAATAATACCCCTGCTATTGCCAATGTCCCCGCCCGCCCAATATTTAAAAATAACTCTCTGCTCCACCAAAAATTCATATCCTTTTCTTTCACATCCATGCTGATCGCTAATCGTATTGGCGAACTGATCGTTGCCATAACCGTATACACTCCCATCACAACTAAAAACCATACCAATGTACTTGCAAACATAAATCCAATCACACACAAAAATAACAGTGAAAATAAACCAACAATAAACTTCTTTCGCTCCTGTGTTCCATCTGACAATTTTGCCACAAAAAAACCCGCAACCACCCCCACAATTGCCACGTAACTCCAAAACAATCCCACATCTGTTTCATTCTGCAAAAACCGCAGCGCATATACACCTAATATAACCGAACTAAAGAAATGTAATGCCCCCTCAAACATCGATATCGTTTTCAATCCTTTAAACCGTGCAATCGCTTCCCCTCTCTGCACGTTCCACACCACATCTGGAACTTTTCGCCAAAACCAACTCAGAGCAATAAGATACATTCCCGCAGTCAACAAAAATAACCATCTATACCCATAAAGCCGCATCAACAGCGCACCTAGCGGTGGAATAATCATTGACAACACTCCTGGCGCAACCATATAACTCCACGAATCACGTGCATGTCTTGCCGTATGCGACTCTTGAAAAAAAATCATATTCAACGGCACCCAAAACAGAATAATTAACCCAGCCCAGCCAATAACATACACAAAAAACGCTATTCGCAAAGGCAATACAAAAAATCCTAACGCCATAACACAATTCAATAATAAACTCATGCGCAAAAACCACTTGCTATTGTACGTCGTTATAACAAATAACAGTACAACACTCAAGAGCGCAAGAGCCATATACCCAAAAATAAAAACCCACTTTCCATACCCCTGCTCACGCAATAACAACGGCAAAAAGAGAAACGAAATCGCCCATAATCCGGTCTGCCCAAGTAACAACTGCAACGCAACTGGTAATTTTAAGTTAAACTTCATACATTTCACAGCCTTTACTTTCTTTCCGATCACTCTTTCCACACTGCAATCATCCGGCGCAATATCAAATCCTCTTTTTCCATGGAACCTTTATGAAAATCAAACCATACACCATAAAACCACTCCTGTGAAAACATCCTCATTGAACCATAATGTGGATCCTGCACATAAATATTCTTGTCATCAATTCCTGCCACAATCGACCAATGCCCTTCATCAGTAGACCACCATTGCACAATCACCGGAATATTCTGAGTAATATACTCACTCACATTCGCAAATTGCGCAGTATCAATCACTCTTGTCTGCAACCCAAAATAAGTACACCCTTTGATAATCCCATCTAACGACACCCCTTTCTCACGCGTCGCTCCACACACCTGGGCAATCTCTTCCTCTGTCTTCTCACTTCCATAAAAATCTAGAATCATCTTAAGACATGCCGGTCCGCAAAACCCCGGTGACTGTGTAAACGGCTTATAATGCATCATACTCAACTACTCACGCAACCCTTGTTTATATAACTCTCGCAAAAACATATTTCCCTCTGCAGCTCGTTCTGTTGTAAAACGTGTTGCGCTATACCCATCTTTTCGTAAATATCTATTTAGAGATGTTGAAGGATTAATTCCACTCTGCGTCATCTCAATTATGGGATTAAGATATCCGCGCTCTGATTCTGACAACCCTTGTTCTGCAAATTGTATAATTTGACCCACATACTTCTGCATATGTTCAGATGTAAGCCCATATCTAATTGCTTCCTGTTCTAACATTCGTAACGTTCGCAGCGTCGGCAACACAATCCCTCTATCAGAAAACTCATATTCTCCATCTTGCGTGGCAATCTCAACTTTAATATTCTCTTGTAACATTCGATCATTACATCCTTTATATAATGCCATCGCTCCTAACCCATACTGCAACGGCGTGCTGTCACACGTTCGTATCTCAAACGTTCCTGTCTTTCCAATTCCATCTCGCTTGCGAATTGGTGCATATCCTGTATTCTCCGGTGTAAATAACGAACTAAACATTTCCTCCGACATCCCTGACGCTTTTTGCCACTGCCCAAACCTCTCTACATTCTGCTCTTCTATCTCTCCCCATGACCGCGGATACTCCTGCAACTGCGCATGCAACGGAAACGCTGAAAACACATGATACCTTATTAATTGAATTCGGTGGCAATTTAAACTATTCAACCCATCAAAACGTAATGGTGACGTCGACGTAACTCCATACGATACCGGATCGAGTGCGTATAACAACTGAAACTGCGCTAATTTTTTTGCGTCATCTGCATCTTGAGAAATATGGATATGGATTCCTGAAATCGTATTAATCTCTAAATTCTTCTCCCTACCAATAATAGTATCATACGCATCATACCTCTCTTTTCCAACTCGTGAAATTCCTTTTCCTGCTCCATACTCACTTGCCGCCACCGGAAACACACCATAATCTTCACAAATCGTTTCCAATATTCCTAACTTTCTTTTTATCTCACCTGCTAATTCTACCATTGTTTCCACTGGCTTGGAATTATATTCCACTTGCGCTAACGTCGCTTCCGCAACAAAACAACCTGGATTTCGCTTATCTTTAAGAATCGCATCTGCAGTATTAGAAATATAACCTTTACCATCTATCAAATTCAATTCCACTTCCACGCCGATTGTTGATTTAGTCATAATTTCCACTCACACTCTTTTGCTTTTCCCTTTCTGTTCTACTCACACTCGTGATCGTTCCAACGCTTCTCGCGCAATACGCGTAATCAACTGATCATACGTCATTCCCGCACCCTCAATCATATTTTTCAATGTATGCCCTGTACGATGAATATCTGGATTAGCATTGATGTCAATAATATACGGCACAACCCTACCTTGCCCATCCCGCTTTACTCTATAATCAAATCGTCCATAATCTGTAATCCCAAATAATTCTGCAATTCTTCCCGTGTAATATTTCGTCATCTCTTCTAACGATTCTGGCAAACCTGAAAATTCTGCTTTTGCCACTTCATCCCACTTGATATCATAATCTCTAAACTTTGCTCGCCCATCAAACCCTTTGCGGAACGCAAAATGCGCCACTTTCAAATATGACCTATCTGTATTACCTAAAAAAAAACAAGACAACTCTTTAAACTCCTCATCTTCCAAATATTCTTCTAATACCCACTGCGTCAAATCCCCACTTAAATCTCCTCTCTGTTGTTGTATCTCTTTTACCTTCTCATTAACCTGCTCAGGTGTATACACCACCGAATCTTTTGTCATCCCATAACTTCCATATGAATTGCGTTGTTTCAGAATAACCGGAAACCGTTGCGCATTTCTCTTTTCACTCATACCATCACCTGCTTCATCCCATTGTGAAAGCAGTTTCACTTGTGGCGTCGGAATCCCCATTTCTTGTGTATACAATTTTGTTATATATTTGTCCAATGTACTTCGCAACACCACACTTCCTGAACCTGTAAACGGAATTTTCAACACTTCCATAAACGACGCAATATGTGATTCATACGCAATCTCACGATAAATTCCTAAATCCGCACAATTAAACACTAAATCAACTTTACTTTTCTCTTTCATCGACTGCAAATCTCTCACCCATTCCAAATGATTATCAACATATAACTCTGTAACTTCATGCCCCTCGCTTCGTAAAGCCGTTGTCACATCTTGTTGAATCTCCCAAGAATTCTGCACGGGTTTAAGTACACTATCACTAATACCTTGATGTAATACAATAATATTTGCCATACCGCTTCCTCTTTTAACATTATTTTTTCATACTTTCTTCTAATTACCCCTATCTCAAACTATTAAAACATATTTATTACATTCCTTTCAAAACAGAAAAATATATAAACAAAAAACACTTTTTCACAAAAATGCTCCACAAAAAAGATTTACGCCTCTTATACGAACTCGATAGTAATTATCGTAAAACCTTTACACAGATCGGTAAAAAAATCCGCATGTCTGAACAATTAGTCAGCTACAAAATCCACTCATTCGAAGAAAAAAAGATCATTCTCGATTATATTCCTAATATCGACTATTCCCGTTTCGGCTACCTTACGTTTATCGTTTTCTTTAAAGTCCATTACATCAACGAACAAAGCTTCGACCGTCTTACCCATAAACTCAAACAACATGAAAATATCACCTCTATTATTGAGTGTGACGGCAACTATGATTTGATGGTCACATTTGCCGCAAAAAACCCCTCCTCTTTCAACAAAAAATTAAAACAATTAGTCTCTGAAAATCCAAAAGAACTCCGTCATCATACTATTCTCACAACCGTTGTTGAACACCACTTCCCTCGCAGTTATTTAATCGACTCCGAAGATCGCTATGACACCATTTTAGGCGGTGATCGCGAAGAAATCAAAATAGATCAACTCAATCTTAATCTTATCAAATCATTAATCAACGGCAAGAAAAAAGTAATTGACATCGCGCAAGAAATAAAAATCACTCCTAAAACCGTCATCACACACTTAAAATGGCTTGAAGAACAACAAATCATCAAAAGCTATCGCCTCTTACTCAATCCTAAAGCAATGGACGTCTTTGCCAACATCATTCTGGTCCGATATCGCAATATTACATTAGAAGACGAAGAAAACTTCCGTCGCTTTTGTAAATATCATCCTAATGTCGTTGAATTCACTAAAACCTTTGGCGAATGGGACGTTGTCGTCCACACCGAAACTAACCATCGCGAACAATTTCGTAAACTCTCCCTGCAGATTCGCGAAAAATTTGAAGACATCATCGAAGCCAGCGACAACTTTCGCGTCTTTACAATACCTAAAAAACAATATCTGCCGCAAGAGATTTTTGACGAGCTAGAAAAATAAACCTCAACCGCCTAAATCACGCCTCAACCCTGCTCTTCCTCATCAAATAATCATTCGCCATCGAAGCAAACATCTTCCCCATCGTCTGCGTATAAATTCGATCCACAGGACAAATCGCCGGCATAACCACTAAGTCTACTAACTTATTTTCACTCTCAACATCATACCTTATCTTCACTGTCGTCGCAACTGCGCAGCCATGCTCTTGAAATATCTGTCGCCGTTTTTGTTGTAACATCGTTTCTATATCTTGAAAATAAGAAAACATCGATCTTCCTCTGCGATCTAACGAATGATAGTCCATATCTGCCCCATTTGCGTCTGATACCATTGGTCTCCCTGCAGTATACCCAATAAACCCACCTTTACGCACACAAAATTCATACCCGCAAAGCAGATCTACTCCTCGCTCAAGCACACAAGATAATTCCTCTAATCCCCTATATTCAAAAGGCATAATCCTCTGCAACGCCGGCCGCAACACTTCCGCTCTCCCCTGTAACCGCACACTCTCATATAACTGCTGCACAACATCAGAAGATAATTCAAATCTCTCAATAACTCGATCATCATAGTGAGGAATAGTTCTAATTGTAATCATGGGAAACTATGAAAACCGCACTCTATTTTTAAATTATTCTCTGTAAACTAACTAAATAGAAAAAAGAAAATTACAACATCCCAAACAACAATCTTTAAATACCACCTTCTCCCCACAATCACTCACCTATGGAAATCTTCTCCATCATCTTAATCGTTCTTGGGCTTTGCCTCTTTGAAACTATCAGCAGTATCGATAACGCCGTCATCAACGCTGAAGTATTGCGCACCATGTCAAAGCGTGCCCAAAAATGGTTCTTGCTCTGGGGTATTCTCTTCGCCGTCTTTCTCGTCCGTGGTTTATTACCTTGGCTTATCATCTGGGTCTCCACACCAAGTTTAGGATTCCTTGGCTCACTTACCGCTACATTCAGCTCCGATCCATTAGTCATAGAAGCAATCGAACTCTCTGCACCCATCTTACTTATGGGCGGCGGCATCTTCCTCGTCTTCTTATTCTTCCATTGGCTCTTCCTTGAAGAAAAAAATTACGGTCTGCATCACGAACACTTCTTTATGAAACAAGGCGTCTGGTTTTACGCCGTCATCTCTTTAATCCTCACCCTAATCGTCTGGTACGCCATGAAAACTAATCCGCTTATGGCGTTTGGCGCCGTCGTCGGTTCCACCGCCTTCTTCATCACCCACGGCTTCAAACAAAACGCCGAAAAAGCCGAACACGAAATGATGCACGGCAAATCCAATATGAGCGACATCAGTAAAATCCTCTATCTCGAAGTCATCGACATGACATTTTCCATTGACGGCGTACTTGGCGCCTTCGCTTTCACCCTCTCAATCCCTTTAATCCTCCTCGGCAACGGCCTTGGCGCCATCGTCGTTCGACAACTAACCGTCGGCAACATCGAACGCATTAAGAAATATAAATACCTCAAAAACGGCGCCATGTACTCCGTTCTCGTATTAGGAACAATAATGGTTTCTCATGCTTTTGGCGCACATATCCCTGAATGGCTTTCCCCCGTCGTAACTACTGCTATTCTCGGCTACTTCTTCTATAGGTCGAAGAAAGAATTGGAAGAGTGAATAAAAGTAAGTTTTATAGATTAATTTGGTTTTAGAGCTAATTATGACTAAAAAGAAAACACTTACAAATAACGAGAGACAAAAAATTCTTAACAACATAGCTACCATTGCCAAAGAAGTCGGTAAATACTGGCCAAAACATCTTGATTGCGCTGAACTTATCCGTCGTGAACGAAAATAAACATACAAAAAACTTCTCTAAAAAAAATCAATTAAAAAAAATAAAAAAAACACAACCTGTGTGATATTGTCTTTGAATCAGGAACTTGTAATCCTAGAATTGCTTCTTATGATTCTGATAACAATCTCGACAGTATACTGGCTTACCTTGCGTTGGCTTGAAAGGAACATTACATTCTTTTCCACAGTCACTACATGTAGCTGTATGCATTTCTCGTGGCCCGCCGAAATTACCGCCGCCGCCACCGCCTCTACCTTGTCCGAAACCCATATTGTTTGTTCACCTATTGTTGTTAATACTTCTTATAACCTACAAGAACTCCTAAAACTCTAGTCATCCTCATAAGTATATAGCGAAAAATCCTTTCCTCTTTATAAAACTATCACTATTTTTATCAATTTTTCCCCTGTTTTTCCAACTCAGCCTTATTTCAGCAACCCTAACCACTCCTCATCTTCCGGCCTGCAAAACAACCACCCCTTCGCTTCCGTAACCGAATCCTGCAGCGTCCCAATATATGTTTTGGGTGATAAATTAAGAATATACACTTTCCCCGCAGGCGACGTTACCCTATCCCATGCATGCCCCATTGTACTAATACTATTTCTATCCGCACTCACTCTCCCGCGAAATATACCCTCCTCAATCGCTTTCTCAATCAACACTCCCCCAAATAACGCCTGCTGCCGACATACACCAAATCCTTCTTCTACAAACCGCTCAAGTGAAATCAACCCATCCTCTTTCACATTCAACTGCCGAACCAACCGCGCCGTCTCCTCTTCAGAATACTTCATTTTCTCCGGCACAAGACTATAAATTGCTTCCAAAAACGGCGGATGCCTACATTGCTGTATCGCTTCACATCGCTCTTTTGCCTCCTGATAATACTTTTGTAACAGAGGTGATGCCTCAAAATCTACTAAAATCGCCTCTCTCGACGTATGCCCGATATATACCCCCTTATCAATCGCCGTATCTCTTCCAATCAGATGATGCCCAAGATAATATCCTCGTTCTAACCGCTCATCTAACCATAACCGTAATCGACCAATATCTGTGCGATCCCAGCGAATAAAATCAGTTGGATATTGTAAATCTGACATATAATAGCTCAAAAATCCTATTTCTTAAATCTTACGCTTTTAAAGCCAACTTTCATAATCTTTATATAACCACAATCAAAAAATGAACATAAATAGTACTAAATAAATTTAAAAGTAACCTAAAACAAACAAAACATCTCTTGGAGGAGAATATATTATGGCAAAACAAAAAACATACGAAGGAACAGGTGCAACCATTGATGCTGCCGTAGGACAGGTTTATGGCAATCTTGAAAATCAGGGTTTATCTAAAGACAATTTCAGAGTAACAGGTTACCAATTTACCATCGGAACACAAGATGGAAGTAAGAGAGGGACTGGCGAACAATTTAACAATCATGACTATGCCTTGATCAACGCTTTAGGTGCTGCCGGTATTTCTCATAACGATTACAACGTAAAACAAAATGATTTTGAAACTCTAGTAACTGTCAAAGGTGTCTACGAACCACAACCAAAAGCAAAAGGACAACCATCTGGTGCTGCACCATCAAGAACAACAGGCACAACATTAACCCATTTATTTTAATTTTTTTTATCTCTTTTTTTAAATATTAGATATTAAACAGTCAATCAAGTTCATCTTGTAAAGTGGGTGGAGAGGTATAAACAAATAGACATACCACAACCAAATGGCCCAATTCCCACAAGAAACCAGAGATTATTATCAAGAACATATCCGCAAAGCAAGAGCTCTCTTTTCCAAAGATTTCACTCCCACAAAAATATCAAGCACTGCCGCAGGCTTTTGTGACGCCTATCACTCCCGATATAGTTTTCTCACCAATCTTGAAACGGGTAAATATAGCTGCTATGCGCACGAAATGGAGAAAAATCACATTTTCGGCTATAACTGCACAACCGTAATCCCTTCACTCTATCTCTTATACGAAGCATTAGAGCTCAAACCGCAAATTTGGCAATTCTTTGAATTCCGTGACATCAAAAAGAACAACAAAAAAGAAGACGAACAAAAACCATTTGAATCCCACCACTTTGCACTCACCATCCAACTACACAACAAAACCTATCTTGTCGATTCATTTTATGAAAATTTTGGCGTTATAACAAACCAACAACAAGACAAATGGAAAGTTCTCGGCCGTCACGGCTTCAAATCCCTTACCCGTGAATTTTCACAGGTCATCAATTATTCCGAATCAGATTTTGCCGACATGATGCTTCGTTTACGTGACCCCGCCGAATCATTAGATATGCTTGTTGCCGGCCAAAGAGTATACGAAGATCGCCAAATCGCTAAAACAAAAAGCGTTCTCATGGCATATTATAACGACACCCCAAGAAAACTCACCACAAGATTATTTATTGAACAAACCGGCATCCAAAATAAAGTAATCTACTACCATCAATCACTTAACCAACAAGCCCAAGTCACCGACATCACTCTTGATTTCTATGTAGCCAAAAAAACAACTTGGACCTCTCTAGTTGAACCAAAAAAAATCGCAACCCTCACTCTAACCCAACTTTCATCAATAAGACGATTACTCAGCAGTATCACAAATTATACAAAGCAAGAACGAATCCACCATTCAATCAACTCACCCCAAAACGCCTCTAAAAAAAAATCATTAACAGATCTCGTAGAACAAGTATTCCAAAATCTCACCCCAACAGAGCAAGACACCATTCGCCCCTCAATCTACGCCCGAACCCTCTACGACGCAACTCAACCACTTAAAGAATATCTTTACTCCACAAAAAAAAGAGAACAACATTTGCAAGAATTAATAAAAAAAGAATGCCAAATGCGTGATCAAATTAGGCCACTAAAAGATGAAAAGTATTTACTTGGCTGGAAACTTGTGAAGAAAAATCCAAAAAGAAAAAAATATCTCAAAACAGAAATAGCTAAAAAATATAAAGAAAAAGAGAAACTTGTCGAAGACATCGATCTTTATAATAATGCCAGAAAACGCAACAAGTACGTCTTCCATTCCTCCATGGATAAAATTTTATTCTCCCAACACCAGCTCAAAGACAAATCACTTGAAGATATGGCCCAAATGATTCAAACGCAAAACCTCGATTGGCATATCGGTTACCTGGGCATGATTGCAGACTATATCCCTTTTATCGTTGACGGCAAAAAAGATCTAGAATTAAAAGTGTTCCTGCCTAGCATCCAACAAAAAGTCAAAGCACGAATAGAGCGGGATGAGAGGAAAGAATAAAGATTAAATAAATAAACCTAACCTATTTCACCAAATCCGCCAATTCAATGCGATACCCATTCTCAAAATCAAACACTTCACGTAATCTTGTCCCGCTTTTTAGTTTCAGATCATCACAAGAGGTCATAAATTGTAACTTTGCCTTCAAAGAATCCTCAAAAGCTATTTCTGGTATCTTTCGCTTTAACATAGCATCATCCCCATTATAGAAAGCCACAATTCTTGGTGGAGGTATTCTCCCCTGTTCATTAATATCCGGAATCTCTACTTCTGTTGAAATATATTTTCCCTCTAAAAGTTCTTGATGCTGTAAACCAAAAGTATATATTGAATTTCTATGTAGAGAACCCGGGGGATATACTCTTCTACGTTCTTCTATCACCCTCTTTAAATCCGCATCATGATGCTGCAAACACAGAGGCTTAAATGGATCAGGAGGAAATCCAACACCTGAAGAAATAATCACATGTTCATAACGCGTTAATAAAAAATTTCCCCTCATTTCTTTAAATTCTTTTATTCCTTCTCTCCACTGTTCCCACTGCGTATATAAATATTGTTTGTCCTCATCTGGAATTCGTACATCCACTTTCACGCCAAATTTTTCTTCGTATTGTATCATATTCTGTAACTCTAATTCTATTTCACCACAACTCCGCACATTCCAATTCATGCGCTGAAATTTGAGGAAACCTAATCTTTCCTTTTCCCACCAAATCTCGCTGTGTTCCCTGCAGCACCATCAATTCTTCTTTAATCTGGCCATATTTTGGTTCTAACGGATTAATTAAAGGTATAATTCTATACCGCTTCTCGTCACGCGTATCCATAAACAACGATTCATACATCCGTGCTACTATTTTTTCAATATCCTTTTGCGGCACATCAATCAATCGCGTATAATTCTGTAATTCCACAAAACAACCAAGATTATGCAACCCAAACGAATGAGAAAAAGTTACTTTTCCTCCTCTTTTTTTAAACCCAACACAATCTCCAAACCCATACATACTTAACGTTTGTACAATTGCAGAAGAATCAGAAGCACAAGCCAATTGCTGATATTTTCCCGATCCCGTTTTTTCCAATTTATACTCTATATTTTCTGATGCCATAATAATCCTCCTTAATCCATCACCCAGAATACCCCTCTTCGTTCAACACACTCTTCGTTAAACGCACTCACATACTTGTTAAACGCAATCAGATAACTTCAATTCCATTCCAACCAATCATACCATAACTTCGAACCAAGTTGAAGTTATCTCGTTAAACGCACTCAACCCCTCTTATTGATAACCATTATCAATAAGAACATCCCCTCTCTCTAACTACTTCACCTTCCTCAACCTCATCTCCTCAACAACAGCTGCCACAAAATTCTCAACCGGCACATCAAACTCCACGTCCCCCACTCGACTTCGTACTGCAAGCGTTCTCTTCTCACACTCTTTATCTCCGATTGTTACAATGTAATTCACTTTATCTTGCTGTGCATCACGTACTTTTTTACCAATTGTCTCCGCATTATCATTTAATTCCACACGCACATCCGCATCCCGCAATTTCTTCATCACCTCAGACGCAAACTCAACATTTCTATCCGTAACCGTAACTAGTTTCACCTGCACCGGACTCAACCACAACGGAAACTTTCCCGCATACTGCTCAATTAAAATACTCATAAACCGCTCAAGCGAACCTGAAATCGCTCGATGAATAACGACCGGCCGCTCTTTCTCGCTTCTTTCATTCATAAACGATAAATTAAACCGCGCCGGCAAATTAAAATCACACTGAATCGTCGCTAATTGCCATTCCCGACCAAGCGCATCTTTAAACATAAAATCCAACTTCGGACCGTAAAACGCCGCCTCACCCTCTCGTCGTTTATATGGCAGCTTCATCTTCACCGCCGCTTTCTCAAGCGCCGCCTCCGCCGTCTTCCACATCTCATCCGTTCCTAAATATTTCGATTTATCATCACCGCGAACAGAGAACGACACCCAATAATCAGTATCCATCTGCAATACCCGATAAAACTCATGCACAATTGAAACAATCGTCTCAACCTCTTGCGTCACCTGCGACAACCGACAGAACAAATGCCCATCATCTTGTGTAATCGCCCTAACCCTTGACAACCCAATCAACTGCCCCGACTTCTCATCCCGATAAATTGTCGCCGGCTCAAAATAACGTACCGGCATATCTCGATAACTAAACGCAAACGCATCAAAAATCTGCATATGATGCGGGCAATTCATTGGCTTCATGATAAAATCATCCGACTTCCCTTTCACTTTAAACAACTCATCCCCAAACTTATCCCAGTGTCCTGACGTCTTATACAACAAATCTTTTGCAATATGCGGCGTCCATACCTGTTGATACCCTTTATCTTTATGCAGCTCCCACAAAAATTTCACAATCTCATTTTTAATAATCGTTCCCTTCGGCGCAAGTAACGGCAATCCTTGCCCAACCAACTCTGACACCACAAATAATCCCATCTCTTTGCCAATCTTCAAATGCGACCTATTCTCCGCATCCTGCTGTTTCTTAAGATACGAATCCAATTCATGCGCCGTCGGAAACGCTACAAGGGTCAAACGAGTCAATTGTTGATTATTTGAATTATTCTTCCAATACGCACTGCTCAAATTAAGCAGCTTAAACGCCTCAATCTCCTTCACCGACTTCACAAACGGCTCTTTATAGAGTGAAAATAATCCCACACCTTCCAATTCATACACTGCCGCATCCCCGACAGATCCAGCAACATCTCTCCCAATCTCCTGCTGTAATTTTGCCGTCGGCTTCTCATCACTGACAATAAACACACTTTTTTTCGCAATAATTTTGCGCATCTGTTCTTCAATTTTCCCAAAATTATCAAGATGCAATTTCACATTCAACACATCACAATACGCCGAATCTAAATGCAACCCAAACGACCCAATTTCCGCCTGTGGATATAACTGCTTCAGCGCAACCGCAAGCACAAATGCGCCAGATAAATTTGTCTTCTCTTCAATTGTCAATTTCTTATCCACAAATTCAAACGGCTCATCTTTATATTCCCGTTTTAATGAGGGAGTTGATACAGCTGCAACAGCCATCTGCACACCACTCGACACTTCAGAAGAAAACTCCCGACTCAACTCCGACAAAGGATGCCCTTTGCACGAAATGTTAAATGACTTATACCACCCAAACGGCGCCCGCACAACCGTATAATTCCCACCATTTCCCAACTTTCTCTCTGCAAGCTTCTTTTCAGCCTCTTTCAAAAACCCTTCCGCAATCGCAGGTGCAGACAACTGCGAACTCAAATGCGCATACGGATACAACACAATCTTTGTTGCCTTCACTTGCCCCGCAATATCCTCAATATTTTTCAGATACAAATCCAGAACCGCAGCCGTATCACTCTCATCTCGCTTCTCAACCGCCGAAAACACAACTAAACACTCCTCCACCCGATGCTTCTCCTCTGTAACCCCTTCTTCCGCTGCTTTAAACGCCTTCTTTTTCGCCGCAAACTCAATAAAATCCGCATGAATTGTTAATATTTTCATAATAATCTACCTCGCTAGCTTAGTAGAAGCTCTCCTTTTAAAAATATTAGGGTAAATTTTAAGAATTTCTACTCTGTAGAAGGAAACGCCCCTCTCTCTAACATCTCCTCTAACACCATATATCTATTCTCTTTCCACGGCGTACCAGCTGGACCACGCACATACGAATTAATCCAATTCTTTTTAATTCCGTCATTAGTATGGTACCGTTGAAAATGCCCGCGCACCCATTCTCGATATGATAACGCATTTTCACAACTATCATTTCCATTAACAGTTTGTTCTTCTTTTTTCTCACTCACTTTTATCGTTTTCTCAATAATATCCACCCAATAAAACGGTTTCAATGGTAACAACAATCTTTTTCCATTATGTTCACGTTTGCGATTAATCCGCTCAATCTCTCTAGTATCTCTTGTCTCTCGTTCAACAACGCGTAAAGTAATATTATGCGCATTGATATAATCAACCAAGTTCAAACAAAAATTCGTAATCTGTGTAAAATGTGCACGAACTGTATCCTGCTCACCTACTGACAACGGATTCTGCATCAACCCTCGCGTTGGATCTAATGTATACGTCTCAATCCCGCGCAACTCCTTCTGATTTGGCAGATATTGAAATAAATGACTATTAAACCCTAAATTATATGGCGTCTCCGATTCAAAATATGCAGTATCAGGTAAATCACGTGGTGGCTGTTCACGAAATGTATTCACATCATACAACAAAATATTAAAATAATCTTTTCCCAATGCTTTGCTTAAAGAACCAGGAAACAATAAATGCTCTTTACCCATCACAATTCCCTTCACCGAACGTTTATATTGTTCTCCAACAATGATTTCTAACGGATCCATCAGTTCAAAATACAGTACTGGAAACGGCATATGTGAAAGACAATCAATATCATTTCTCTCACGAGAAATATTGTATAAATCATCCGCCACTGCCCCATTGATAAAAAACGGCGTTGACTTATTTAAAATACCTGCCTGCAACCCGCAGCAATCTTCCCAACTATCTGGATTCGGCTTTTTTACAGACGCATAGCCCTTTTGATAGTGGGAGAGCAACCGATCAAAAAAAAGTTCTTGCGGCGGTGTAATTGTTTTTGGCATGGTGTTACATCCAGTCTATTCACGCATCAATAGAAGTATCTCCACTAACATTCAATCTTCGTAAATACTCCTCACACACCCCTCTCACTTGTTCGCCTTTTGTCATCTGCATAATCTGCACATAATCTCGCGCCTCCACGCCTAAATCCGCATAACATTGCATAAAAAATTCTTGACTTCTCCTCATATTGCTTGCTTCCGCATACATTCGCAGCTCCGGCAATAAATATCCCGTTGTACCTTTTGTATACTGCCCTTCTAACAACGTCAAAAACTCCGTCAATCTCCCCTTTTCTGAAGCATAGGATAAAATCGTCAACACATTTGCATCCTGCCCCGCATACATCTCTACCACTTTTTCAACCTGTAAACATAACGCTGTCTTTGTCTCCCCACTGTTTGCATTTTCCAACCTCTCTTTATCATAATCTACAGGAAAACACCCTATTATTCTTTGCTCAATCACTAAATTGCGTACACCTAACGGCACTTGATAATGTCTTTGTATTTTATCTTCTAAACTCATATGTATCACTCCTATAATTTATTTTCTATCATTTCAATTGTTTCATACTTCGCTCCCACTTCCACCTTTCGCCCAAATGACTCTCTCACCGACCTATACCACTTCTGTAACTTCCCTGGACTCTTCTGTGGCGGTTTGGGGATTTGTGATTTAAAATAGTCAGCTGAAGTAGTTCCTAAAATAGAAATAGATAAAGCATAAACACCTAATTGCATTAACAAACGTTCATCTGGATTCATAATTTGTGGAGGAGGATTAAATACTGTTGCTCCAATTGTCATACCCAATGCAAACAACCCCATTATCGGACGGTTAGACATATAATTTGGTACAAAACTAGAACTTTGTTTTAATAACTGAGCATCATACTGTTTAATTTTCTCAACTGATTTTCGCTGTACTAAATCAATTGCTATCAATGTAGCGCCTAATCCAACTCCCACGGGACCGAATAGATTTTGATCATATTTGAAAGAACGAATTACCACATACGTAGTATACGCTCCAGATGCCGCCAAAGTTATATTATACGCAGCTTTCGCCAAATCATACTTATCCCACCCTACCGCTTTCTCTGCATAATGCGTCACTTTCTCATATTCCTTCCAAATCGCTTCGTCCAACTGTAATAATTTCTGTTCTAAACCCATAATCTCACATAGTTCTAAATGTTTATATCACCACTCCATAATAGTTTCCATTTATAAACATTTCCTCATTAAATCTAAATATCTCAAGTTCCATTTAAAAACAAAAACCTTCTTAAAGCACGAGAATATCCTTATAACCAATGTCTCCTAAAAAATTTCCTCCCACCAAAAAACAAGAAACCATTATCGTCTGCAGCGCCCACTCTGACGACTTCGTTATCGGCGCCGGCGGAACGATTGCCAACTACACCAAAGCCGGCAAATCCGTCATCGCCGTCATCTTCTCCTACGGCGAAAATTCACACCCCTGGCTTAAAGAAGAAGTCGTCCAAAAAATGCGCTCAAAAGAAACGCTTGAAGCAAGTAAACTCCTCAACTGCGACACCATCTTCTACGACCTCAAAGAATTAAATTTCATCGAAGACGCCAAAACAAAAAAAATAAACGAAAAATTTCTTCAATTAATAAAAGCAGAAAAACCAACCAAAATCTTCACCCACAGTAACGAAGACCCTCACCCCGACCATAAAGCCGTCCATCAAATCACGCTTAACGCCATCAACTCCCTACATTCAAACCCGCCCGAAACATATATCTACTCCGTCTGGAACCCCGTCTCATTTAAAACCCTCTATCCCACATTAGTACTCGATATCACCTCTACATTCAAACTCAAGCTCGAATCACTTAAAACCTTCCGCAGCCAAAAAGTCCACGTCGCCTACCCCTTCGTCCTCCTCCTGTTCCGCGCCATCCATGACGGCTTCAAAATTCATAAACGCTTCGGCGAAAAATTTTTCCGCATAAAATAATCCTTCAAATCCACCATGGCCAAAAAACCAAAACTCCTCCTCGTCGCTGACACCTATTATCCTAAAGTAGACGGCACCATGAAATTCATGGAAGAATTCATCAAACGCTCCACTGACGATTTTGAAATCTCTTTGCTTGTACCCGATTACGGCATCAAAACAAAAATCCCTGGTGTCAAAGAAATAACGTTCATCCAGCCATCCAAAATAATCAAAGTCTCAGGCTACCACAATCTTAAACTCAATTTCAAAAACCGCAACAAAATCATCACCGCTATTCAAAACGCCGACACCGTCTTCATTCAAGGCCCCGCCCTAATCAGCTACCTTAGCATCTACTACAGCTCCAAGTTCAACAAACGCACTATTTTCTACGTCCACACTATCGCCTGGGAACTATTTTCCAAATTCTTTCCCAAAATATTAAACTGGTTTTTCCTCAACACCATCAAAAAAATCTCCGTCATGATGTACAACCGCTGCAACACCATTATCGTTCCCTATCACGAATTAGAAACTGAACTCGAAACCGCACAGGTAACAACTCACACAACCGTCGCAAAACTCGGCGTTGATATCATCCGTTTCTCCCCCACAACCGAAAAACGCCTCTA
>Ga0209541_10005600_pt1 | contig 21842 bp, 23 predicted proteins | sample RifCSPlowO2_01_FD_184027 | JGI IMG/M metagenome (GOLD analysis project Ga0209541, IMG submission 184027) | Groundwater microbial communities from Rifle, Colorado - Rifle CSP2_plank lowO2_0.1 (SPAdes) (version 2) | ecosystem: Environmental > Aquatic > Deep subsurface > Groundwater | place...
ACATGACCACGACGAATCATAGTGTGGCCCGACCACGGATAGGTGTATGTCGTATGTTTTACAAAACAATAAAGATTAAATATGAAATAAACTTTATGGTTTAGAATTCTTATAGGGGTTTACTATACTTCACCTCAATACTCGGAAACAGAGATTTAGCTAAATCCTTAATCTCCATAATTATTTTATCTTTTTTTGTTTTTATTTTCTCCATCTTTCTAGTTTCAATTTCAATACTTGATTTAATTCCTATAACTTTAAAATTTAATTCTTTAAAGTTTGACTCGAGTATTGCTATATCTTTATCAGTTTGTGTAATTAATTCATCATTTATTTTAATTAATTTATTTCTTAATTCATGTAAAGAATTTAATTCAATTCCTTGTGCCTCTTTTACATAATCAACAATCTTTATTTCTTCATCATCTTTAATAGAAGACTTAAAGTTATTAGCATATTCAGAAATAATCAGGCTTTTTTTATTATCATGATGAAAATATTTTGCAAGCAATTTAAAATTAATTTTTTGCTTTAGTGATAGTAACTCATTCTCAAGTTTATTTAATTTCTCTTCATGATTATATTTTTCTTTTAGATCTCTTTTATATTCATCACTATTCTTAATCTGCTCTATCTTTTGTATTATTAATTCCTTTTCTTTATTTCCTGTTTTAATTTCTTCATTAAGAACTTCTTTCTTTTTGTTCAGCTCTTCTTCATAATCTTTAATTTGTTTTAGCCCCAAAAAAAGTAAATCTAGTTTATTACCTACTTCTTTTTCCTCAAAAAGTATTCTAGTTTCTCCAACTATATTATTTAAATCTCTTTTAAAATTGTTAATTGTTATTTTTACATTTTGAAGTTCTTTTCCTATTAATATAGTTGCTTTTTCAAAAGAATGTCGAGATTTTCTGTCGAATTCATTTATAATAAAATATAACTTATTTACTCCTTCTTTAAACTCTAAGTTTTCAATATCTTTTAAGTTGTTAATCAGTTTCTTTAGTTGGTCAACATAAATATTCAAATTTTCTGTAACAACCAGTTTTATTTTATCATGCTCTTTTCTATTAGAAATATCCAAATTCTCAAGAATATCTAAATGTAATGTAATCTCGGAGTTAAATTGATTAATTCTGTTTATAATATTATTTTTTAATTGTTTACTCTTTTCAGAATTTTCTTTAATCTTGTCTTCAACCTTTAGATATAATTTTTCTAAAGTTATTACTTCGTTAATGTTCTTAGAAGTTTTATCTTCTTTTTTAAATATTTTTTTAAAGCTATCTAACAATGACATTTTATATTTGTTTATTATCTATTGATATCATAATATAAAGTACTTTGCTAAATCCTCTTTATTCAAATTATTTATCAAATATACTCTTCATATTATTTTAATAATATATAAATCTCGCCAATAATTTATAATAATTAAAATTATATTAATTAGTATTACTTTAATTACATCTATATTTTTGACATATCTTAATATTCGGATAGTAATTTAAAATGGGTAGCTCAAAATGACTAAGATTTTTTGTTGTATACCATAACAATATCTTCATCTGTTCCTTGAGCTTTTCTTGCTTCATCAAAAATATCTCTCTTAATAGGTAAAAATGGTGTGGGATTATCCAATCCATGATTATGAACATAAACAATATTTTTATCGTAACCAACAACTGGAACAAAATGCCCTAAATAACCTTTCTCCCTAGTTCCTTTTATAACATTCCAATCTAATAAAACAATTGGAATGCTTTTGTTTGTAACATATTGAAGTAATTTTTGTAAAGTAATTTCTTTTTCTTCAATAATCACTCTTGCTTTTTGAGCATCTTTAACTACTTGATTTGATTGCTGAATAGCATCTGAATATTTTTGGTAAAATTCAAGTTTTAGATTTTCTTTATTGAAATAGACATGTTTAGAAAAAAATTGGGTTTGATATCCGGAAAGTACCGAAGCAGTAGCAATTTGAATAGTAGATATACTCTTATCTTTTTTTATTCCTGTTCTCTGCTCTAAAATTTCTAATCCAACATCTCTATCAAAATAAGCTATAACCATGCGCAATGCTGATGGTCCACAATTAAGTTCAGTGGTTTGTTGGTAAAATGGAACTTCGAGTCTCATAAAAAATAAGAAGATTTATTGTTTTTATTCTTTTATATATTAAACTTTAACAAAAATTATCCTTTACAAACAATTAATCTAACATCAATATTTCCTCCTCCTAATGAACTTACAGGAAGAGAATGACCGCCTCCGACGACTGAACTGCAATTAATAAAGTTTCCATTCTTTAAAGATAAAACATCTTCAGAAGGCAGAGAAGTATCTCTTGGAGAATAATAAACATTTAGGTTATATGCTTTATTCGGAGCATCATCCCGTATTTCTAATCCTTTATCAATATTTTCCTTTAATTCTTTTTCTAAAACATTGCAAACATTTCTTCCGTCTAAACATGCTCTAAATCCCTCTGTTTTTTCTTTGTAACATTCTTTAATTAAATCCTGCATTTCTCTATATTGAGGGATATAATTTATTGCGCAACTTGTCGTTACATACATGCTGGATTCCAATAAATATGTTACTGTAATACTTCTTTGTTCACTTGTTTTTCCACTTCCCAATATAATAGATAAAAATACTAATCCTATAATGCTTACTATAACAACAATTAATACAAATCCGGCTATCTCATGTTGCGAGCGTTTAGATATTGGCAATCTTAAAAAATTAATAGCAATATCTGAACACGAGTTTGAGCGTTTGGATTTAGCAATCTTTAATAAACTATTTACTAAATACAAACGTGAGTTTGCCCTTTTCATTTTATCATCCTGCATTTTTTAATTCAGTTCCTCCTATAATTTTTGCTATTTCGCATTTATCAAAAGTATAGCTGTTTTCATATTCTTTTCTGCATAATGCAACAAAACTGCTTATAGCACGTTCATTTTTAATTTGCTTATCATAAATAATGAATAAATCACATTCAGGGTAATTAGCAAAAGTACATTTAATTAACTCATTTTCATTTTTTCCAAATCCACTATATTTAATAACCTTTAAACTACTGAATGGCCAGAATTGTTCATAAACTGTATTATTCAAAAGAGAGATTAATTTATCTCCGTCTATGCAGTTAGATTTAGATGCCACGCAACTTAATTCAGGACTGTCAGCTATGCTAGTTAATGAAGACAAAGTTCTCTCTTCAGCAATCCTTGTTGCCTCATCTTTTAATCCTGAAAAAAAGAGAGAAACAACAAGTAATCCGACTAAAACGAAAAATAAAAATACTGCAAGTAACATGAATGACATTTCCTGAATCTTCAGTTGCGCCTTTGAAGATGAAGGTCCCAAAAATCTTCGATTTTTTAGGACTTGGATTTTCAATTGTGACTTTTTTGAAAATCCAAGCTCGAGAAATCTTTGATTTGTCGTTGCCTGAATCTTCAGTTGTGCTTTTCTATTTTTCATTTTATAAAATCTTGAAACTTACTACTTTATGATTTTGTGACCCAAAAATTATTTTATAATTTTTGAGGCCATGAAAATTCATTGAATTTTCAGGAATTCGAAACCAAAAGGTTTCGTTATCTTCCGAAATTTATATTATAGTATAGTTTACATCCTTCTTTTGCTCGTTGATTTATTGAATTAATTTCATCAGCAAGATCAAAAAATAAAACTAAATCTCTTGAATTTCTCACCTGATAGTCAATAGATGCAGCTAGTTTAGGTCCTAATGTAGGCTCACATTCTTTTCTTTTTATAACCTCTATTTTATTAAGATAAATATTAGCAAGTTCGTCATATCTTTCTTTAATTCTTTTAACATTGCATTCATAAATGTCTGGAGAAGAGAAAATTGCAGCATAAATTAATTCATTATCATAATGCAATTTTCTTCCTTCTTTAATCAAAAATTTTTCTTTATCATAAATTTGGATATCGCAATTTTTATTTCCATCAAAACAAATTCTAATTCCTTCACATTTTTCAGTATTATTAGGAAAAAAAATGTTTTTTAAATTAAGTCCTTCTATATCATCTCTAAAATTATCATCAGCGTTATACACACAATAAACCTTATCAGAGTATATCATTAATAAATCACTTACTTTAAACCCAATAAAAAGTGGTTTTGTAAAATAATAAAGTTTTTTTCCTTGGATTATTTTATCACCAAAAACATATTTATCTTTTATTTTTATATGTTCTCCTGCTTCTGCAAATTCATTTCTAAATGTTTTTTCACTATACAATATCTGCTGTTCTCCAAATGGAGGATTTGCATCTTCATTGCAATCCAAAAAAATTCTCGCTTCTTTTGCAAAAGTTATTTCACTTGCTTTTCCGCTTGCTAATCCTGTTTCTAAAGGATCAAATAATGAGATAAGAGAAGCAGCAGTTTCAGTGTAAATAGTTTTTTCACCTATATCAATAATTTTACTGGAGGCATAAATTGCAATAAATAAAATAAATGCACCCGCTAAAATAGCAAATATCCAGTTAAAACTCATGGCTATTGCTTTTCTCCTTTTTTTTCTGTTAAACATATTAAAATTAATAAAATGAGTTTAATAAATGTTTAGAAACTACTTGGTATTAACTTGAGAAATCTTCACCAAAGGATCATTCAGCTCTTTTTCGATAATTAAATTAATTTTTCCTTTATTAACTTTAACACAAAAAGGATTTCGGTTTAAAGTTATTTTTTCAATGTCAACATGGTCTATGGTATGTGCAGGAATATCACAGGCATTTGCAGTAGGATAAAAAAATAAATTATAATTACTTTCTTCATATCTACCTAATTCATCTTCAAAATCTTTGTAATTCCCCTTATATTCTTTCAAGAAATCCATAAAACATATATAATCTATTTTTCCAGGAACAGCTCCTTCAAATTCATGGCTATCTATTTGAGAATTCCAAGTTTTTTTAACATCTCCTTCTAATCGCTCAACAAAAATTCCTATCTTTGCGCAGTCACCAACACCTAAAAATTTTTTTATAACAATAAATGCAATGACCACAAAAAAAATTATTAATAATATAGAAAATATCATTCCAAAAGATAATCCCAATATCTCCCCTTTTTTATTCACTCTCTTATTCATAATAAAAACAGCATTATAAATTATTTAAATATAACTAATAACTGAACTGTCAAAAACACGACAGGTTTTCTCTTCAAAATCTAATGAAAGGAGTTAATTTTTGATATGAATAATTTAGATACCAAAAACTTAAATAGTGATGATTCTTTTAAAAAGAAAATGAATTGGGAATATATTTTTAGGGTTAGAGTTTTAGCAATTTTTGTCGCATTAGGGTTAATATTTCCCATTGCTATATCAACAAAAGATTCAAGTCCTTCTTGGTTTTGGGTTTTTTTAGGCATTGGGGCAGGGCTTCTTGTCTTAGGATTTTTTGGTAAGATGTGGTTAAGGAGGCATTTTTAAATGATAATTTTTTTAGGCGAGGAAAGTATAATAAATATATCCCTGATAGGATTGGGTTTGCTTGTTGCACTCTATACTATTTTTAGCGACAGAATAAATGATTTTCGTGAAAATCGCAATTCCAGATTTATTGATTTATCTAAAGAAGAAATAAAAAAAATAAGGGAGTTAAAGACAAATGAAGATAAACAAACTAAAGAGGAGTTGATAGACTTATGGCAAGAGAAGAAAAAAATAGAATCTGGATTGTCGTATCATCAAGATTTGGGTTATTTTATATCTGGAATACTCTTTATTATCTCCATATTAATTGTTTTTGTTGTTTCCTATTTCAATAAATTTGAGAATATATTAATCTACTCTCAATTTTTGTTACTCGCTGGATTAATAAATTTCTTTTATATTTGGATAAGGACTATGTTAGATATGAGAACATTATTTAAATGGAAAATGGAGATTGTCGAGGGAAATAAAGAAGAAAAAGAAGATAAAGTTGAAAAACATTTAAGAGATATAAAAGAAACATTAAAAGAAAGTGAAGAAAGACAAAGACAAAAAGATTTTAAAGAAATGCTGGGATTTATTAGATTAGAGAAGAGAGACGAATAAGACCCAGCCATCTATCATCTCCTAAGTCTAAATCCTGTCCAGCAGGTATGCAGGGATGTTTTTGTATTGTTGTATGTTCTTCTATAAAATTATGCCGTATAACTAATCCAGCCATAAGAATTGGAGCAGGCCACAAAGCTTTCAATCCTCTAAAATCCTCTACTCTATCTTTTATTTTCATAAAGACAGTTTCTATCTTGTAATTATGGATTCTTGTTTTTTTATAGTTCTGTATTTTATGTTCAACCGTTAAACCGCCGATTTTATTACTATAAAATAATTTTTTAAATGCACGAGGATAAAATTTTGCGTTATCAGTTTGAATAAACTTTGGCTTTCCTTTCTTAACAGATTTTTCAATAAATAATTTAGCTTCTTCTATATTACCAGCTACACTATAATGAAAACCAGTTATTAATCTTGTACCCCAATCTACACAAACCCAAAATCTATCATCTTCTTTTCTTCTTCTAATCATAGTTTCATCTGCATAAAAAGAATTTCCAAGATTATAACCTAACTTCTCTACAAAGTTATGAACTTTCATAACATACTTGTAAACCCAATTTAAAACAGATTGATGACTTCTTTTAACCCCGAAATGCCTTTTTAACTGGTTTCTCATTTTTCTACTTGATAAGTTAGAGAGATACATATCTATAGATAGAGTTATAGTTTTAGGGTTTGTTTTCATACCATAAAAACCATCATCATTAGTAAATAGTCTACGACATCTTTTACATTTAAATTTTTGAATCTTACCTCTTGTCTTAGTTTTTCTAAAACCTTCTTTAGCAAATTCCTTGCTTTCACAATGCTTACATTTTATTTTCCATATTATATTTAGGTATCTAAAGTATATAAATGTTTAGGTATCTAAATAGTATGGTTCACAATATGTATTATTAGGTATCGAAAAGTTTATAAAGGTTAGATACCTAATTCAATCATGAAATTACAATCACAAATTAGCAGAAAGTATGGTGAGAAAGAATATAGGAAATACTGGGTTGTTATATCTGAAAAACTTGTTAAAAAGCTTGGCTGGAAACGAGGAGAAGATTTAGAAGCTGAAGTTAAGGGAGATAAATTGGTTATAGAAAAAGACTGACCAATAAGTTTTTATATACCTAAAAATTAAAAAGAATATGGAAAATAGAAAGTTAATAGGGTGGATTCAAATTGGAATAGCGATTATTATCGCCTTCCTAGTCTTTAATACTAGTTGGTATATTCCTAATGAACCTCCTAATACTGATTTTCAAACTGAACAATATATGCTATCTATACAAAGGACAGCAGAATCAATAGATAAATTTCAATGGGCAGGTTATTTAACAGCATTAGCCATTCTTTTACAAGGCATCACTAATATAAATATAAAATTTGAGTGGTAAATAAATGAAAATTAGAAACATTATACTCTGGATTGCAGTAATATTACAAGTGTATACTATATACATTTTGTGGGTAGGAATAAATTTTGTATCTCTTCAAGGTTTAGATTTGGCCCTTTTCACATTAATAGCCATGATAGGTTCGGTCTTTATTATAGATTATTTAGTATATCATCAGATAAACAAATAAATTTTTTATTAATAATAACCCCCTTTAATACATCAATGTAATGATAAACTGAATCAAGAATATATTGATAATTTTATGAGAGTTATAGAAGATTTGAGAAAACGGAGAATTTTTAAAGAATTAACGAACTAAATTTTTTTTAATAAGAAAACCTGTCTTATATTTGACAGCTCACTAATAACCGAATTCCTTGCCTATATCAACTATATCAAAACTATTTTTTGAAGCTTTTTTTGGAGTAGCTAGAAAAATGCTATAAGTTCCATCCTCTCTTTTTCCATAATAAACAATTTTATTTCCTTTTGCAACAGTATAAAATTCTGGATTAATCTTTAACGGAATTTCCCATCTCACTATTCCTAGAGATCCTCGCTGCATCTTCCTAAAAGAAACAACGCTCTCTTCTCCTTCTTTTTTTAACTCTTCTTTTATATAATAATAAACATTATCTCTGTAAGAAGGAAAAAATTCATTTCCTAAATTGAACCATGGAGAGATTTGTTCAGTCAGAATTTTAAATGAACCATCAAAATTTTGAGATATATGAGCGCAAAAAACATCCAGATTTGTTTTATTTTTTTCAGAAGTATAAGTATTGTCATATACATTTTCTGACTGAAATATTAATCTTCTCTCTCCAACAAAATGAGGAATAGTCGCAAGAATATCATCTCCATCTCTAAAATTCAAATCTCTCACTTTTTCTTTAAATTTAGAATCTCCGTCAGTAACATATAAAACAGGGGTTATTTTATCTTTGTCAGTTTTATCATTTTTTTCTAAAGCTACATAAGAAATTAATTTATCATCATATGAAAAATCACCAAATATAGCGTTTTTAGCAATTACCTGTTCTTTTTTTGTTTTCAAATTTCTGAGGATAAGCTCAAGACGAGAAGGATCATCTTCAGAATCAAAATCTTTTGAATAAAGAAGCGCATCTCCTTTTTTAGACAAACTTGGAAAAGAAGCTGAGGGAATTCGCTCTATAGCATTTGGTGAAATAACAAGAATATCTGTTTTTCTATTTTCTCCTTCTTCAATTAAAGCAAGAGTATCTTTAGTGTTGGAAATCCAAATACTTTCATTATATGTTCCAGGAAGCCTCTCTCCCGTGTTATTAGTGATATCGTATATAACAAAAGAACACCTATTTTCAATATCCTCTCCTTTCACAGGAACTGGAAAACTAACATACCTTCCGTCAGCAGAACTTGAGATCGGTTTTAAACCATACTTAAAACATCCTAAACTACCTGCTAAAACAAGTGAAAAAGCAGAATATTTACCAATATGGAAAGCAGCATTCACCAATCTTTCGATCTTCGAAAGCTTTTTTTGTCTCATCAAAAATAATAAGTAATCGTAATATAAATAAATTATTCTTTTCTAATATAGAGGACTTTGAATAACCCCCATTTCCGAAGGAAATCGCGTCAAAGTCCTTCTTAGAGAGTTTTGAATGCAGAAATTTCTTTTTAGTTTGAGTAGAAATTTCTGGCTCAGAAACTTTAAAAGTTTAACAAAAAGTTTCTGATTTTGAGGTTTTTCAAAACTCTCTATATTTTATCTTGTCAGACTAAATACTTATAAATCATATTTTATTGAAAAAATAATGCGAACAGGGTTAATGGCATTGATAATTGCTTTTTCCACGCTTTCTGCAAGAGCGTCTGAATTAATTTATGATAAGTTTACTCCTTTAGTGCAATATAGGCATACTAATTCAGACAATGACCTCGCACAAAAATTTCTTGTTGAAATTGAAAAAGTTCCAGATCCTATACAAAAACTTTTAGAAGAAAGAGATGGTAAGATAGTTATTTTCGATGGTTTTTTAACAACAAATCCCGAATTTTATAAAATAAAGGATCAAATTCCTCCTGGATGGAGCAATAATTATACTTTTAGCGATCTTACAGCAGGGTATCACATATCTTCAAAAACTGTATTTTTAGGTATTTATCGTCCGAAATATGAAATGAAAGATCCTAGTCTTCATGAATATGGACATTGTTTTGATTTTATAATTGGAGAGTACTTATACCATAAGCCTCTTTCAAAAATACACACAATTCCAGATATAATAAAAAAAGAACCTTTTGATTATCATTATTTAAATAGACCGAGAGAATATATCGCAAATTCTTTTGAGTTATTTTATAGAGGCGAAGAAACAAGAAAAAGTTTGAAAGAAAATCAACCAACTATCCATAAATTTTTGTCAGATATTGAATCAACAATTATTAAAAAAACTAATGCAAAAAAACAACAAACCAAGGTCTATAATCAATATCCTATGAGGGGAATTAGAATATTTAGAAGATAACCGATTATATATAAACATTTATTAATAACTTGTTCTTTAATTAAATATGCGAAAAAAATTATCAAGGATAGAAAGACTTATTAAAGGCGCATTTGAAATTGGCAAATACTCTGGTTATCTTGCAGTTCTCTCTTCTTTAGGGTGTGTTCACTATCCTAATGTTTTTTCTACGTCAAAAGATGGGAGGTATGTTGCAGCGATGGTAGATCATGAAGGAAAATTTACCGCAATAAAGCATCCTGAAAATCCAGAGAATCCTGAATACCCTCTTTATCACGTTGTTTTAATAGATACTCAAACTAATGAGGTTAATCTCTTCGGATCTGAATATAATCTTAGTGATTTCTTATGCATAACTAATACTAGCGATAAAGTTGCATTTATGGCAGGAGATCCGTATGATAAGAACGGAGCTCAAGTGAGGATTTTTAGCAAAACTGAAAATAGAACCATTAAAGACGCAGGATTTCCTGTTCTTTTTCCAGATGGTAACAGAATTGTTTATTCTAAGGTTGTGGGAAGACACAATAACAACACGCCAAAATTAGAATTAACTATAAGAAATATAACTTCAGGTGTAGAAAAACCTCTTGGTATAGAGGCTCTTGCAAGTGATGTTTCTCCTGATCAAAATTATCTGGCAATGATTACAATGGAAACCTCTAACAGGCCGGAAAATGCAGAAGACGATATAGATTTATATCTTGAAATCTGCGATATCAATGGAAGATCAAGAAAAAGGATTTCTCAATTAGAGCTTGATTGCTTTGATTTTCCTAAATGGAGAAATAATGATTTTGTCTATTTTAAAACAACACCACAAGGAGAGCAAGATGCAGAAATTTTTGCTGCAAATAAAAATGGCAGAATATGGAGAATAACTGATAATGATATAGATGAGTTAAACGTCCATGTTTTTCCTGATGGAAGAATATTTTATGCAGAGTTAAACCAACATCAAGAAGATTCTAAAAATAATTCTATTAAGCTTATGCAAGGAAGAGGACATAATCTTGTAAACACCGGAATTCAGACAGATACTTTTTATGCTGTTGCAAATAATAAAGTAGTGTATTTAGACCAAGAAGGGAATTTACTCATGAGAACAATCGGTTCTCACACTTCTGTAAACCTATCCAGAAGAATCAATGAAAAATATTCAGGACTCTTGCCTTTATTAGAAACTGTCGGTGGAAGCTATATGCCTGCTCCACCTATTGAAAATGATTATGATCCAGGTCCAGACGCCCCTGAACCTCCTGTTGCAGAAGAGGATTATGCTCCTGATGATTTTCCAGAAGCTCCAGAAGTTCCTTAACCTCCATCAATTCTAAAAGATGAAATTCCTGAATCTACTTAAGTAGATGAATAATTTATAAAAATTTCAATTCTACATCTCCTTTTCCACCAACAACAACATTATCTCCAATAAATGCTGCAAAATTTTCCTGATGAGAATTAATCACTTTTTCACAAACTCAACATTCTCCAAATCTTCAAATTCTTTGTCGCCAGTTAGAAAAATCAAATTATTTTTTAATGCATAGATATATCCTATAGCGTCAGCGTAAGAAATTTTTTTATCTTTATAGACTTTTTTTCTAAATTTTATTGATTCTTTTAATATTCCACTGTTTACATTCACAACACATTTATCATATCTGTCAAATATTTCTAATGCAGTTTTTTCATCATAAACATTAAGGGCAACCCAAAATATTTCAGATAAATTAAATATTGTTATAGTCACAGGCTCATGAATGAATCTCGCAAATTTGGGATTTCCATTAATGAATTCTATAACCGCATAACTATCCCAAAAATACCTTAATCCCATCCTTTTCTAGCTTCATCTTTTAATTCTTGAGCAGATTTGTCTGTCTTTCTTGGATATTTTCCAAAAAGGTCTTCTGTTAAATTTCTATTTTTTATTTCAATAATGAGCTCATCATTTTCATTTATTTTTTTTGCATCAACAATTGATTTTGGCAATATTATTCCGATTGAACTTCCCCATCGTTTTGCTATAGTTTTTATTTCCATATAATCTTATTATATTCAGTTATATTTAAGTCTTCCCATTCTTCATAACCACCAAGCAGTTACAACAAATAGAAAAGTTTAAATACTTCTTTTGCTTATAAAAATAGAGCAAAATGGCAAAAGATTTAACACAAAAAACATATGATTTTATGAATGAAGAAGAACCAAAAAAGAAAGAAGTTAAAAAGATAAAAGCAACTTTATTTCAGAAAATAATTTTAGGAGCAATGATATCTGTGCCGATAGTGGTACCTTCATGTGCTTATCTTGTCAATAAAGAAGTTGAAAGAATGAATAGAGGTTATGAAGAAATGGAAAGAGATATAAAAGGAGCTTTTATAAGAGCGGGGATAGAAATTCTTGAGGATATACAGGATAATCCTGAGGCGTATGGGTTAGATTCTGGAGAGGAATCTTATAAAGAAGAACCTTTAAGAAACTCTCAAAAATCTTATTCTAATTAATTTTAATCAGCATTTTCTAAATAAAGTCTATCAAATTTATTAATAAACCCCTCCCCGGGAGCTATACGACTCAACCGTCTTTGATAATCCCCAGTTCCCAATAATATTGTTTTATCTCCAAAAGTATCTCTCCATAATTGTTTCATGTAAGGAGGACTGGAATAAGAGGTTTCAGCACCCAAGAAAGGAGTAGTAGTTTTTCCTCTTCCAGGGTCAGGCATTCTTGCTGAAAGTTCTAAAAGATCCCTCATAAACACAGCATCATTTCCTTGTAGTTTAACAATACTCTGCTTTCCATTTACATCAATGACAATCTCAGGATTTCCTTTAGGATTATTTCTAAATCCTATAGACGCTCTTCTTCCCTCAAGAGATTCAATACTTAGTAAAGAATTCCTTATTATAGATTTTATACTGTTAATAGGCCCCTGTTTAAGTTTTTTATGGCCTATTAATTTAATTAAGTCTTCATTTTCGAAAGGTTCGTTAAAATATTTTTTATCTAACCAAGGTATTAAAGTTTCATCAATTATTTTTTCCCTTGTCTCTTTATCAGGACTATAACCAATTTCTTTAGGTATAATAGGTATATAAACATCAACTCCAATTTCAAAATCTGATTGCATAGTTTTCTCTATTAATTCTTCCCTATTTTCAGATTGTATTATTTTCGCGTAATCATCGGACTTTATTGTGGAGTAGACACTGGCAGAACTTCCCAAAGGCCCCAATAAAATCTGCCTTCCCGCAACAAAATTTTTATTGTTATCAACCTTATACCTTCCATCTTCTTTAGAAATCATAAATGATTGTGCTCCAAGCCTTCCATTTTGCACATAACTAATATCCCCTATTTCATAAGCATTAACAAATTCATTCAGACCTCTTGGTAAATTAATTCCTTTTTCATCAAATCTAACATCAACATTTCCAATTTTAACATCAAAATCTTTAGCTTCATAACCTGTAAGACTATTCATATCTTTTTTTAATTCTACATTTCCTTTTCCTCCGACAACAACATTATCTCCTATGAAAGCGGCAAAATTTTCATGATGCGAGTCTATTGAAAGAGTTCTCCCCTCTTTTTTTAGCTCATCACTTGAATAAAAAGCACTGCTGACATCACTATAATCAACTCTTTCTCCTTTTACTGCTCTATTAATCAAGTCTGTAACTGTTTGACTTGACCGAGAATAAAGCTTTTTTAAATCACCAAAATCAGTTCTTTGTCCTTCTTGAACACTAACCCATGCTTTGCCAAATTTTTGATTTTGTATTGAATGTAATTGTCCATTTTCATCAAATCTTAATGAGATTTTTTCAAAATCTCTGAAAGTTCGTGGTTGAGTCGCAAACTGTCCTACAGATTCTCTTCCTTCCCATATTACATAATCTTCAAAACTAATTTCTTTAGCTAAAAATCCTAATTCTGTTAAATCAAATCCTTTAAATAACTGTTCAGAAACAGCCCCTAGTGCAGCGTTATTAATTTCTTTTAAATTCTCCTGTAAAAAATCATAAGTTATTGTTCTTCCTGATTTAGCTTCTCTAATAATATTTTTTAAGAAATCACTTGAATCCAAATTATCAATGTTAATTTCAGAAATAAGCTGAAAATCTCCTTTTTCTTTTCCTTCATTAATTCTTATTCCTGTTAATTTTCCATCACTAAACTGTAAATCTATTCTTCCTGCTAAAAGCTCTCCAACATCTTTGAATTTTGCAATACCTTGTTTTAATTCTCCTAACTTCATTGTTTTAGGTAATTCACCATTCACAAAATCCAAAAATCTTCTTGTATCTCCTACAGGAACAATAAAAGGAGAATTATCTTTAGGATTAATATGAGCAATTCCTCTTAGTTCTAATTCTGTTCCTTGTAATACAAATCTGTCATCTAAAATAAAAAATTCTCCTTGAGAAACACCTTCTCTGTTTTTAATCTGCAATCCTTTTATATCTACAACTGCATCTCCATTAATGGTTAATCCTTTTTCATGTAATTCAACACTCCCCTTTCCATTTTCAGTAGCAAGATAAATATCCATAGGACTAATAGTTATATAATCAGTTTCTCCATCAGTTTTCTTTCCAGTATTCTTCAAAATAACATCTCCTTCTTCATCACTTTCTGAAATAATTATCTCTCCTCCTTTTCTCATTCTTAAAATAAATTTTCCATTATTATATTCAATTTCTTTTGTTCCTAATGGGATTCTTTCTAAATCAAGCCATATTTTTCCATCGCCTATAATGTTTTTTGTTTTTCCATTTGCATCTTTAACTTCACTCCATCTTAAATCCTTAAAACCAATAATTCTGTCTATACTTGGTTCTGTTAAATCTCTGTCTATATCAACACCATAATTATCTTTCAAAAATCCTGATAATCCTCCGTTATATCTTAAAATATCTTCTATATTTACTCCTTTTATAGAAGTTACTCCTTGTTCTCTTAACGATTCTTTAATTAATTCAAAAAACTGCTCTCCGAAAACTCTTGCTCCTCTTAACATCATATCACCTTCCCATCTTTTCAATAAAAGATGATTTGTAATTTCTTCAACAACAGTATTTTTTATGAAAGAATTTTGTTCATCATTCCAGACGCTTTCTCTTTCTTCTTGATTAAGCTCAACAAACTCTTCTGCTTTTCCTTGTTGCGTATAATAATTTAGATCTTTTTCTTTGGGTTGTTGATTTCTCTCTTGAGAAATAATCAAATTTAAATTTAAAATTATAATTAATAAAATTAATAATCCAACCATCTTTTTTCTCAATAGCATGTTCATTGTCCTACTCTCTTCCATCCTTGTCCTTGAATAAATACTTCAGGAGTTCCTCCTTGCATAGATCTAAAGCGCGAGGGTATTCTGTTTCCAGCAATATCAGTTCCTCTTAAAGCCATTCTTATAATAGCAGGATCTGCATAATATCTATCATTGTTTATTTCTAAATAAGGTTTTGGATCATTAACAATTCTAATTACTGTCCATCTATTAATTCTTTGTTGAAGCGCCCAGTCAGCAATATTTGTTAATTCTTGCTTTAATTGTCCTGTATCGTCCATTCTCTTTAGTGTAATAACATCATTAATTGCAGTTCTATAAGGAATATCAACATTATTTTTATCAGCCCATTCTAACACTTTATTGCCTGATTCAAAATGTTTACTTAATGTCTCGCGTCCATTATTAGCATTCCCATTTCCAATACCTGCATATAAATTATTAATTTGTTCATCTATTGATGGGCCTAACTCTGCTAAGACTTTGCTTCTTTGTGCGGGTATCTGCATCATTTGTTCTGTTATTTTCTCGTTTGCTTTTTTTCTTGCAATTCTATCAAAAAGACCTGCTAAAGGTCCGTTTGGAAATATTAATCCTCTTGCTCCTGTTCTACTTGGATTCATCATAACTGTTAATCTTGCTTCAGCATCTAAGTCTTCTCCAATATCTTTAAGAAAAGGGTTTTTCCTTAAATTTAAATGATGAGTTGTTACATCAACATAATTAATCAGAGGAATTCCGTATACGTGCATGTTTCCATATTGATTAATAACTGATTTAACATTGCTTGGATCTTTTGGATTTACAATTGAATAAGTTCTGCCATCAGAAAGAGCAATTAATTCTCCATTTGCTTTATTCTCATTAACTATAGAATAAATATTATTAATATTTCCATAACCTCCTCGAGAAGTATAGGTTTTATCACCATCAAACCAGGCGATTTCTTTCCCATTATTTCTTAAAATAAAAACATCTCCATTTTTTCCTGTATCTTGATGATTCACTCTAACTTCTTGCAAAGGAACTTTTGTATCAACAACAACTCTTTTTGTTCCTTGATAACGAACAGCTCCTGACTGTGTATCAATCATAAAATTAGTATCATATTCACTTTTCAATAGCTCTTTTAAACCAAGCGTAAATCGTTCTCGGAAAGCCAATTTTTCCGCTTCTACAGCAGTAATAATTCTACTTTGCATAGAATCATAAGATTTTAATAACGCCTCTTTTTCATTGCCAGTAATTTTATTTTTTTCTAAAAGATCTGAAAACTTAGTTCTTAGTACATTATTTTCATTGCCATTCATTCCATTCCTAATCATCTCCACGAAATTCTGTTTATTAATCCAAGAATTTATTTCATCTCTAATTTTTTGCTCACCCTTTCCCTTTAAACCAAGATCAGAAATAGTTTCAGAAAATGATCTAGAAAATCCACTTTTAAAAATATCATCATATCCTTGCACTTGTTCTGTTACAGCTCTCTGAATAATATCATTTAATTTTTTTTCATTTTCTGGACTTGGATTATTATAAAAATCTAATAAAGTTCCTATATTTTCTGGTTTAGTGAGTTCTGCAAAAGCTTGTTTTGATTGCTCAAAAGTTCTATCTGCAAGAAATTGCGCACCAGGATCGTTCATAATTTCATCCCAGCTTCGCTGATTCTTAAATACTTGATTAAAAACATTTTCTCCGCTTTGTGCAATATTTTCTCTAAAAACACTTATTGCATCTTTTATTCTGTTTCTTAATTCAATGTTTAAATCAGGATTATTAAGCTGTTCTTGTAACATTGAAATAGCCTCCATTTGTACGTCTATCCTTTCTCCTTTAAGAATTCGTTGGAGTAACTGTTTATTTTCAATTCCGCTTTCAATTTCACTAGCAACGAAATCTAATATTCTATTAACATCTCCAGTAGCAATAGCATCTGCTAAAGTACTTCTCACAATTCTCGCTCCTACAATATCTTTTCCTGTCTGAAAAGTTGCTATTTCCCATCCATCTCTTCCAAACAAAATTCCTTCTGCACTTTGAACAGCAGTTAATTCTCCATGTTTATTAAATCTAAATAAACCATTTTCTTTTAATTCTGGATTTGGATATAATAAAGCAGAAACTCTTTTATCAGAGTTTAGAGTTACAACATTTGCTCCATTTTTAGTGGAAACTTCTAAATTTCCATCATTATCAAAACTAAATTCAGTTTCTCCTTTTTCCTGAACTCCTTTTTGAGAAAAAAACAAATTAACCTGATTAGACTTGAAATTACCTATATCAACATATCCTAACTTGTTTAAAAAATCCCTCACAGCTTTTTTACCTGAATCTTCATTAATTGCAAATCCTTTTCCTTTTAATACATCTAACAATTCTTCACTCATTTTTCCTTTTAATACATCTTCTTCCAATGATAATGTTTGCATTTCTCCATTAATATCGTAATAATCCACTTCTAATTTTTGGTTATTGTTATCCCATCTATATCCCTCGATACCATTAGAATTAAAACCAAAAACTTCTCCATTTTTCTTAACAATAGAACCTATTTCATTAATACTTCCTTCATTAAATTTTATAGTTCTTCTAAAATCTCCTGCAGAGATATCTAATGAAATTTTTTCCTTTCCATTTTCAGTTATAAATCGTATCCTGTCAGTAAGTATAGGTGGTTTGTTAAAATCTATCCAAGCCTCTAATTCTCCCTTGTCATTAATAAACCCAAATTTACCGCCCCTCCATTCTAATTTTTCTAATAAACTATCATCAATAGTAATCTCCTCAATAGGCTTATAATATTTATTATAAAAATCAGGATAATTTTTTTTAAATCTCTCCAGTTTTTTATTTAAAATTTTTTTTAATAATTCCTTATCCTCTTTCATAAGTTTTTTGAAAAGAGCATTTTTTGCGTCATCGCCAAGAACATATACAGTATTTCCATTGCTTGTCCTTGTTTTAACCCATTCCTCTAAAAGTAAATCCATATTATTTCCATCCTTCAATCCAGTTAAAAAAACATCACCATAATCTCCTGCAATGTTTTTCTGAACATTTGGATAAAGGCTAAAAAATTCCGCTAACTTTTTTTTATCTTTTCCATAATCATAGGCTTTTCTTTCTTCATCAGTTAAATCTTGAGGATTTATTTGAGCATAAATTATATTCGTGAATAGCAGTAAAAGTGCGATAAAAACAACTATAAATGTAACACTCTTTTTCATACTTGCTTTAATCAAAAATACTATATAAGTCTTTTTAGATTATGATTATTTTGGAAGGACATGTAGGACAAGGAAGCAGGCGGAGTAATCCCTGCAGGAGGCCTACCATAAGGTTTAGGAAGGACTTTTGTTAAATCATTTCCTCCTCTACTGTTAGGTCTTGTAACTTCAACATCTCGGTTTTCCTCTTCAGTTGTTCCTTTCTGACTTTCTCTTCTATCAGAAGATTCTAGTTGAGGAATTCCTTTTAATAATTGTTCAATATTTCTCGCTTCACTACTTATAGGTCTTCCTTTTTTTCCATCTCCAATTCTTTCAACTCCTAATGACCCAACACCTCCCCCTATTTCTCTTCTAGGAGATGAAGGTTGTTGTAAATCAGGTTGTCTTTGTCCTATTTGAGGAGAAGGGCGTAAATGCTGTGAGCCAGCATTAAATCTAGGAACCCATGCTTTTTTTTCATTTAATGTAAAAAGAATTTTTTCTTTGTCGTCAAATTCAGCTTTAATATTTCTACCAACTTTAAAAGCAAATTTTCCAACACTATCTTCATTTGCACTAAATGAAATTATATTCCCATTTTTTTCAACATATAAAATTCCTTCATTTCCTTGGTGAGTTCCACTAAAATCTATAACACTTCCTTTAACATCTTTATAAGCAACTGCACTAAATCCTCTTTTATAATCTAAATAATTTCCATATAATCTTACACCATTATCAAGTTCTTGAACAAATGCATAATTTTCTTCTTTAGAAGTTTTTGCACCATCTTTATTAGGAGAAACTTCCCAGAGCGTGACTATTTTTTTATCACTATTCCATCTTTGTTCATCATATTTTCTTAATGTTGCCCCTTCACCCAAATGTCCATTACCCCACATTTGATATTTTCCATTATCATTGAAAATTTGATTTTTACTTGTTCCTCTAAAATTAGCACTAAATAAATATTTTCCATTTTCATCATTAACATCAAAATCTTCTTTGCCTTTATCACTTAGAGAACTAAATCTAGTTGCACTAACATATTCGCCATTCCTCAAAAATACTCTATTTGCATCCGGATCTTTGTTTTCTCCAAAAACAACGACAGCCATTGTTTTTCCGCTATTTAGTTCTTTAATTACATTATATTCTTTTAATCCTTCAGGAAGATCTTCTAAAGGAATTGTTAATTTTTCTCCCGATTGTGTATTTAGAGTAACCTTATCAAAATTGTTTACCTCTATTTTATATCCTATTTCTTCAGGTTTTGTATATATTTTCAATCCAGTTATAGTTATTCCGCTAATCTTAGATAATAATACTTCTTGTTTTTCTGCTGTTAAAGTTCTCAAAATTATTGTTCTTTCGTTAATAATTTCATTTTGCTTAGACGATGTTATTGTAGGAATTAAATCCCACAGTTCTTTCAATCTTCCTTTTTCATCTAATGCTTCTATTACCTTTTTTTTATTTTCATCTGTTAATGAGCTATACAATCGAGATCTCGCTTCAATATGTTCTTTATCAGCTGTACCAATTTTTAAGTCCCACGCCTTCAAAATATTTTCAGTAGTTGCGTATTCTCGGTTACTTATTAACGTATTTATCAAATATTCTTTTTCTTCTTTTAAACGATAATTATAATCGAGTCCAAGAGTATTTTGAATTTTTATTACCCAATTTTCCCCGTCTAAATCACTTAAATAACCATCAAGATTACTTTTTTGTTCACTAGTAAGAGCGTTTACAAAACTCATCATTGCTATTACTACAAGAATTCCTAATAGAGATAACAAAAACTTTTTTCCTTTAATACATCTTATCATTTTTCTCATTCTTCCTCCGGAGCTTCAGGAACCTCTCCTTCTTCATCGCCCTCAACTGCTATATCAAAAATATCAACCCCTGTTTCATCTCCTGTATATTTATTTAAAAATTCAAATGAATATGGCTCTGAAGAGGTATGATTTTCAGAAATAATTATTAGGCTAACTATTTCATTAATAGGGATTAAATCAAAATATAAGTCATTTTCTTCTGCCATATCAGCAACACAATCAATGCAGTATAATTCAGGATTTTCCTCATGAGAATCAGTAAAATAGTAAGCTAGTTCTAATATAGCCTCTAATTCAGAGCTAATAGTCACAGGATGATTTTTCAATTCAAAAAAAGTGTTTTTTCCATCTTTGCTTATTTTAATGTTTACATCAGAACTAAAATCAAGGTTTTTATTCCTGATAATAACCTCTGTTTCAATAGCATTAAACTTTAAATTAAAATCAGAATTAATATTCATTATACATTCTCTAAGATTATCATTAACATAACTTGCTATATTATTTTCAACATCTGTTTTATTTGGATAATCAATAATACCATCAAAATAATAATAAGGAATAAAAACTCCTTCAAGTTCAACATTTTTTTCTGGTTGTTTGTAATATCCTCCTTGCAATCCAATAATTTCTAAACTTTCACTAGCAGTTGTTTCCTGACATGCAATAATTGAATTAATTAATTTATCATATTGTGGTTTAATCTCACTGCTGGAAAAATATTCATTATCTACCTGATTTTGATAAACAAAAAATCCAATTCCCGTTGCTGCAACAATAATAACAGCTATAATAATAAATACAGAAATCTGTCCTCTTTTATTCAAACCTCTTTTCATAACAGTATAGATAAACAAGGCTATATAAAATTTTCCTCACATTTATTTATTCTGCTCTTCTATAAATTTCTGCCTTAGGATATTCTGGATAAATTAAAATTAGCTTCTCATCTTTTAAAGATGCGAACAATCGCTGGTTACCTAGGAAAATGCGATCATCATACACAGTATATTTTCCTTCTTCGGTCTTATCAGGAGTTATTTTTTGATAGCTGTTTTCATTAAATATCAAAGCAATACCTTCCAGAGGATAAATTTCACCTACGAAATCTTGTGATTCAGATTCCCACTTCCCAAGTATCTGCTCTCTTTTTAATGGAGTATCAGGAGGATCAAAATTTTCTGTATTGATTTGACTATCAGGAAGATTAAATTCAGGAGCGCGTGCGGAAGTATCCTCATCTTCTTTCATGTCTTCAGTATCATTTCCTTTTTCAGACAGATATATCATCATAAATAAAGCAAACCCTCCTATTATAATTATTGCAATTAAGGTTATAAGTATTAACTTCATGATATTGTGATATACTTCATAATACATAAATCTTCGTATATAAAGTATAAAGGGTTAGCCTTTTTAGGTGCTAACCCTATGTTGTTTTATTCAACAAACAACATTATTACAAAAAAAGAATTA
>Ga0209541_10005601_pt1 | contig 21838 bp, 19 predicted proteins | sample RifCSPlowO2_01_FD_184027 | JGI IMG/M metagenome (GOLD analysis project Ga0209541, IMG submission 184027) | Groundwater microbial communities from Rifle, Colorado - Rifle CSP2_plank lowO2_0.1 (SPAdes) (version 2) | ecosystem: Environmental > Aquatic > Deep subsurface > Groundwater | place...
TAGAGCCGCCCAGACTGTTCGCCACAACTACACCATCAAGAGTTGTTACGGAGGCACCAATGCCAACAATTCTTGCACATCAGACGCAGATTGTTCTGGAGGCACCTGTCTTCCACCCGTGGTCGCCTGGTGGAATCTGGATGAAGTCAGTGGTCCCAGAGCGCTTATGAAAAATTTTGTTTATATCTACTTTTATGGAGAGGGTATAATGGTAATAAATTGAGTGATACGATCGCGATAGCGCTGGTAAAGATAGCCGGTAAGCAATAGTATTAGACCCAAAGTTATAAACGATACGAAACGATAAAAATTATTGAGGTTCGCCGTATCGTAAAGAAAGACCTTGAAGATAATCACGCCAAACAAAACAATGGCTGATTGTCTTGAGCGTCGGGAGGTGCGGACAATGCCGACGATGAGCAAAATAATAGTGTAGAGCGTCCAAGCGACCGACAGCGAGGCATTTTGCAAATTTTTGTATTTAATTCGTTGGGCAAATTGTTCGGTCGGCGGCAGTAATGATAATCTTTGCTTAAAGAAATCAATTGTTTCAACGCTTAAAAGCCAGAGGAGGAGAGTATTAATGCCAAAAAAGAATACGGCTTGAACATTAGCGAGCTCTCCGGGAGGCACGGCTTCGCGATTTTGTCGGAGTATGTAAACAAATAACGATGCGGCCGCGACCAGCACCAGAATCATGAGCACCCTTGAGTTAAGAATGGGCGAGTAGCTGGTTAGATTAATATTGCGCTCGTACCACACAGCTCTAAGACCGGCAATGATGAATGTTCCATAAGCCGCTATTCTCAAGGGCAGATTGTTTAAGTTGATTGATACCCAGCCGGCCACGAGGGCCCCCAAGGCCCACGCAATGGGTAGCCAAAAGGTGCGATGAAAATCAAAAATCTCCGCGCTAATCATCCACAGGGTTAAGAGGTAAGTGTTTAAAAGAAGAAGAGAGGTCGCTCCCTGTTTTTCTTCGTGCTCGGTGTCAGTCGGTAAAATTTGATAAAAGAACACGACGCTTGAGTTTGCCAAGATAGCTATCAAGAAAAGGAAATTTCGCGGGTTTAGCCACGCTTCATTCAATATAATATTGCCAGCATCAAAGGCAATCAGTCTAAATGTCGTGGCACCGAGCACCAGCAAGGCAAACGCGCGTGCCGGCATATCCTTGATGCCAAAAGCGGCAACAATGGTGAACAGAGAGACCAACGGCCAGAAAGCGGACAGCCACCAATGTTCTGCAAAATCAAGGATTTCTAAACTGCCGCCCCACAACAGTATAGCTGACGTTTCAATTAGAAGCAGGGAAATTATTGAAGTTTCTTCCTTCTGATCTAAGTTTATTGTCCGGCTGGCATATAGAGCGGCCGTGAGGGCGAAAAACAAGGCGGACATCCCAAACGATAGAATGCGATTGTTAAACCACGGCACGGCTTCGGCCCCGAGAGTGCTGTCCAGAAGCATCAAGCGCATGATGACAAAAAAGAATATGCCTTGCGCGAATATCCGGAGCTTACTTGATTTGATTTGAAAGCCGAGCAGGGTCAGCCCAAAAGCTTCGGCCGCCCAAGCAATGGTAATCCAGTGCTTGTGAAATTGGATCGGCACAGCGATCACCAAAAGCACAAAACCAATACCAGCGAGAAACTGTTTAAAGCGGTATCTAACCCGATCATTAGTTTCTTCCAAAAACAGGGCGAGCATTAAATAAAGAGCGGCCAGAGCCACCGTGAACGTACCCATCCAGTATGGGTAGAGCGGATTGATGATAAGATAGCTCATGCCAAGATAAGCCGCTGGCGTCAGCGTTAAGATCGCTAAATCACTTTCATCTTGCGGCGTGCGGCCGCTAAGATATTGCAGTAGCGAAATAGCCAGAAACATCAGGAAGAAAAGAGTGGCATAGCCCTCGGCAATTCTAAACTGCGAGTCAGTGTAGTAAGCAGTAAACCAAAGTATGTAGAGTATAGCCGTGCCAAAAAAACTTCCAACGACAAGCGGCCGCCATAATTTGTGCCAGGCGATCGCTACCACTCCGACATTCAGCAGGGCTAAATAAAGAAAAAGACCATGCGGATTATTGACATTATTGGAAAGAAGAAGCGGTGTTAAGAAGCCGCCGATTTGGGTAAAGCCGGCTAAGGGCAGCGAGTCAGCGCGCACGGCGAGCGCGACACCAATAGCCGTGACCATTATCATCCCGAGAAACGCAATCGGCTGGGAAACGAGATTATAAAAATTAAATGACGCGAAGATTGATAAGTAAAGTATTCCTAAGCCACCGCCAGTTACAATCTGACCATAGGTTGTGAATCGTTTTCTGGTAATTTCGCCAAAGACCAACAGCGCCATTCCAGCCAGTAGACCCAAAACCACCCGCATCGTTTCGGTGATGAGATCATTTTCAAAAGCGTAGCGCAAAAAGAAGCCCAGCCCAAAAATGACAGCAATGGCACCGATGCCGGTAAAAATAGTGCTGCCAAATTTGAATTCTAAATCGTGGCCCAGCCAGAATTCTGATGGGGCCGGCGCAGTGGCAGTTTCTTGCGGCGTGGTGTCATGAGAACTTTCAACTTTGTGTTGTTCAAGTGTTAACGCATGAGCAAAAGTAGATTCAATCTGCAGAGTAGGAGCGGTAACCGGCGCGTATGGAGCTGGCGGCGCCGGCGTTTGGGAGGTTGTTTCTTTGTCCGCTGTTAAATCACGCGGACCAAGATTTTTGCCCGCCAGATATTGATTAACGGTTTCCTCCAGTCGTCGGACTTTATTTAAAAGATAGACGAACGCCCAAAGCCCAGCGAGGATAAGAAAAACATACATATCAGTTGATTGGGTTTATTATAGCATTTTTAATTTGGGAACGGAATCTTTGTTAATATCATCATAGCGCGGGGCATGCTATGATGATGTATAAGACATAATTTGCAGTTTTTCTTAAAGCGCTATCATGGAGGATAACTATCTCTTTATACTTGGCCGTCAGCCGGAGCTGTCTTTGGCTGAACTTTTTGGCTATGCCGAAGGGCGCGCGATTAATTTTGAGGTTGGAGAAATATATGGATCAACGGCTGTGATTAGGGGGAAATTGCCGGAGCCAAAACGTTTGATGGAAGATTTGGCCGGAGTTGTCAAAATTGCGAGCGCGGGGGCACCTCTGCCCCGCCCTAAAAACATAAATGAATGGACAGAGCTCCTGGGGTCGGTTTTGTCATCGGTCATTACCTCAAAACAGTCTTTGACCTTTGGTTTAAGTTTTTACGGCGAGTTAAGATTATGTCCTTCGGCCAAAGAGCAGGAGCAATTGGCTTTAACCTTGAAACGATTATTGAAGGATAAGGCCAAGCATGTGCGCTGGGTGAGCGGCCGCGGCAAACCGTTGACTTCGGTACAGGTGGCAAAAAACAAACTTGATACAGAGCAAGGATGCGAGCTAGTAATTTATTGTTCAGACAAAACAATAATTGTCGGGAAAACTTTAGCCGTTCAAGCGTTTGAAGACTGGAGCGAGCGCGACTACAATCGCCCGCGTCGCGACGCCAAGCGCGGCATGTTGCCGCCCAAGCTCGCGCGGATGATGGTGAATATGTTAGGGCTCCCGCCGCGCGGCACCTTGCTTGATCCGTTTTGCGGTTCCGGCACGGTGCTCATGGAGGCCACTATGCTTGGTTGGCCAAAGTTAATTGGTGCGGATAAGTCAGCGCGCGCCGTTAAAGACGCCAAGACGAATACGAAGTGGCTGATGGCGTGGAACTCTAGCCAAAATACATTCGCACATTCGCACGAATGTGCGAATGATAAAGGAATGAATTTTTTGGTGAGCGCGGCTGAAGATCTGCCGCGACGCTTAGCGCCATCTTCCATTCAGGCCATTGTCACTGAACCGTATCTTGGAACTCCTCTATTATCTTCGCCATCCGAGGGGCAGGTAAAAAATTTACAGCGCGAGCTGGCGCCGCTTTATGGTCAGATGCTAGCCGTATTTGACAAGTTGTTAATTTTGAACGGCAGGGCAATTTTTATTTTACCGCAATGGGTCATGCCCGATGGAAAAGAAAAAACCTTGCCACTTTCGGATTTACCTTGGCCCAAGAGCTTGCGTCGTCACGATCCTTTGGCGCCATTACCGTTTTGCCGTGATTTCTCGCTCGTTTATAAACGTCCTCATCAATATATCGCCCGCGCGATAATGATAGTTGAAAAAGTTTCCCGCTGATTAAGGTTTTTGGTTGATAATTAAGCTTAGTTGGAGTAATATAATAAGGTAATGTGCAAGCACATATGGCGGTTTCCCCTACAATGGGGAAATGGCTATATCTATGTCAAAAACAATTAAAGAAGAGCGTTTAAGATGGGTACTCCCTATCATTCAAAAAGAGATAAAGTTGGTTGATGCGGCAAAGGTGTGTTCGTATGGCAAACGAAGTCTTGAGCGTTGGGTTGCTGCATACAAAAAGAACGGGGAAAGCGAACTTGAGCCGAGGTCGACGGCACGAAAAACACAGCAGAATGAAACCCCTATTTGGATCAAGGAGCGTATTATTGAGCTTCGAAAAGATACCAAAAAATGTGCCTTGAAATTACATTGGCACATGGAAAAGGAGGGGTGTGTTGTTCCTCCGCGAACTATCGGTGAAATTTTGAAACGAGAAGGACTGGTGCGTAAATACCGAGTTAAGCGCATGAAGTACAAATACATCAAAGCCGCGGTACAAGCTGGCGAATGTATTGAAATTGATGTTAAATATGTGCCCGGAATGATTGTGGGGCATCAATATTTCCAATATACGGCAGTTGACCGCGCTTCACGCTGGCGACATCTTGAAATATATGATGAGCAGATAAACCATCACAGCGTTTTGTTTCTTGAAGAAGTGATCCGCAGAGCTCCATTTACCATTCTCTCTATTAAAACCGACAATCACGCGACCTTTACGAATTACTACACCGGAACCAACAAAAGAAGCGATCTCTTGGTGAAGTCGCTTCATGCGCTTGATGTTCGTTGCAGAGAATTAGGAATCAAACATTACTTGATTGATCCGGGCAAACCCGCTCAAAACGGCACTGTGGAACGAAGCCATCGGGAGGATCAAGAAAAACTCTATGATCAACACTCGTTCACCTCTGAAGAGGATTTGCGATACCGTGTTAGATTGTGGAATATGTACTACAATGATCTTGAACACTGCGGATTGAATGGTAAAACACCAAACGAATTTCTTTCAAATTATCAACTAATCAACCCGCCAAATGTGCCTGCCTAAAACACGAAAATTTTCAAACCTAATGACTCTCGGCGTGCTCTGTTGTGGCCATGGTTAAATACACTAAAGTCAGCATGGAGAAAACAGTAGCTTGAATAAATCCAACCAAAAACTCCAGCAACAAAAATGGTAAGGGCACAAAAAATGCGACCAAGCCAGCGATGACCGTCAGCAAAACCTCACCCGCAAAAACATTGCCAAAAAGACGAAGGGACAAACTTATCATTTTGGCCACTTCGCTCACTACCTCAATCAAACCTACAAAAAATTCAATAAAGGCAACCATAATACTGATGCCGCCATGTTTGAAAGATCTCCAAATTCCGCCAAGTTTAATAAAACGATCAGCATACTTCCAAAATCCTATGGCCATAACCCCAATGACATGCGAACCAATAACCGCTACTAGAGCCATGGCCAATGTTAAATTAAAATCCGTGTTGGCTGGCCGAAAAATTGGAATAAACATAGTCTCGCCGCGTTCAACCATATTGCGTCCAATAGAACCAATCCCCGGAAAAACGCCGAGCAAATTTGAAATTAAGATAAAAATAAAAAGCGTGCCGACAATTGGCAAAAAACGAATGGATTTTTTTCTGTCTCCGGTTACTTGATCCATATAGCTAAACAGTGTATCCAGCACGGCTTCAGTAAAATTTTGTACGCCGCTAGGAACTTCCTGCAACCGGCCTCGCAAATAAATAGCCAAAATAATCAAGCCCACGCTGACAACAACGGCGTTAATCAAAGTGTTCGTGATTGGAAACGAACCAATATAAAACACTATTTCAGCGGCGAGGGACGGGAGATGCATATGATTAGCTTATTAGCTTGTAGCTGGTAGCTTGTAGCTTTAAGTAGGTTAAGCTTTGATTTCTCTCCAAACAATTTCTATAACATTAAAATATTTTTTTGTGAAATAGACGACTTCGGAAACAGAAAACGGTTTACAAGTATAAATGTCAACAGTGAATAATGGGGGGGTCGTGGGATAGCTGTAGAAATGTGCACCGGAAGACTTCCAGTGTACCCACCCACCGTACCCCATTTCGTGGGCACTATAAGCCATGGGCTGATGCAACACCTCCATTTTTGCGACATTAGCCAGCTCCAACAGGTAAGATTTCATCTGCTCAGGTTCAACGATCTTCGAGGTAAGTCCTTCGACGATGAGTCGTTGCCGAACGAGGTCAGGGGCAAGGTTACGCCACATAATCAATAATGACAATCATGGTAATTTTGAATTTTGACTTGAATTTTTGAATTCTGTTAGTGCTTTAAATTGCCGATATAGCCACAATACGGTTGTCGCCATGGCCAAGAAAACACCGGCCAAGGTCAGCCATGGCGTTGTGCCAAATTGACCATCAGCATATTTTCCGATGGAGCCAAAAACAACAAGAGGTATGGCAATAATAAAACCAAGCTCCCACGCCAAACTCAATGCTTGCCAGACATTTTGAGGCATCTTGTTCATATAGCTTACAGCTTAAGGCTTATAGCTTATGGCTCGTCTAGAACATTATATCTTCTTCCGCTCTCTTATATGAATGAACCTCTTCCTTACTAAACCAGTGCTTTAATTCGTGCTCCGCTTCGCTCTCGTCGCCAGAAGCATGAACAACGTTATGAATTGCTCTCTTGTCGGCATTAGCTAGAGTCGGCGAATCAACCGAATAATCACCTCTGATGGTGCCCATATCGGCTTTGGAGGGCAAGGTGCTCCCTACGATTTTTCTTACCATGGCAATAGCATGGATACCCTCAACAATCATGGCCACGACCGGCCCAGACATAAGAAACTCAATATTCCACTGCGCAGCCATTTTACCGATCTCCAACGGATCATTTGTGCCGATTTCCTTGATTGGATCCTTTCCGTAAGTACGGTAATTCTCAAGGGTTTTCTCTCCCATACCGCGCATCCATATTTCGGTATTGGGATAATGATCGTGGGCTTGTTCTTTGGTTGGTGTAACCATTCTCAAAGCAATAATCTTTAGGCCGCGCTGTTCAATGCGACGGATAACTTCGCCGACAAGTCCGCGCTTTACGCCGTCTGGCTTAACTAAAACAACGGTTTTTTCTTCTTTGGGATGGGGCATAATATTGAGAATATAGAATATGGAATATAGAATATGGTCATTGAGTCATTGGGATTTTATTGTTTACTGCTTAAGGAATTCACGTACTTTTCTAACTACGTCGCCCGGAGTCATATTGGACTTAACAATATAGCCGATCGCTCCCATTGTCAGCCCTTTTGTTCTGTCTTCATCTTGCCCAAGATTGGTGAGTATAATTACCGGTATTTTTGATGTTTTGTCATTAACTTTCAAAGCCTGCAAAACAGAAAAACCGTCAAGCCCGGGCATAATCACATCCAATAAAATAATATTGGGCTGCTCTTTTTCGACCAGCTCAATCACGTTATCGCCCCGCTCAAGTTGAAACACCATGAATCCTTCCTGCTCAAATTTATGAACATACATATCAAGGATCATGGAATCGTCCTCAACAATGAGAACTTTTATTTTTTCATCTGCCATACCCCGCACCTTTACGGCGTTAGCGTTCCAGAGCAACGCGCAATTAAGCGGCCATAGTTGCCATAAACATCTAAAGCCATTGATAGTCGAGTTGCCAAGCGAACGCTCGCCAAATAGTTTAGACTAATTAAATTGTTGTTGTTGTTATACTTCATACTTCATAAACACAGATTATTTTTGATTGTAGAGTGAGCAACGCCGAAAGGTGCGGGGCATAATCTTGTGCCTAGTATAACATAAAAATTTAAACTCGCAAGGGCTAATAGAGAAAAGATAGTTTTTGTCGTCTGGGTAAAAATTATTGACACAGAGTATGGATATGGATAACCTGACCAATTGCCAGTAAGCTGTGATTGTTTCAAAACAAGAAGAGGCCTGAAGCAGATGCTTCAGGCCTCTCATAAACTTAGCAAGAGGCTCTACGTTTCAGCCTCTGGCTGGAGCTCACGGAGCACGGCCTCGTAGGTGCCAAGGTACGTGGCTGACCACGTCTCATAGTCACCGTACGTAGCGCTTGCCCGCCATACTTTCTTTCCCTCGCGATCAGCAATGTGTTCTGCCCGCAGGGCGGGATCGTCTGTGCGATGGTGGAGCATTACACCTCCTCATGGCACTACTGTGCCGTCAATGTCACGCCTAGCTTCCATTCCGATTGATTCGGCGGCCAGCCATGTCTGGACCGCTTGGCCGCTTGGGAACAGCCAACGACCAAAGGGCTCGAAAGTCGCTGGTGATCAAGCACCATCCATAGACGAAAGGCCGAAAGTTCCATCGTGAAGCGCGTGACGCGTTCAGAAACGCTATGCGCATCACTTCCCACCATGTCATCTTTTTTTTCTTCGTCATTTGCCCTCCTTCTGACACTTTCGTTCCGTAGAGTTTTTTGTTTATTGGTAACCGAGGCGGACACCTCGAAACGGCGCTCTTTCGGAGCACTCGCCTCGGCTACCTTTGATTGTCAAAGAACGGATGGACAGTACTTTAAAATCAATAAAAAGTCAATGTTGGATGCTCAACGCGCAGAAGAAACGGTCAATGTCTTTCCGTCAGTTCTAAACTGAATCCAGCCATTTTTGTCGGTTCTATAAATGTTAATTTTGTCGGAGCTAAGTCGATCTATGGTTTCAGGTGCGGGATGGCCGAATTGATTGCCTTCGCCCACCAAAATAACGGCATATTTAGGATTAACTGCCTGAATAAAATCATCGCCGCTTGAACTCGCGCTTCCGTGATGTCCGATCTTTAAGACTGACGACTTAAGATCGCGCCCTTCCGCCAAAAGCAATTTTTCTATCTCTATGGAAGCATCTCCCATAAAAAGAAACGATTGTTCGCCAAAAGTCAAACGGCTAACGACAGAAACGTCGTTTAGGTTCTGCACTGTGTCGGGCAATTTTCTATCTGGATACAAAAATTCCCAGCGCCACGCCACTCCATTGTCTGTACCGCTCCACGCGAATGGATGGTCAGCTGGAATCGACCGGATGTTTCTGGCGCGCAACTCTTTCAAAAATGTCAGATATTCTGGTGTTGTGTGAATGGCTGAAGACAAAAGCGCTCTCTCAACCTGATAACGGCGCAAAATGTGAATAAGCCCGGTCACATGGTCAGCGTGAGGATGGGTGAGAATAATGCCCGCCAGCCGCCGATTGGCCAAGCTCATGAAGTAATCAAGCTCTGACACAACCCGTTCGTCCGGACCGCCATCTATTAGCCACCTGCTGCCGGAAGGAAATTCAATCAAAATGGCATCACCCTGACCAACATCTAGAAACACAACGCGCAAATCCTTAGGCGCCACGCTACGCGATACTGATACCGATAAACCAATCAAAGCAATCACCACAATCGCGGCAGCGATTATGAGAAGCTGCGGCTGAAAAATTTTGGCTAATCTTTGAGCCACAGCACTCTGGCTTGTCCATCAGTAAAAAACAACGCTCCTACGCCCGACGTACCAATAGTTCGTTCGCTGAAGGTGATAATTTCTTCACTTACCACATAACCAGTCCTTACAAGATCGTCACGAATATAGTCTCGCTCTTTATCTATGTCTGGACTGATGATATGAGTAGGGAACTTTAAGGTTGGGCTATAAGCAACACCACTATCAAAACTGGCTGTCCCTAGCCAAATGTCACGACCGTCGGCAAGAACAATGGGTGCCAGCCAAAACCTGGCATGATGCCGTTGACGCGCGCTTTTCATAGCGGTTTCTTTTTCCACGCCAATATCCTGAACGCGTCCCTCGTAAAATGACGGGCTAATTGGCGCTGACGGATAGGCTATATCGGCTAACGACGAATGGATAGTCCTAAAAATATTTTTTAGGGTCAACGAATCGGCTGTCTCCCATCCCGCGGCCTGAAAAGCTGTTTCAAATTTAGCCCGCGAACCAACAATAATAATATTGACGGGGGTCTGGGTGCGGCCGCGCAAAGTTTCCGTTGTCCGAGTGAGATTGTCTAATTCTTGCGAACTTACGTTCGTTACAATACGGCGTTGAAAAATTTCCACTGGCCCAACATTCACTGTCAACAACGGATGCTGCATTGTATAGTTCACATAAAATAATAACGAACCGATCAGAGCGGCAATAACTACCAAATTCTTAAGACCAAAAAATCGCCATGTCAATGCTGGCTGACTGACGTCTGCAGCAATAAAATTTTCATACAGATAAACGGCCGTGATCATAACCACCAACCACCACGCCCCCAAAAGATAACCTCCTAAAACATCACTGGGCCAATGAACCCCCAGATAAACGCGACTGATACCAACTAAAATAATGAGAAAAACAGTTGCCAAGAAAACAGTAATTTTGGTTCGCCAGTTACGGACAATACCAATAAGGACATAAGCAAAAAAACCGTAAAGCACCACGGCTATCACCGCGTGACCACTTGGAAAACTTGAAGACGAAACTGACACGAGCACCTGATTGAAAGTCGGCCGCGGCCGATCAAATATCCATTTTAAAATACTGTGCAGCCCGAGCGCTGTTGAGACGCCAATCGCAAAAACAGTGGCGCGCATCCAGGCGCGACGGGCTATAAGAAACGCTGTCAAGGCCACGACAAAACCCAGGGCTGGCAGGCCAGCTAAATTCGTTACAAAAAGCATAATCCGATTTAAAAACGGATCACGTACGAATAGCACCAACCCCGACAGTCGGTTATCCAACCCAATAAATGGCCCTTTGACCACCACGGCATGAATGAGTACGAGCAAGTAGCCAAGAATCACTAAACTCAAAATGAAACTGAGGGTAAAAGATAAGCCCAAAATTTCGTAAGGAGAGAAGCGTTTCCCGACAAAACGACACAAACGAGGATGACGTTCAGCAAAGGCAACAATATATTCATTCTCAAGGAGCGCGTGAATCAAAGAACGTCCCAAAGACATAAAAAAAGCTCTCACTTGCCGTTCGTGGCGAACGAGAAAACGACCAATCAACCAATTTAAACCGATCAGCAGAGCCAGGCCAAAAAGGAAAACAGTCAGTCTTGTTCCCCAAAGCTCAACGGCCTCCCAGCTTGCGCCAAAGAAGTAGCCCAAACCGACATAAAGAAACGCCCATACAGAACTCGCCACGATACTCCAAGAAAAAAATCGCCAATAACGCATCTCTGACATGCCGGCCGTAAATGGTACCAGCGAACGCACTGGTCCGAGGAAATTTCCGGAAAAAATACTTTTACCGCCATGAGCGGCAAAATATTGCTGGGCCCTAATTAAATACCGTCTTTTTAAATAAAAACTGGTTTCCGAAAAAAATGGCGGGCCATAAAACCGACCAACCAAATAAGATGCTGCGGCGCCCAAAAAACAGCCCAGGGCGACAATAATCATGAGTCCTCTAACATCGTACGCCAATGGCCACTGTTCGGCGACAAAGCCGCTAAAAAGAACGATAATCGTCCCAGGCACAAAAACGCCAAGGAAGGCTACTGATTCAAAAAACGCCGCAAAAAAAACAATAACATATCCCACTTCTGGATAGGTAAGAAAAAAATTAAAAATTACTTCAAGCATACCCCGTTAGAAGTTCTTCCCAGCCCCCCGCGCCGCGGGGCGGGGCTGATAAGAAAAGCGGTTGAATAAATAATCATAAAAAGCGTTGGCGATTAACAAAGAGGAGTTAATGATAAAGACGGTGATTAAAGTATTTAATTGATTCAGAAAGTGTGTCATATCTAAAGACTGATAAAGCTACTAAGACGGCCTTCTAACGGGGCATACCCCCATAATACATTTACAATACATTTTTTCAAAAAACGAGGCAATGATAAAGGCCGGCTGGAGATATACACAATTCTAGTGCAATCTCTCAACCGGCCCTGTGTTCTCATGACCTTATCGCCCCCTCCTCCAAGCGCGACGGTGTTACATAGCGGCAGAAACAGATACGGGTTCGCTCGGTATGTATACGGCGGGCAACCCCTTGTCCTTAAACCGCTTTGTGAGCGGCCCACATCGCATAACATCGTCAGGCATAAAATTACTGCAGGCCCGACGTGTTTTTTTCTCCATACCTTTGAGGCAACGCACAGCACCCCTACTGCCGTCAAGCCACCTCACCTCAACCCTCACAAAAACCGCCTCATTGTTTGACAATCTTCCCCTCCTCAACCAGCGATGCGCTTTTTTGAACGCGAGCTCAAGATACCACTCTTTGCTGTGACCGCTCATGATACACACCCCCTTGAGAGTAAGCGCGCCCCGGATCACTATGATTCCGAGTGGCTGCTGTTATTTGATTTTCAGCAGCGATCTGGCCGGATAACTGACCAAATCGCTGCTGAAAAATTTTTCAAAGATCTCTTTTTGATTGTATACCCTTCTCCGCCCCGCAACGCGGGGCTACGAAAGGGTTATTCTCCTCACACTTTTTTATTAATCTTTTGTGATAGGGGGTGAGGTAGAATAAAAAACTGACCTACCGTTTCCGGTAGGTCAGCTAATTGTCGTTTGTGTCTATTTTATCGCACGCGACAAACCGCCGAACCTACCGGATCGGTAAAAAAGAAGCCAAAATACTGATTGTTCAACCTTGTGTGTTGCATACCCCGTTAGAAGTCCTCGGCCCCGCATAGCGGGGCTGTAGTGATTAAAGTATTTAATTGATCATTATATTATATCTAACTTAAAAATCAGTCAATGGGCTCGTCCAGATTCGAACTGGAGACCTCTTGCGTGTCATGCAAGCGCTCTAACCAAACTGAGCTACGAGCCCATAGAAACAACCTTATATATACCAACTTTCTAGATATTTGAAAAGGCGGCACGTCCTCCATGCGTACCGCCTCTTTCAATTGTATCTGGTCACCCACTCTAGAATTGGTGGGCGCGAATCTCCTCCTCCACCTGCTCCACGACTTGGCCGGGCCAGAGACCCATCTCCTTGAAAGCGAAGGCCGCGTCGAGGAGGTTGTAGGCCACGACGATTTTTGTGAATCCAGCCTCTTGGAGGCGCCGAACTGCTCCCTGTTGCCGGTCGACGAAGATGAAGACTGGCGGGTACTCATCTGCCGCAAGATACCCGCTCGCGAGGAGCTTCTCGCGTGCCTCCGGTTTGGAGCGACCGTCCGTAGCGACGTTGTCCACAAGCCAATAACGGTGAGCCCTGCTCGGTTTTCCGTTCACCCAGTCAGGGTGGGCACCATGCTGCTTCAGAGCCTCGCGCATGATGCGGTGGCAGATCGTGTGCCCGCTTGGCGTCTTGATAGCTTCACGCCAGCTCACCATTGCCGCCGCTTGGGCGAGGGCCGTACCGGCGGTGGGAATGCCGATGAGGCACGGCCGAGAATCCACAGCTTCGACGCTTTTGCAGATAAGCTCTGCGATCTTACGACCAACGAGCCACTCGAAACCGGGGTAGTCGGTCAGGTCTTCACGTCCGAAGACGTAGACGTTGGACTTGACTCCTGACTTCAAGGTGAACGGTTGAGGGTTGTAAGCAACGAAGCGCACCCGCGCCGCGTAGCGAAGCACTTCAAGGTCACTCGGTGTGTAGATAGCACCGGACGGAGTAACGAGTTCACTCATTGGCCTCCCCCTTCCACTTTGAGGTGTTGAACCTGCCCAACATTCTCGGCGGTAATGCGGGTGAGGATATCAGTGATGGCGAGGTCAAGTTTCTCCGCCTCTCGCCCTGCTACCTCAGCGAAATCGTTGGGGGTCGTGGAGGCGTAGAGAATGCCGCTCGACGAGTTGACGAGTGCGTCACCGCCGAAACTGTTCCTGACGGATGCCTCAAGGTCGCCACCCTGCGTGCCGATGCCGGGGATGAGGATCAACAGCTCTCTAACAATCTCGCGCACGCGCTTGAGCTCTTCGGGGTAAGTCGCACCGACGACGAGGCCACAGTTCCTATTGATGTTCCACGCCGTGCAGACGCGGTACGCCACGTACTCATAGAGTTTGAGGCTCGCTGTGGAAATCTCTCGGCCGAAGTGGCGCTCGACTTCACCGAGCAACGCTCCCGCCAGAGGAATTTCCAGGTCCTGAAACTCCCCCGCTCCGGGATTTGATGTCCGACACAGAACGATGATGCCCTTGTTCTCCTGCGCAAGGAAGGGCTTCATCGCCTCGCAGCCGAGGTAGGGGTGCACCGTAACGGCGTCGGCCCCAAACACCTCGAATGCCTCCCGCACGTAGTGGTCGTTCGTTTTGCCGATGTCGGCGTACTTGGGGTCGATGATGATCGGCACCTCTGGAGCCACCGCCTTGATATAGGCGATGATGTGCTGGAGCGCAACCGAACCGTCGATCCCGAGACCGCCGAAGAACGCCCGGTTCGGCTTGAACGCGGCGGCAATCTCCGCCGTAGCGTCGATCAACGCCGTGAAGAACTTGCCGAGCTGGAGTTGGGTCCACGGAAACGTTCCTACCGCCTTGCCGATCTTCCCGATGTCAGGATCCAGGCCCACGCAGACGAGCCTACCTCCCTGTCGTCGGCTTTGAACCATCTCACGAAAGCACCTGCTCATGATTCGCTACCTCCTTCTCCTATTCCTATGCAGTTGTAAACATCCGACCGGTGCGACTTCGGACCTTCCGAAGACGGTCGGATACCTGTGCCATCTTATCACTAATAAAAAATTACGCAACTCCGCACCTACCCTGATAACTAATCATTACCTTCGCGAGACCAGAGACGAGGTCGGCTTCGCCTTATAGTAGTTCATAACGGTTATTTGATTGTTGGGATAGGTGCGGGGTGAATCCAACAATCAAAAAAATTATTCCTAAAAACGCATGAAGTGAATCATTGGCTAAACTTGATTCAATTATTCCAAACAGCATCTTGTCGGGAATCAAGAATCCCATAATCGCCAAGGCGCCAAATACTGCGCCGAATATTTTAGAAAAATTTTTAGCTGATGACACTCCATGCACAACAAAAGCAATGGCCAGCAAACCTACCGCCAGGTGAATGAAATTATGAATTTTGTTTACGGCAAAAAGGCCAAAAACCGGATTCTTGAATACTCCGGCGAATCCAATGGCGATTAAAACAACGCCGCAAATAAAAATAATTCTAGTCGTTAACGTGTGAGACATAAGCTCGCTTCTGAAAATTGCATAAACTAACTAGATAGGAAATGTTGTTTTGGCAACCAAATTTAAAAACCTATTTAATGAATCTTACGAACGATCAGCGAAATCTATGCGCATCTGGTGGAGCTGTTACGGACAAATGAAAAACCTTTACAGCTTTAGTGAGGGAAATCTATCACTCGTGTCTTTCTGGGCCCTCTACTGAATTTGTGCCAAGTGATAATTGATGTCGTTTTCCGGAGTGGCCAGATACGCTATGCCGCCCAAGTTCTCAAAAATGGCACACGCCCGAGGAGAATTATCGATGAGAAGACAGCTCTCCAATGGTACACCAATCTTCTGAGCATATGCAACGAACAGTTCACCGCTATTATCGGTCTTGTGTTTCCCCTCGAAATAGGAGTTACTGATAAGATCAAAATATTTCTCCAGTTGGAGTGCGGGTACGGTGAAGCGTGAGAAACTATCCATATTCCCGGTCAGCAGTACAACCGTGAACTGGTCACGCAATGTATTTAACTTCTCAAGCGCCGGTTGCGAGACCTTCATGGTACGGCAATCCTGCACAAACACGCTCCACAACTTTTCGAAAGGTAAACCTATTTCTCGAGCGACAAACTCATTCACTTGTTCGGCCGTATACTTCCCTCTCATCCAATCGCTGACTATCGTTTTATCAGTTCCAAAAAGCAACTGCTGTACCTTTGCATGCTCAGCAGGCAACAAGCTCCGCCAATACCGGTCGTTGCAAAGCGTGCCGTCGAAATCACAAAATAAGATTGGTTTTAAGGATGACACAGTGTTGATCTAGTTTATGTATTTAAGAAACTTGTGGGCCAGGATGGATGCTTCGCTTGTAGAACCAGTCGTCCGCCAGCCGGCGGACTTCTTAAAACCCCTCGGTTTTAATATTTCCTCGACGGGAAACTCCCGTTTCCCGACCCCTTCCCCCCGTCTTACCCGCCTGCCAAAATTGTTACAATGCGCCTGCTTGGATTTTTGGCCCAAGGCCACTGCACCTCGGGTGCAGAACCAAGGACCTATTCTTACCCCGCACCTTTTGTTAACCTTTGGGCATGGATGGACTCGAACCATCGACCCCAGACTTATAAGGTCTGTGCTCTAACCAGCTGAGCTACATGCCCATTTACAAACTTAAAGGTGCGGGGCGCGATAAGACGGTTGCTTCCTGTCTGCCGTAGGCAGATAACCAACTGTCCCACAAAGCGGGATCCGCCATGGGCGGAAACTATATGCCCCAATTAAATTACACGGACGTTTTGGTTCAATTTGTCGCACTCACAGTATATCAAGTCAAACAAATAAAACGCAATTGCTAAAGCACGGCTTAAAGTATTCTCAAATTCTTAAGAATTTGAGAATTACGTGATGGATTTTATCTTTATGGCCGCACGCACTAACTGCTCGGCCTCTTCAAATGACGAGGTGGGTAAAGTAAAAATAGCCAAGGTGCTAGATCCTTCGGCCGACCATTGTTTGGCGAGATCCAGGGCGTTCAAATGAGGACCGGTCTTTAACCAACCGCCAACCTTGCCATCACTGCGTTCATAAAGCAGAACGGCGATTTTGACCTGCGGCGAACTCATGATGAGCTCGTCAATAACGCCCGGCAGATGCTGCTCATCAGCTCCGGCTTTCTGGAAGTCGTCGCGACGCACTGCCGACCAAACAAATTCGCTTTCCGGATCGTATTGCAAACGCGCCAAAACTCTCCCCCATAAACGAAGCGTTGAGAGATCGCGCTGGCGATAGAGATGGTCAATAATCTCATCGCGCCGCGCGCCGTGTTGAACCAGTTCTGAAGCAATCACTAAAGCGCGCGGCGTAACTGATGGCGTCTTAAAACTCTGAGTTTTGGCAATCATGCCGGCCAAAAGCGCTGTGGCAATATCGGCATCAAAGTGTTGTTCGCCAAAAGCATCTATCAATTGAAAAATTACCTCCGTCGTGGAAACTGCGGTAATGTCTACGTGGTTTATTTGGCCGTACTGGTCGTTGGCTGGATTATGATCAATATTAATAATCGGCGTACGGTAAAAAAAATCAGCCTGTTCATGATAAAGGGGGCCAAGCGAACTCAAGTCAGGAGTATCACAAGTGATAATAAGATCATGAGTTGGATAACCCAATTCAATTTTGGCGTCTGATTCTTCCAGGCTGCCTGACGCCGGGGTGAGATAAATAATCACTCCGCCATTAGAACGGTCATAACTAAGACTGCCTATAGTCGCATGTTTGGGAGAAACACTAATAACAAGTGTCTTTAAGGCGACTGCGCTATGTATAATCGCCTTAAATCCTGGCAAGAAAGCACATTCCTGAATATGATTATCCAAGCTGCTAACTACAATCTCCGCCGGAATGCCTAGCTTTTGCAGCAACATCATCAGAGCCACGCATGAAGCCAAAGAATCAAGGTGAGCATTTTTTTGACAGGTAATAAGAACGCGCTTGGCGTTTTTAATTTGTTGGATAATTTGCGCCTGTGTTTCTAACATAAATAGTCTGCTACTCTACTGCACCTAAAAATAACTGTCAAGGTGTGCGTTCGCTTGCTCAAATGCTAAAGAAATGACATAATTTTGTTTACATCCCGCTGGAAATTGGCTGTGAATGAGGTGTTATTTAAAATGGGAGCATAAAACGAACATAAGGAAGTCTTAATGGTTTGCCCCATCAAGCTGTTATCAGTTTCTAATAGGATATACAAATTTTAATTATGAAGAAGAAATTGACCAATCTCCCGCCAACTTATAATGCCCAAAAGGTTGAGCAAGATATTTATGCTCAATGGGAGAAGGGCGGCTATTTTTTGCCCAAACGACGCCCGAACACCAAGACCAAAAAACCATTCATCATCTCTTTGCCGCCACCAAACGCCACCGGCACGCTCCACCTCGGCCACGCCATGATGCTCGCCATTGAGGATCTGATGATCCGCTACCACCGACTAAAGGGCGAGGAGGTGCTATGGGTACCTGGCACCGACCATGCGGCCATCGCTACGCAGAACGTCGTGGAGAAAAAGATTTGGCAGGAAGAGAAAAAAACGCGCCACGATCTCGGCCGCGAGACGCTCCTGCGACGCATTGAGGAGTTCGTCGAGCAATCGCGCGGCACGATTAGGAGCCAATTCCGACGCATGGGCGCATCATTAGATTGGTCGCATGAGCGCTACACGCTAGACGAGGGGCTCTCGCGTTGCGTCCGTATGATATTCAAGATGATGTACGATGACGGCCTCATCTACCGCGGCAACCGCGTCGTCAACTGGTGTACGCGCTGCCAAACGACGCTAGCCGATGATGAGGTAGAGCACCGCGAGACGACTGCCACGCTCTACACATTTCGCTACAGCAAGGACTTCCCTATACTAATCGCCTCAACCCGACCCGAGACAAAGCTTGGCGATACTGCCGTGGCGGTGCATCCTGATGATGAGCGCTACCGGCAGTTCGTCGGCCAAACACTCACCGTATCATTCGCCGGAAAAGAGCTTACCATTCGCATTGTCGCCGATCCGGTTGTTGACCGTGAGTTCGGCACGGGCGCAGTCGGCGTCACTCCGGCACACAGTCAGGCCGACGCTGAGATCGCCGAACGCCACAAGCTGCCTGCCGTTAAAGTCGTCGATGAGGCTGGCGCCATGACGGATGAGGCCGGGCCGGACTTCGCCGAACTGCCCGTGAGTGATGTACGCACCAAGGTTGTCGCATGGCTGCGCAAGCACAAACTCATTGAAAAGGAGGAAACGGTTCCCCAAAACCTCACCGTCTGCTACCGCTGCGAGACGCCAGTGGAGCCTCTCGTCTCAAAGCAGTGGTTCGTGGCCGTGAACAAACTATTCGAACTACGCCAGGATACACTCGGGAACGTAAGAACGGAAAAAGGAGCGATCGCTACGCTAAAAGTGCTCATGCAGAATGCCGTTGAATCTGGTCAAATTACAATAATCCCCGACCGATTTCAAAAGACCTACCTCCAATGGATTTACAACCTGCGCGACTGGTGCATCTCTCGGCAAATCTGGTTCGGGCATCGCATTCCAGTTTGGTATCGGCCCAAGGCCGACCAGCCTGGGGCTGGCCTCGAAATTTACGTCGGTATTGAGCCTCCCAAAGTCGATGGCTGGGAGCAGGACCCCGACACGCTTGATACCTGGTTCTCGTCTGGCCTCTGGACGTTTTCAACACTCTTGAAGCAGGACGGCACGGCGGCAACACTTGAAAATTGGCAAGCCGAGTCGCCTGACCTCAAACGCTATCACCCAACCTCCGTCCTTGAGACCGGCTATGATATCCTTTTCTTCTGGGTGGCGCGCATGGTGCTCATGACCACTTACGCCCTGGGTGAGGTGCCGTTCCGCACTGTGTACCTCCACGGCCTCGTGCGAGACAAAGACGGCCGCAAAATGAGCAAATCCTTGGGCAACGTCATTGATCCGGTTGACATGATTGATAAGTACGGCGCGGATGCGGTGCGTCTCTCGCTAATCATCGGCACAACGCCAGGGAATGATGTTAGGCTCTATGAAGAAAAAATTGCCGGTTACCGTAACTTTGTGAACAAGCTCTGGAACATTAGCCGCTACATCCTCACGACGACCACGGCAACTGACGCACCACCTAAAGCGAAAACACTCGCCGATCGTTGGATCCTGGCTGAGTTTGAACAGTTAAAACATGTGGTCGCCAAACACATTGATGCCTACCGCTTCTCTCCCGCCGGCGAGGCGCTTTATGAATTCACCTGGTCCAAGCTCGCCGACTGGTACGTTGAGACGACAAAAGTGGAAGGTGGCAAAGACGCAATCCTGCGCCATATCCTCCGCGAACTCCTCGTGCTCTGGCATCCGTTCACACCATTCGTCACCGAGCACATTTGGCAACTCCTTGGCGAGTCTAAGCCGCTCATCTCAACAAATTGGCCAAAGATTCGGGAAGTCGAATCGGTTTACGAATTTAGCAGGATACAAGAAACAGCATCAGCTATGCGTAATCTCAAGCAGAAACATGGCAATAATCTCGAAATGTTGTACATAGTTCCAGGATCATGGCACGAAACATTAGCCACACAGCGGACGCTTATTGAGACACTGGGTCGTTCAAAAATCAATTTCGCAGAACAAGTTCCAGCCGACGTCCCGAAGCGGGTACTCGACGGGGCAACCGTATTCGCCATGGCCGCGACGGTTGATAAAAAGAAGCTGCAGACTGAACGCGATGAGCTAGAACGATACATAACAACATTGCACCAGCGCATCCAGAGCGATAATTTTAGCTCCCGCGCACCAGCCGCGGTTATCGCCAAAGAAAAAGAACGTCTCCAGCAAGCTAAGAAAAAATTAAAACACTTGTAATCCAATCCGCATGACAAAAATAATAATCGATAAAGAAAAAATAAATGAAATTTTAACTCGCGGAGTGGCCAACATTTATCCGTCGCGCGAAGCGCTGGAAAAAATTCTGCTGTCCGGAAAAAAGTTAAGAATTTATAACGGCATTGACCCGACCGGCAAATTGCATATCGGGCATGCTGTAGTGCTGAAAAAATTAAGACAATTTCAAGATCTAGGACACGAAGTAATTGTGTTAATTGGAGACTTTACGGCTCGGATTGGCGACCCAACAGATAAACTGGCGACCAGAAAAAAATTAACCAAAGAAGATGTCAAAAGGAATTCTCGTAATTACAAAAAAATAATCGGCAAGATATTAGATTTAACCAAATCTAATATCCGTTTCTTGCATAACGAAAAATGGACAAATAAATTAAAACCGGAAAACATGCTTGAACTGGCATCATATTTTACCGTTGCCAGATTGCTGGAAAGAGATATGTTTCAAGAAAGAATTAAGGAAGGCAAAGAAATTTATGTCCACGAATTTTTATACCCTATATTTCAAGCCTATGACAGCATCACCATGGATGTTGACATGGAAATTGGCGGCAATGACCAGACCTTTAACATGCTAGCTGGAAGAACTTTATTAAGGAAATTAAAAAATAAAGAAAAATTTGTTTTAACCACTAAACTGCTAACAGATCCAAGCGGAAAGAAAATAGGCAAAACTGAAGGGAACATGATTAATTTAGACGAAACGGCAGAGAATATGTATGGCAAAATAATGTCTATTCCCGATTCATTAATCGTTGATTATTTCACTCTCTGCACGGATGTTGCCGACGAAGAAATCCAAAAAATCAAACACGCCCTTGAGACGCACGCTGTTAATCCACGTGACGCAAAAATGCGCTTGGCTAAAAAAATTGTTTCTCTTTATCATAACCAAAAAGAAGCACTGAAGGCTGAAGAGGCTTTTGTAAAAATATTTCAAAAGCATGAGATGCCCGAAATTATACCTGAAATAAGACTTGAACCATGGCCCAAAACGCTCGCCCAGGCGCTGGTCGCAACAAAACTCGCCGCAA